>Ga0099364_10014895_pt1 | contig 10298 bp, 5 predicted proteins | sample TergutTh196P3_FD_73070 | JGI IMG/M metagenome (GOLD analysis project Ga0099364, IMG submission 73070) | Microcerotermes parvus P3 segment gut microbial communities from Pointe-Noire, Republic of the Congo - Th196 P3 | ecosystem: Host-associated > Arthropoda: Insects > Digestive system > Gut ...
TCTCTATGAGCCACAGCGTTTACAATGGCTTCCCTGATAGATTCGAGAGGTAATTCAAAATCAATAGGAACTTGGATACTGTTTTGCCTCGTTCCTACGCGTACATTAATTCTTGATGCCAAGAAATCAACCGCTTGTGTTACCAACTCAAACAGATCACCTTGATAGACTTGATATGATGGGATAGGCTTTGTTACCTCGTCACCATAAAATTGGACACATTTAATTTCGGAAGTAATAAAAAAATGCTGAGGATATTTGCCAAACAGCAATATGGCTGAATTTTTTATCCGATTTGTAGCATTAATCAAGTTTAAATGTCTCAGAACATCAATTACAGAGGTTCCAATAGGAAGCGGAAAATTCCTTGCCCTTTGAGCTATACGAATAAAATTTTCTATCTTTTTTTCGTCAATATCATTAATGGAAGTTTCCTGATGATAGGAGGCATCAAACGGCAAAAGCCGTAAAAGTTCCTTTTCTTCTAAATATCTTATCAATGCTGCATAAACATTACTTCGCAATGTTTCGTAATCTTGAAACGATTTTCTTATAAGTTCCTTTTCAATTTTCTTGATGAATATCTCTTCTTTAATATCTCGTTTTTCGTTGTCAGTCATCACTTTGACGAAACAAATCCGATATTTAGTCATTTTAGTAGCCTCATCAAATTCGCTTTCGGTTGGCGAAACGCCGGCAGCATCCTCAAAACCATAATTAACACCAACAATTCCGAGATAAATGTCACAGTTTCGAACTTCTGATAAATATGACTGCTGCGCAGATTGATTGACAGCGGGTAGATCTTCAAATATGAAAGGAACAAAATATTTGCCCAATAAAGCATCTTGCCTGATATAATTGCAAAGTAGTTGCCGCTCTTTAACAAATTCTTTTTGTACACTGCTAATAAAAATGTGTTTTTTATCCATAAAACAGAGATAGTTAGTTTTTCATCAATCGTATGGCAAAGGTAATGTTTTTTATTAAATAAAAAAAGTTGTAAAACAAAAAAACTTGTTTATTCCATTTTTTTAATCCCTCACTCCGCCTTTATCGCTTTTACGGGGTTGTCGTTGGCTACGCGCCAATTTTGGAATGTTACCGTGAACACCGTTACCAATGTTATGGCAGCAAACGCCAGCAAATACACCCACCAGTAAATGGGCGTTTTGTAAGCAAAATTCTGCAACCACCGCTGCACACCATACCAGGAAAGTGGTGCCGCTACCGCAAAACAAATAACCAAAATAATGGCATAACTCTTGTTAAACATTAAAATAATCTCCATTGTAGATGCGCCCATCACTTTTCTAATGCCAATCTCTTTACGTCTGCATTCACTGTCGAAAACTACCAACCCGAAAACACCTACAATAGAAATAAATATGGCAATGAGGCTAAAAAGCGTGATGAGTGAACTCAACGCAATCTCTTTTTCATACAGTTTTTGTAATATTTCATCATAAAAACGAATGTTAAACGGATAATCCGCATCATACTCGGCAAGGGTAGTACGAATATGAGCAATAACCTCGTGGATATTAGTGCCTGCCTTTACTTTGATGTATGCATTGTTTAGATTATCGCCCCAGTTATCGGTTCCAAACACATAAAACGCCATAGCCTCCACAGGTCTTCTGAAAGATGCAAATTTAACATCCGGCATAAAACCAATGATTTCACCGCTTTCGTCCAACATATCGTTCAATTCCAAGTTGAATTGTTTGTGTGCCGTTTCATTAAATATATACACACCGCTTACTTTCTGTTTATCTTCCTCTCTGAAATAACGCCCTTCCGTAAGTTCAATTCCAAGAACTTGCAAAAAAGTGGGGTTCACAGGAAACACATAGTAATGTATCGTTTCTCCTTTGTACTCTCTGCCCCACCGCATATAATCATCAGAACTTGACAATAAAAACTGACTGTATACTACATCTTCAATGCCTGCAAAAGTTTTTAATTTTTGGGTAAAGGGTTCGCGCTTGTTTTGTATTTGCCCAATATTTACCGTAAGCAACGTATCTTTATCATAGCCTAATGAAGTATTTTGCATAAACCGATTTTGAAGAAACATTATCGTGGCACCTATTATCAATGCAAAAGAGGCAATATATTGAATGGAAATTAAGGTATTTCGTAATTTTTTTCCTTTGGGTGAAAGTCCGAAACTGCCTTTCAACACCAATGCCGGAGCAAACGAAGTCATATACAGCGAAGGGTATATTCCTGCAATTAAACCGGAAATCAATGCAACGAAAGCAGAACCCGCCACAACAACAGGATTTGCAGATAGCGACAAATCGGCATCCACCCACCTTACCAAATTACTATTGCTAAAAAACACAATAAGAAACAGGGCAACTCCAAAAGAGAGCAAACTGATAACCATCGCTTCCGTAATTAAGGTAAAACGCAGGGCACTTTGGCGTGCTCCCAACACACGCTGCGTATTGATACTCCTTATTCTCATAGGAGTTAATGCCGTACTGAAATTTGTAAAATTGATAATCGCAATAGTAATGATAACGATAGCAATGGCAAATAAAATCAACAACATCTGTTTACTTGCCTTTTGCCCCTGGTCGAACTTTACATCGGTTACAAAATGAATATCGGGTAAAGGGGTAAAACGCAAGGTAAAATCACTGTCTTCCCAATTAAAATCATCTCCCCATATCCCTTTTGCGTCATAAGTTCTTTTGAAATTTTCAAACAGTTGGGTTACGTTTTCCGCTTCATTAACTCGAATAAATACGGTGTAATTCCAATTGCCCCAGTTTTCTTTGTTTTCCTGCTCGGGAATCGCATAATAAATCGTATTTTCGATAATGCTGTTAGTGGGAAAATCGCGATACACCGCTCCCACAGTGAGCCCTTTTTCCCAATTAGATTTAAGTGGTTTTCCAACACCGGATTCATTGCCAAAAAACTTCTTCGACATACTTAATGGTATCATAATAAGATTTTCCTGTTTTTTTAACATATCTTTATCTCCTTCAACAATATCGAAATCAAATACATCTAAAAACTCAGGAGTTACTCTATTGGTATTTTCTTTAAAACTGTTCAGGTTTCCATCTTTTTCCACTTGTAAAAACAGAGATGCCCCCCACGATTCGTGCAAAGCACCGGCAACAATGTGAGGTGAAGAGTCAAAGAAAACTTCAGAAAAGGGACGACTGAGTATTGCCCACACTTCCTTGTCCATACTGGCTTCCACCCGAAAAATTTTATCAGAATTTTTGTGAAATCTATCATACCCAAAATCATAATTCAACTGAATCATAATGAGCATAAAAGCGGCAAAAGCAACCGAGAGTCCCAAAATATTCAAGGTGGTTGCCAATTTATATCGTTTAAAAACAGAAAAGAGGTTTCTAATTATAGGATTCATAATCTTTTTTTTATTGTTAAACGATTAATTATCAGGCATCATATAAACAAGTTCTTTCAGAAAGTTTTCGGTTACGGTTCTTCCGTCAAGCATGTGCACAATTCGGTGGGCGTATCTTGCGTCGTGTATGCTGTGTGTAACCATAATGATGGTAGAGCCTTGTTCGTTCAGTTGTGTAAGCATCTGCATTACTTCGGTTCCGTTTTGGCTGTCCAAGTTTCCGGTGGGCTCATCTGCCAGAATCAATTTGGGATTGTTTACCACTGCCCGCGCCACTGCTACACGTTGCTGCTGCCCGCCCGACAGTTGCATAGGAAAGTGATTTCGGCGGTGCATCATTTGCACGCGCTCAAGGGCTGCCTCTACCATTATTTTGCGCTCGGAGGATTTAATTTTATTGTAAACCAAAGGCAACTCCACGTTTTCATACACCGAAAGTTCGTCAATCAAATTAAAACTTTGAAAAACAAAACCGATGTTTGCTTTTCTCAAGTCGCTCCGTTTGTTTTCGTTAAATTTCGATACTTCGATGTTGTTAAACAGAAAACTGCCAGATGTAGGTTCATCCAACATTCCCAAAATATTGAGCAACGTAGATTTTCCACACCCCGAAGGACCCATAATGGCAACAAACTCCCGTTCGTTTACCGTTAGATTCATTTTGTTTAAGGCTACCGTTTCTACCTCATCGGTACGGTAAATTTTTTCAAGTTCAGTAATTTTAATCATTTTGTTATTTATTAATTCTTAATTCTTAATTCTTAATTGATATTTATTGCTTCTACCGGGTTGGCGTTTGCCGCTTTAAATGCCTGTAATCCAACAGATAAAAATGCAACACACAAACTGATAAACCCCACCACAACAAAAACCCACCCCGAAATGTTTGTTTTGTATGCAAAATTGCTCAACCACTGATACATCACCCACCACGCAACAGGAGATGCAATGACAAACCCAATCACTACCAACAGTAAAAATTCTTTAGACAATATATATATAATGTTGAACACAGAACCACCCAAAACTTTGCGAATACCTATCTCTTTTTTGCGTTGGTGGGTAGTGTAAGCCATCAAACTAAATGTTCCCAATGCGGCTAACAAAATGGTAATAACCGAAAATACCGTAAATAAGGTTCTGAAATTCATATCTTCCCTGTACTGACTGTCAAACATTTCATCAAAAAATTGATACTCAAAAGGAACATCCGGATTTACTTCATTCCAAATTTTTTCCACTTTTGAAACCAATGTCGGTATTTCGGCAGTTTGATACTTCATTGAAATATATTCAAAACCCGAACCATCTGCAAAAGGGTCGTTAGTGATGATGAGGGGGTAAATTTTGCTGTGCAGCGATTCGTAATTAAAATTATCTACAGTACCAATTATTTCGTGCCTGTCTCCTCTATCAATATATTTTCCTAATGCACCATCTGTCCATTCTAATCTTTTCACAAGGGCATCGTTTACCACATAAAAAGTTTTGTCCTGTTCTCCGCCGGAGAAAAACCGCCCCTCTTGGAGTTTAATTCCATACACTTCCAAAAAATCTTCATCCACATCTACTACGTTAATGGTTAGTGGGTTTTCTCTTCCTTCCGGAAAATAGCCATTACAGGTAAAACCATCACAAGGCACATCGGAAGAGTTAGTTACGGCAGAGATTTCCGGACAGGTTAACAACCGTTGTTTCAAAAGCGTACTTCTTTGGGCAGCGGTTTCTCCATTGAAAGGCAGTACCAAAATCCCGTTGGCGTTCAATCCCAAATTAACATTTCTAACAAACGATAACTGTTTGAATACTACCAAAGTGCAAACAATAAGAAAGATTGCACAGGAAAATTGAACCACAATGAGAATACTTTGTAATCGGCGTTTATTTTTGGGAGTTTCACCCCCTTTCGATGCCATAGAAAGATTGAGCGATGAAAGTCGTAAAGCAGGATAACTGCCTCCTATAAAACCGGTTATCAGTGCAAAAATAAATACCACAACAACGGAAACGGCTATCAGATTCGCGTTGGGCAATCCTCCTGCAATTTGAATATACAAAGGTTTAAAAAGTTGGAATAAAAACAGTGCGCAAATAAAAGCCACAATAGCAATCAACAGCGACTCACCGAAAAACTGCTTCACTAATCCAAACCTGCCTGCGCCCAAAACTTTGCGCACACTTGCTTCTTTTACCCGCCTCAGCGAGCGTGCAGTGGAGAGATTGACAAAATTAATACTTGCAATAACAAGAATTATCAATGCTAAAATTGAAAAAACCGTTATTCCTGTTCTCAAACTTTCAGCCTCATAATCATAATGCAGATGCAGTTTCAGCAATGGGTGCAGACCACCGTTCAGTTTAATTCCATACGTTGCATAATCTTTACCGAGATTTTCCCAAATAACATCCTGCATTTTTGTTTTCACCGTTTTTAAATCCGCATTTTTATGCAATCGTAAATAGGTCATATACTGCCAGCCGCCATCCCAGTGCATCCAAACATTAGGTTGCCGGTAGCGCGTAGAAAACGACAACAGGGCGTTGAATTGAATATGCGAATTTACCGGCAGCGATTTTACAATACCGGTAACGGTATAGTTATCCATATCCATCTTTATTGTTTCACCTATGGGATTGCTTTTGCCGAAGAGCAGAGTTGCGGTTTCTTCCGTAAGTACAATAGAAAAAGGGGCTGCCAATGTCGTTCTCCAATCGCCTTGCAACAATGGAAAGGTAAAAATATCGAAAAAAGAGGTATCTGCATAACACACATCCGTTAATTTGAATAGATTATTGTTGCAAGTAGCAATAAAATCTCTGTTTGTTGAAATACGCGCATACTCTTCAATTTCAGGAATATTTGCTTTCAAATCGGGACCGATTGCCGGCGTAAAAACATAACTGCCCTCCTCTTCATCATCCGAATTGGAAATATTTATCCTGTAAATTCTCTCTGCATTTTTGTGAAAAGTGTCGAAATTAGTTTCACGCATTATATAGATGGATATACATAATACGGCTGCCAAACCCACACTTAGCCCCAGAATGTTAATCACAGAAAAAGTTCTGTCTTTTGTTACATACCGTAAAGTTGTTCTAAAAAAGTTCATATACTGTTGTTTACATACTATCACCTCATACTTCGGCATCCGTAGGCTGAAGCCTACGGTTAATAAATTAACTCCTTTAACTCCTTACTCACACAATGGGGCACGCCCCATTGCTACTTTAACTCTTTAACTCCTTAACTCCTTACTCAGACAATGGGGCACGCCCCATTTTTACTCATTTTTAATTATTAATTATTAATTGTTAATTCTTAATTCTTAATTCTTAATTCTTAATTCTTAATTCTTTCGTTTCCCCGTAGTTTTCGTAACTGTTTGTTACCACTTTATCGCCTGTTTCAAGCCCTTCCAATACTTCGTAATAGTCGGGATTTTGTCTTCCAATTTTAATGGGGGTACGGTATGCTTTGTTTCCATCTTTGGTGAGTTTGAATATCCAGTTTCCGCCGGTTTGCTGGTAGAATCCGCCGCGCGGAATAATTATCGCTTCGGTTTCATCACTCAGTGCAATTCTAATCTGCAGTGATTGTCCTCTGCGAATAGTTTCGGGGGTTTTTCCTACAAACATCATATCCACTGCAAAACGCCCGCCGGAAACCTGTGTGTAAACTTTTTTAATGGTGAGGGTATAAATAGAATCGCCCAATTTGTACTGCCCTTCCAATCCTGCGTAGATACGGGAAATATAGTGTTCGTCAATATCTACTCTTACTTTAAAACCGCTCAATACATCAATTTGCCCGATACGTTCTCCTTTGTTTTTGCTTTGTCCAATCTCTGCATCAAGCGAGGTAAGTTGACCGTCAACGGGCGCGCAAACGGTGAGGTCGGCAAATTTTCTGCGCATCAGCAACAACCCGTTTTGCGCACCACGGTAAGACTGCTCTGCCTGTTTAAACTGCTGGGTTGAAGTAACCGAATCCTGTTTTAAGATTTCATTCATCAATCTTTTCTTCTCTACCAAATAATTGTAATTGTTTTCCGATTCTTCATAGTCGTATTGTGCAATCACTTTCTGGTTGTACAATTTTTTGTTCATATCATACACTCTTTCGGCGTCAATCAACATACTTTCCACATCCACCGATTGAGTGAGTTTACTGATGGTATTTTGCCATATTGCATTTTGAGCAATTTGCATCTGTGCCAGCAGGTTATAAACATTGGTTTCCTGTGCCACCAAACTCAATTCCAAATCGGTGTTGCTTAATTTTAGTATCGGCTGCCCTTGCGTTACCACCGCACCATCTTCGGCAAATATCTCTTCCACGCGCCCGCCCTCTTGCAAATCCAAGTAGATAGTACTCACTGGCTGCACAATTCCCGTAACCGGAATAAATTCTCTGAAGTTTTTCAGTTTCACTTCGGCGATGGTCATTCTTTCTCCGTCCACGTTCAGTCTCGATTTTCCAAAAGTTCCGAGTATGATAAAAAGAAGTAATAATACAAAAGCACTTCCGCCCGAAAGGATAAGGATTCGTTTCAAAGTCCATTTTTTCTTTTCTATTGGTCGGTCCATAATTTGATAATTTTGATAGAAAAAATATTTATCAAAAATATATCAAATTTTGTGCCAAAGATGTAACTTTTTAATATTCTGTTTATTAAAAAAAACGTATAATAAAAAAGTGTTCATTTTCGGACAGTGAGTGTTCGGAAATGGGGAAAAATTATGTTTTTTGTATTTCATATAATAATGACGAAATAGATTGCATTAAAAATATCCATTTGTCGAATTACAATTCGATAAATTGGTGTATTTTTGCCAAACTTTTCCAAGTAAATAATTCATAATGACAAAACAAAAACTCGTAATAAATAATCTGATAACTCTTGCAAAAGTGTTTTGTGAACAGGAATCTAATACCCCAAACTGTGAACTTTTTGGGGTAACTGACGGTAAAGCCATTGGTACACATATAGAGCATAAATTTAAAGGTTTTTTGCTCTCAAAATACGATGTACAAGTAGGAAGTTCGGCAAGCGGAATAGATTTACCTTCAGAGGAAATTAATACCGACATAAAAGTTACATCAATCAAGCAACCTCAATCTTCGTGTCCGTTCAAAAACGCACAACAAAAGATTTTTGGATTAGGCTATAATTTATTGGTATTTGTTTACGACAAACAAGATGATGCAAAAAATAAAACAGCATTGTTGAATTTTGTAAGTTGTTCATTTATAGAAAAAGAACGGACAGCCGATTATCAAACAACAACTGCGTTGTTGCAGATGATTGAAAACAACGCAAATGCTGATGATATTTTTGCTTATTTGAGTGACCGCAATATTCCCACTGATGAAATTACGCTTTTAAATATGGCGGAACAAATTTTGAATAATCCTCCAAAAATTGGCTATCTTACTATTTCCAACGCTTTGCAATGGCGACTACAATATGGGCGAATTGTAACTCTCAAAGATAAAATTTCGGGAATTACTAAAATTATTGACAAATGCTGATATGAATTTCGATTGCGTACATATTAGTTATGAGGTAATTTCTTTTTTTGAGAAAGAAAAATTTACTTCATTAGAAACGGCTAACGTCATTTTGAATGATAAGGCAGGTATTGTGGATTTTTTTGAAAAAGAAAAAGATTTTGTTCAATTCCAACAAACGCTAAAAATCAATCAAAATATAGTTGCCGAAAGTCGTGTTGAGTATGGTGATTTTCAAACTAATAGAAAACTTGTCGAATCTATTTGTAATTATTTGTACAACAAAAACATAAATCCTAAAATTTTACTTGAACCAACTTGTGGCAAAGGCAATTTTATTTTGTCGGCAATTAAAACTTTCAAATCATTACAGCAAGTTTTTGGTATTGAAATTCAAGAAAAATATTTGTGGCATTTAAAGTTTAACCTACTTGATTATTTTTTACAAAATCCATCAGCAAACAAACCGCAAATACATTTATATCATTGTAGCGTTTTTGATTTTGACTTCAAACAAGTTAAAAGTCAAATTAATAATCGTGAATTATTGGTTATCGGAAATCCGCCTTGGATAACAAACTCAACACTTTCTACACTCAACTCAAAGAACTTGCCCGAAAAATCAAACTTCAAAAACGCAAAAGGTATTGATGCAATTACGGGCAAGGGAAATTTTGATATCGGCGAATTTATTTCTCTGAAAATGTTGGATCTGTTTTCAAAAGAAAATGGTCATTTTGCATTTTTAATCAAAAATTCAGTAGTTAAAAACATTGTCTTTGAACAAAAAAAGAACAAATATCCGATTTCTAATATTGAAAAACATACGATTAACGCAAAAAAAGAATTTGACGCGGCAGTTGATGCGAGTTTGTTTGTCTGCAAATTCAATTCTACCACCGAATTAATTGCCAAAGAACTAGATTTTTACACCTCAACGCCTCGTGTAAGTTTCGGTTGGATAAACAATAAATTTGCCTCTGATATTGAGAAATACAAAAAATATCAGCATTTAGACGGCATTTGTCCGTTTGAGTGGAGACAAGGAATAAAACACGATTGTGCCAAGATTATGGAGTTGGAACGTATTGACGGAGGGTTCCGAAATGCCCTTGGTGAAGAATTTGAATTGGAAGAAGATTTGATTTATGGAATACTGAAAAGTTCTGATTTAAAAGAAGAAATAGTTAATGATTCACGCAAATACACTATTATTACCCAAAAAAGAATTGGGGAAGATACAAGTCAAATTTTAGAAAAATTACCAAAAACAAAAGCGTATCTATACCGGCACAAAGAACATTTCTTGAATAGAAAATCAAGCATTTACAATGGGAGACCTATGTTTTCTATTTTTGGCGTTGGCGATTATTCTTTCAAACCGTA
>Ga0099364_10014896_pt1 | contig 10298 bp, 4 predicted proteins | sample TergutTh196P3_FD_73070 | JGI IMG/M metagenome (GOLD analysis project Ga0099364, IMG submission 73070) | Microcerotermes parvus P3 segment gut microbial communities from Pointe-Noire, Republic of the Congo - Th196 P3 | ecosystem: Host-associated > Arthropoda: Insects > Digestive system > Gut ...
TATTGTCCATGATCGGCTTGTCATATTCGTCTATCAAGATGATGGTCTTTAGCCCATGCACCTGATATATGTTTTCGCAGGCATCGCGCAGCAGGCCCTGACCCAGCTTATATGGCGGCTCCAAGGCTGATTTCACCGCGTTGTCCAGCTGCTGGGTCGTTAAATAACGCTTCAAGCTACTTGCTACCATGTTGACAAAAGCAAAGTCATAGTTTTCCTTGCGTACATCCTTGAAGCTCAGATATATGACCGGATGGCGGTTCATTTCCGCATGGAAGGGGCTCTTTTCTATATACAGACCCTGAAAAAGCGCACTCGCGTCTTCGCCCATGCTAAAGAAATAGCGGAGCATGGACAAGTTCATTGTCTTTCCCACGCGGCGGGGGCGGCAAAATAAATGGATGGCATTGGTGTCTTCCAGCAGATGCTCGATCAGGCGTGTTTTGTCGACATACAGGTAATCATCCTCGCGGAACCTCCGGAAGTCGCTGAAGTTCAGATTGATTTTTCGTGACATGAGCTTATCCTCTTTGATAAAGATTGCCTATGGATGCTAAATGACTTGCATAAGTAGATTATACGGCAGAAAGACGGGATAATCAAACGTTTACTGCTTCGATTGCTATTGCCATAATATGAGTGGCATGGTAGGATTATAAATAGCTTTCAAGATCTTTAACATAAAAATCTTATGGAATGACGAATTTGGGAGGAAGGCTTCATGCATAAAAATAAACGCCTGGTAGCATTTTTACTGTCCCTGACACTGATGTGCGGGATGTTTTCGTTTCATGGAAATGGCCTTGTGTTTGCCGTGGAAGATGAGCCGCAGATGACAACGGCTGCCGATATGTCGGTGGACGCGGCGATAACAGAGCCAGTATTTGCCATAAGTGCCACAAGCATCACAAATACCAAGAAAGAAGCAACCCTGGAAATAGAGGAAACAGAGGAAACAGAGGAAACAGGCGCAGACGATTACGAGGACCCGCAGGAGACAGAAGACCATTATGTGAGTTTAAACAGCGACACTTATCCCGTGGAATTGGAAGGAATCATAGATTACGACGAGATACAGGCGGTTTTTTCGCAGCTCAATGTGTTGAGGGTGGAAAACGGGCTTTCCGTGCTGGTGCTGGATACCGGGCTGACAGCTGCGGCCATGCAACGGGCGGCGGAGATTGCCCTGTATTTTGACCACGACAGACCGGATGGCGAAAACTGTTTCACGGTGATAGAACAGTCATACAGCAATGCGGGGGAGAACATTGCCGCCGGACAATGGGATGCCGCCAGCGTGATGGACTCATGGACAAACTCGCCGGGGCATTATAAAAACATGATGTCGGAAGACTTCAGTGCTATTGGCATCGGCTGTTTTTACCAAGAAGACGGAAGCCGCTATTGGGTGCAGTTGTTCACGGACAGCAATCAAACCACGGCCCTGGCCAAAACGGGCCGGGAGCAAAAAACCGTCATGGTCACGGCCCAGGCTTCAGTGTTTGACCTCGTCATATCACCTACTGACATGAGCCTCATGCCGGGCCAGACCCAAACAGTCAGCCTATATAATAATATAAACAAGATATTCTTCGTCGGGTCGACAAAAATCAAGCCCGGATATTACTTTTCGGACAACCCGGATGCCGCCACGGTGAACGCGGCCGGAGAGATAACTGGCGCCGAATGGAAAGGTGTAAGCGAAAACGCGAATGTCCATATTGGCATAAGTGATGCCTCAGAAGCACTCTACCGGACCTTGAGAGTTGATTTGTTGCCCCCCGCAGCCGAGCCAGTGACATTCACGATAAGCGACAACAAAAAAACATACAACGGCGAGCCGCAAGGGGTCACGGTCACGGCCGTGCCGGACATCGCCTATACGGTGAAATACGACGGCTCCCTGGAAATGCCCACAGATGTCGGACTATATTCAGTGCTGGTGGAGTCAGCCGACGAAGCCTATGTCGGCTCGCAGACGGGAACGCTGGAAATTATAAGGGCCGACATCAGCAAGGCCTCCATTGCCCTGGACAGCACTTACCTGTTGCTGACAGTCGGACAGGAAATACAGCTGGTGGCGACGGTTAGCCCTAGCCCGGACGAGCCGCCGGTCATTGTCTATAAAAGCAATGATGAAACGGTCGCAGTAGTCGATAGCGGGGGGAAGGTCCAGGCCGTGGGCGTGGGCACCGCCATCATCAGCGCCCATGACGAAGGGCAGGGCATCGCCGCCGAATGTCGCATGGACGTTGTCTTGGCCGACAAGCCGATCAGCGAAAGCGTGGAAAGCGTGAGGCTATTGCAAAGCAGCGTTAATTCAAACGCCCTCAGCACAAACCATGCCCGGCTGAGCTTCCAACTGCTGCTGCCCCAGAATATGTCCCTGGGCGGACTCATTGCCCCATTTGCGGAAGAAGAAGGGAAAAAAGGGCAGGCTGTGCGCGCGGTCCAGCTGGAGGGGGATCCGCTGGAAGAGCTTTTTAAGCTAAACCTAATCGATGACAGGCAAGTGGAACTCATACCCACGGAAAAACTAAAAACCGGCCCCGGCCCCGCGTCGCTAAAGACAAAGCTGCTGGTAGAGTTTAGTGACGGGGAAACAAAGACATCGACCAACGAGGTCACTATCCGGATAAATAGGACAAAGCCACGGCTAAGGGTGAGTGCCATCCGCTTTAATAGCTACTTCCCCGAAAAGAAGATGCCGGTTTTGGTGAGCAGCTCAATCGGAAATGTGAGCACCGTAGAGTTGATAAATAGGGAGGGCACGGATTTTGACAAAGTAAAGCCCCATCTGGAAAATGGGGCCCTGTTCCTGGAATTGGCGGACAAAAACGCCAAGCCCAAAAGGCTGTTACTCAGCGTGCATGTCGATGAATTTAGCGAAGCATTCGAAATGCCCTTGTCCGTGTCGGCCACCCTTAAAAAGCCAACGGCAAAGCTGGGCCAAAAGTCTGTCACGATGAACAAGACGGCCAATTTGCGTATTATTGGCGATGGCATCGCGGGCCTGGCAGTGCATGACAACGATAACTATCAAATCAGCCGTCAACCGGACCCAAACGGCTTCTTTACTTTGACGTATAAAGCGGAAAGCGATGAAATTGTCACGGCCAATGCCAAACTGAGGCTGAGGGTGACCTTTGACGGCGGGCCGACGGACAACCCCGTTTTCGTATCACTCTCGGTGAAAAAGCCGGGGGCGACCAGGCTGAAACTGGACAGAAAGCAGGTGACACTCAATGAGCGTCTGCCGGATGACAGCGTGAGCCTTATCGCCACCATCACGCCGGTGGATGCACCCATGCCGGACATCAGCTGGGATGAAAAGCTGGATGTGGAGATAATAGATAACATCTTCCATGTCTCATTGAAAAAAGACAGTGAAGAAACGCTCACGGAGCATACGCTTAATCTGCGTTCGTTGGGCGGCGGGCAGATCAGCCAGGGAGTGGCTGGAACGTATATGGCGGGGGAGAGCATATCCTTGGCCGCCCAGGCAGAGGACGGCTATGTGTTTGCCGGCTGGGGCAGCTCAGGAGGCGGGGAGTTTGGCAATCCGGCCGCCTTGACGACAGATTTTATCATGCCAAACAGCGAGACCACCGTCACGGCATACTTTGTCATAAAAATGTCGGGCAATGAGCTCTCCGTACTGCGCCTGACTAACCAGGAAGCATTGAAAGCCGGCAATCGGCCAATGGGAACGACGGTAAAGTTGCAAAAGGCCGCCGACATCCGGGCCAAGGAGCTGCAGAAATTATACAAACATGAGCGGCCGGATGGCAGGGATTGGTTTAGTGTGTTTGATGAGGTGGGTTTTATTAACCATGGTGGGGCGGGAGAAAACATTGCCGCCGGTTATACCAGCCCATCGGCAGTCCTTAAGGGCTGGATGAACAGCCCAGGTCACAGGGCGAATATATTGCGGTGCACAAGCTTGCTGGGGACGGGCTATTCCTTCGGGCAAAACACGGAGTGGGGGCGATATTGGGTGCAATTATTCGCATACGGCCCGACGGCGATAAGGGAAATAGCTGTCGCGCCCGCCCGCGGCAAGGTCGGTGCCAGCATAGACAGCCTGGGGGCCTATCTGATTTTGGATTATGCGGGGAACGCAGAGCCGGCATACATACCCATAACAGCCAGGATGTGTACGGGCTATGTCAAAAATAAGAGTGGCAAGCAGAGCGTGACCGTTCATTATGACAGTATGACGACAGAGTTTGAGGTCACATTGGGCAGCAGTTCATCCAAGCCCAGTTATGCGCTGTGGCAAGGGAATTCGAAGATTTTGACAGTCAGGCTGCTGGACCTGGCACCGCGCATTAAGCTTGCGGTCCGCGGCAGATTTAATGTTGTCGATCCCGACTCCGTGATAAACATAAGCCCCAAATTCACCGGCTATAACTATCAGGGCGGGGCAGTGAAGGTGGATAATGGACATTTCGAGATAGACAGTGTCAGCGCTGCCGGCGTGGTGTCATTGAGGATGAAAGATGCCGCCGTGAAACCCCGGACCAGGCAGCAGCTGATCCTTACATACGAGGGCCATGACAGCGCCCCGTTGTTTGTCACCCCGCGCCAGCAAAAACCCAAGCTCAGCCAAAGCAGCAAACGGATAGACCTCCAGAGGAGCGACCGCTACAGCGAGGGGATTGTGGACATATCCGTGCAAAGACCGCTGGCTGCCCTGATAGACCGGGTGGAGATAAACGGAACGGATGCCACCCTCTATGAGATACGGGAGGTATATAATGGCAGATACGCATTGGGCTTTAAGGGCAACAGTATCGGCAATGTCGGCAAGGGCAAGAATATCAAGCTGGCCGTCTACTTGGCCGGTTCGGACACGCCGGTGACTATTAGTGTGCGGGTAGTGGTGAACTAAGGCGGGCGACCGAGGACATCGCCCCCTGCGGGGGCGGTCGCAAACTTCGCAAACGCTCCCAGCGTGTTTTTGTTGACTAAAAACAAACAGGATACTATAATAATCTGAAATACGTAAGCATTTGGATAAGGAAAGAGTGATGGATCAACACAAAGCTCAGGTGGCCGCCATCATAGACGAGGGCCGCATAAAAGCGATAGCAGAGCACACCAGTCCCGAGGCACTATATCAGGATTTGCTTTCCCGCGTCCAAAAGTATCACCCCTCATCCGATCTGAGCCTAATCGAAAAAGCCTATCAGTTTGCTACAAGAATGCACCACGAACAGTATCGCAAGTCCGGCGAGCCGTATATAGTCCATCCCCTGAATGTTGCCAATATCCTGGCGGACATGGAACTGGACATGGAAAGCATTAGCGCCGGCTTGTTGCATGATGTCATCGAAGATACGGACGTGACGGCCGAGGTCATCCACGCCGAATTTGGTGATGATGTGGCGTGGATAGTCGAGGGGATGACCAACCTGCAAAAAATCATGCTGCCGCCTGAGCGCGGCGACGACAAAAAAAACGACCGCATGGAGATGCAGGCGGAAAACTTGCGCAAGATGTTTCTGGCGATGGCCAAGGACATCCGTGTCATCTTGATAAAACTGGCCGACCGCCTCCATAATATGCGTACCCTCCAGCATCAAAAGCCGGAGAGTCAGCAGCGTATCGCCCGGGAGACGATGGAGATATACGCCCCCATCGCCGAGCGTCTGGGCATATCAAAGATAAAGGTGGAGCTGGATGATTTGGCGCTTAAATATCTGGAGCCGGAAGTCTATTATGATCTGGTGGAGAAGATAAAACTCAGGCGCAGCGAACGTGAGAAGCATATCCAGGACATTATCGACGAAATAGCGGATTACATCAAAAGCACCGACATCAAGGTGTCAATCGACGGACGGGCCAAGCATTTCCTCAGCATCTACAAAAAAATGATCACCCAAGGCAAGAGCATAGATCAGCTTTATGATTTGTTTGCCGTGCGTATTTTGGTCGATACGGTGGCGGATTGTTATGCGATCCTGGGCGTCATGCATGAGCTTTACCGCCCGATGCCGGGGCGTTTCAAGGACTATATCGCCATGCCCAAGCCCAATGCCTACCGCTCGCTCCACACCACCTTGATCGGGGCCGGTGGCCAGCCTTTGGAGGTGCAGATACGCACCCACGAGATGCACAAGGAGGCCGAATATGGCATTACCGCCCACTGGAAATACCGGGTGGGGGGGGATGGCAAGCCCACCGACAAGGCGGAGGAAGAAAAGCTGGCTTGGCTTAGGCAGATACTGGAATTACAGCAGGAGATGTCCGACAACAAGGAATTCATGAGTTCCTTAAAGAGCGATTTGGATATTTTTTCCGATACGGTCTATTGTTTCACGCCCGCCGGCGATGTGAAAAACCTGCCCGCCGGGTCCACGCCGATAGATTTTGCCTACAGCGTCCACTCGGCCGTGGGCAACAAGATGATAGGTGCCCGGGTGAATGGCCGCCTGGTCACAAACGATTACTTGATCCAAAACGGCGACCGCATCGAAATCATGACTTCCCTCAATTCTAAAGGACCCAGCCGCGACTGGCTGAACATCGTAAAAAGTACCCAAGCCCGCAATAAAATCCAACAATGGTTCAGAAATGAGTATAAGGTTGAAAATATCTTACGCGGCAAGGAGTTACTGGCGGCTTATTGCCGGATGCGCGGGCTAAACTTTGGCGATATTAGCAAGCCGGAGTATATCGAGACAATCCTGAAAAAATACGGCTTTCGCGATTGGGATGCGGTTTTGGCGGCCGTGGGTCATGGCGGGATGAAGGAAGGCCAGATTATCAACAAGCTCGTGGAGGCCAGCGTCAAGGACAAAGACGAGAAAACCAATGAAGCCGTTTATGAAGAGATTAGCGAGAAGATTAGCACGAAAAAAAAGGTAGCGCCCATGCGCAGTGGCGGGGTTATCATCAAGGGTGCGCCGGATGTGGCGGTGCGTTTTGCCAAGTGCTGCTCGCCCCTGCCCGGTGATGAGATCACGGGCTTTGTGACCAGGGGGCGGGGCGTGTCCGTGCACCGCAACGACTGTGTCAATGTCATCCATATGCCGGAGATAGAAAGGGAGCGGATGATAGAGGCCAAATGGATAAAGAGCGGTGAGCAGGCATATGATGAAAAATATGTGGCGGATATTAAGATATTTGCGGAAAACAGGGGAGGTTTATTGGCCGATGTGACGCAGGTCATCGCCGAGAAAAAGAGCAACATCACCGCCATCAACATCCGCCTGAATAAGCAAAACATGGCCATCATCGACATTGCCTTCGAGATTAGCAGCCGCAATGAGCTGGCGTTGATTATTGATAAGTTGAAGGGTTTGGAGAATGTGATAGATATAGAGAGGGTGTAGCGTATTCCCGCGAGTGCGGATGCTCTGTATTTCTACGCAGACGCGCTTTCGCTCTGCCTCGACGTTGCGTTACATAAGCTCCCTGCCTATAGAACAGGCAGCGAGCTAAGTAACGACGTCTCGCCAAGGTCTGCGTGTGAAATCAGACATCCGCACCGCGAACAAAACATAGGAGCCACACATGCATAAAATTAAAATCGGCTGTATCGTGCTGGGGATGGCCCAGACTAATTGTTATTATGTGTATAGGGAAAAAGCAGCGCTGGTCTTTGATCCGGCCGATAAGGGGCAGCTCATATATGACAAGCTGAAGGAAAAGGGTCTGGAGGTTTGCGCGATTTTTTTGACCCACGGCCACTTTGACCATATGGCCGGGGCCGAGGAGCTTAAGGACCTTACGGGGGCCAAGATATATGCCCTGGACTTAGAAGCCGCGCTGTGTGCGGATGAGCGGCAAAATGTCTCCGATTTATTTGGCCGCCCCACCAAAATAGAGGCGGACATATACCTAAAAGACGGTGCCAAACTGGACATGGCGGGGCTCTCCTTTGAGCTGATCGCCACCCCGGGTCACACGGCCGGCAGTGTCTGTTATCATTTTCCGGCCGAAAAAGTGTTGATAAGCGGCGACACCCTCTTTCAATATTCCGTGGGCCGCAGCGACTTCCCCACCGGAAACGCCAATCTGCTTGTCCGCTCCATCCGCGAAAAGCTCTTTGTTTTGCCGGACGACACCATAGTTTATCCCGGCCACGGTGAGCTCACGGAGATTGGGGCGGAAAAGAGGTCGAATCCTTTTACCTAGTGCGGGGTGACGGCTCTTTTAGAGGACTCCCATGCTCGTTGTATCGTGCAACCAAAACGACTTTGAATATGACATACATTCACTGGTGAAAGCCTTCTATCCGGCTGAGGAAGTGAAGGTTTTTTTGGAGCACGACTACGGTAATGAGGGCATAAGCTCCAGCCCCCATCTGCCCGACATCAACATATACTTTAACGAGGACAGGGTACTGCTGCTGCTCTATGCCGATGGCGAAACGAGCGTGCTGGGGGCTGACATGGACGAAGCGGCCAGCCGTATTGAGCGCAAGAATTGCCTAAAGCAGCTGATATACGCGGCACTGGCCCAACATACGGGGCGCGAGCTCCCCTGGGGAGCGTTGACCGGCATCCGCCCGGTAAAGCTCGCCGCCGGCCGCTTGGACGCAGGCCACACGGCAGACGATGTCATCCGCCATATGCAAGAAACCTACTTTTGCGGGGAAAATAAGGCCGCCCTGGCCACGGATATTGCCCTGCGTGAGCGAAGCATCTTAAAAGACCTGGATTATAAGGACACTTACAGCCTCTATATATCCATACCCTTTTGCCAGACACGCTGCCTCTATTGCTCCTTCACATCCTATCCGCTGAGTAAATACCAGCCGCGTTTGGGGGAGTATCTGGAGGCGTTGTTTCAAGAAATAGACATGTGCGCACAGCTGTATCCACACTCCGCACCGAGCAGCATATATATTGGCGGCGGCACCCCCACCAGCTTAGCGGAAACGGAACTGGCCCGTCTGCTTAATAAAATCAAAACCAGCTTTGACCTGGGCGGTGTGCATGAGTACAGCGTCGAGGCCGGCCGTCCGGACAGCATTAACAAGGAAAAGCTGGCGCTGCTACGCTCTGGCGGCGTGGGGCGTATTTCGATCAACCCCCAGACGATGAATGACGTGACCCTGGAGCGCATTGGCCGCGCACATGGTGCCCAGGATGTGGTGGATGCCTTTTGGCTGGCCCGGGACGCGGGCTTTGACAACATAAACATGGACATAATCCTGGGCCTGCCCGCGGAAGGCCCCCGGGAGGTGGAAAGGACAATGGCGGCGGTGCGCGAGCTAGGACCGGATAGCCTGTCCATACATTCGCTGGCCATCAAGCGGGGCGCCAAAATGACGGAATGGGTGGGCGAGCACGGCCTGGATTTACTGAAAAATGATGAGGAAACGATGCAAATAGCCGCCGATACCGCCGCGTCTTTAGGCATGCAGCCTTACTATTTGTATCGCCAAAAAAACATGGCCGGTAATTTTGAGAATGTCGGCTATGCCCGCCCGGGTTGCTACTGCCTGTATAACATATTGACAATGGGAGAGAGGCAAAACATCGTCGCCTTGGGCGCCGGGGCCATATCCAAGCGCATCCACGCGGATGGAGACGTGGAACGCCTGGCCAATGTGAAGGAAGTGGAGCTATATATGGCGCAGATGGCGGAAAAAGCATATGTAAAATCTACGTAAAATATGCCGTGGAATATGCGTAAATATGCAACCAAAAAATACAGGATAAACGCATGATGTTGCATATTACACAAAAACATGGAGGCTGTTGTAGGGACGGTCGACCTCGACCGTCCGAAAATAGATGAATTTCCCGTATTACGGACGACCGGGGGCGGTCGTCCCTACAAGGCTTTGTGCAACTTGCATATTGATGCGTTTGTCCTGCCAAAAAATACAGCGCCTATTGACAACTAAAATCTTTAAGCGTAAAGTAGGCATATGTTAAAAAAAGCAGTTGCCATTCTTATATTGTTTGCGTTTCTTTTAAGCATTAGTTGCGGGACTAATGTTAATGAAACCAAGCCTGACTCCGGAAGCGCCAAAATCAATTGGGAAACCATGGATCCTGATGAAGAATTATTTTATATCAAGGAACAACTTGCCGAAGCAAAAATGGATCATGTCATTGGCTTTACCATAAAAAAAGGCGAGTTATTTTTGATTGGATATTCGGATGGGGCGTCTCTTCCCCAAGACGGGCTTGAGGAATGGACGCGGAATATCCAAGTCATGGTTTTTTCGCCCGACGGTCAATTAATACGGCAACCTCCGAAAACTCTGTTGCGCAGATTTGCTGCGAATTTTGTCGCAATTCGAAGCCAAAAAACGTAGGCGTAGCAGCGCTACG
>Ga0099364_10014897_pt1 | contig 10297 bp, 8 predicted proteins | sample TergutTh196P3_FD_73070 | JGI IMG/M metagenome (GOLD analysis project Ga0099364, IMG submission 73070) | Microcerotermes parvus P3 segment gut microbial communities from Pointe-Noire, Republic of the Congo - Th196 P3 | ecosystem: Host-associated > Arthropoda: Insects > Digestive system > Gut ...
CAGAAGATGAAATGCGTTCTTCGTTTTCTTTTACTTCGGGCATGATTTCCAGGTGAAATCCGTATTTTTTGCCCGCCCGAGCGAGTTTTTCTGTTGTACCCGAGCGGTCTTTCCCGAAGCGGAAGGCTTCGCCAACGAGGAGCCATTTCACATTCAGTCTGTCAACTAAAATTGTTTCGATAAATTCCGCAGCCGACAGATTCACCAGTTTTTCATCAAATCCGAGCAGGATGGTACGTTCAATGCCTGTTTTGGCAATGGCTGCGAGTTTGCTGCGCAGTGCTGTGAGTGTTGTTGGAGCGTCGGCTGCCCGATTGTCTCTGAGTGCAAAATACTGGCGGGGATGCGGGTAAAAGGTCAAAACAGTTGAAACCGCATTTAACGTCAGTGCCTGTTGCCTGAGCTGCTCCAGCAGTGCCACATGCCCACGATGAACACCATCAAAATTGCCGATGACCAGTGCACTGGGTCTGTCACTGGCCTGAACCGGAAGATTTCGAAATATTTTCATTTGAAACAGAGAAAATTGTTTTTTTAAAGCGCGATTATAATCGCTTTATGCATGTTCACATGCCAAAACTTTGTTCGGCCCGATATAACGCTCCGGTTTTAACAATTAACGCGAACATTCATAAACCCGGATATTCCACTAGGAGCCTGTCGGAGTGCCACACCAAAATCGTGAAAGCCTGTATATTTACATAGCAAATGATTGCGTTTCTCTGTGTTTTTATCTAGAAGAATGGCAGTTATTGCGTAAATTATGGCTTTTTTATGCTCGCTCTGACAGGCTCCTAGGCTGAAAGTCTCAGCTCTTTTATTGTGTTGCCAAAATACCACTTGACAAAAGCCCTTTTTATGGCGCACAATTAGATGTCAAATATAATGCTTTTTTGCAGGTGAAAAATGCAAACGATCTATACAAGTAAAACTGTGAGCGTAACAGAACTCAAACGCAACTATTCTTCCGTTCTTGCCCATGCAAAGGATGACCCGGTCGCAATTCTCAACCACAACAGACCTGAGGCGTATTTTCTTTCTGCTGCCCAATACGTACAGTTGCTGGAGCGCATTGAAGAACTTGAGGACAAGCTGCTGGTGCAAGAGCGTGCTGCTGGTCCTTATGTAACAGTTGATTTCCATGAACTATAAACTTCGATTTCACGAACTGGCACTGAAAGAGTGGGGAAAACTGGATGGAACAGCGCGCGAGCAGTTCAAAAAAAAACTTGCCAAACGGCTGATTCAGCCGCGCGTACTGGCAGATGCGTTATCAGGAATGCCGGACTGCTACAGGATCAAGCTTCGTAAAACTGGCTATCGGCTGGTATATCGAGTCGAAAATGACATCTTGTCGGTTTCGGTTGTCGTGATCGGAAAACGCAACAAACTCAAAGTCTATCAGACGGCGCAGCACCGCATTAACTGAAACCACCCTTCAAGGCCGGAGCATCTGGCGAAAAAAGATACATCACAGCCACCGCAGTGCGGTGGCTGTGATGTATCTGACTGACCCGAAAGAAGACCCGAAAACTCCCGTTCGTAGCAGGTTGCACAAAGTATTTGCAAAAAACGGTTTTGCCCGAACTTCGGGATAAAATGTGCAAAATATCTTTCCATTCTATTTTATGGAGCACCCTGATTTTCTTCAGGACGCAGCCTTAAAGAAGAACCTGACCGCAGGCAGGCACAATGCAAATCGAAAACACGTTCTATTCCAGCAATGGGCAACCTGGGCCCTCCTTTAAAGGAAGGTGGCTGTCCTGCTCAAATCCTGTAAAACGAAGCATCATCCTTTCAGTTTTTTCTCTTTTCTTCTGCTCGTTTGCCTTTGCACAGGCTGACCCGAACAAAGTCATTCATACGATTTTTGAAGCGTCCGACGATGGCTTTGATATGGTTCACACGCAAAACTATTATTCCGGGTGGATTGCTGATGCCATTTTTGAAACGCTTTTGACCTATGACTATCTGGCACGTCCTGCAACATTAATTCCCAATACGGCCAAAGCCATGCCCCAGATCAGCGAGGACGGCAGAACGCTTACCTTTCACATTCGGGAAAACATTTTATTTGCGCCTGATGCTGCATTTGGCAACAAGCCACGGGAGCTGACCGCTCAGGACTATGTCTACTCGATCATGCGGCTTGCAGATCCCGTAAACCGCTCTCCGTCGGCCAATTTCGTATCCGGCAAAATAGTCGGGCTTGATGAAGAAGTGGCCAAAGCCCATAAGAGCGGACAGTTCAATTACGATGCACATGTGCCGGGTCTTCATGCGCCTGACCGCTACACACTTCGTATTGTGCTCACCCGTCCCGACAGCAACTTCCTGTATGTTCTGGCCTATGGCGGCCTGGCTGCTGTTGCCCGCGAGGTCATTGAAGCCTATGGAACACAGTCCCGGGTACACCCGGTAGGAACAGGGCCATACATGCTTGAGCGCTATGTGCCACGCAGCAGAATTGTTCTGGTTGCCAATCCGCACTATCGCGGATTTATCTGGAATTTCAAATCTTCAGGTGAGACCGGGGACGATGAAATTGTCCGCGACATGAAAGGCAGGCAGATGCCACGGATTGGCCGCGTAGAGGTATCCATCATTGAAGAAGAACAGTCCCGGTGGCTGACTTTTCAGGAAGGGCACATCGCTTTTGAAAAGCTCCCGCAGCTTGCTGCGCCTTTGGTTCTGGATGGAAACGAGCTCCGGGCGGCCTATGCTGCACAAAAGCTGCGGCTTTTCAGGCAGATCGATCCGGGAATTACCTTTACGATGTTTAATTTCAATGATCCCGTAACAGGAGGATACAGCAACGAAAAAGTGGCATTAAGGCGCGCCATAGCCATGTCATACAGCGTAGCTGATGAAATCACGCTCCTGCGCAACAATCAGGCGGTAAAAGCGGAAATGATTGTCCCTGCAGGCGTTGCAGGACATGACCCGGACTATCGCAGCAGCATTGGGTATGACCCCGAACTGGCTTCACGGCTGCTTGACTATTTTGGCTACAAACGCCAGGCTGACGGATACCGCACCATGCCGGACGGGAGTCCGCTCACGCTGAGAATCCGCACGGAAGCCAGCATCAGCTCGAAACTCATGTCAGAAATATGGAAGCGTGGACTCGATAAAATTGGCGTACGCGTCCAGTTTGAAGTCAGCAATTTTGCAGACAATGTCAAGGATGCCACCGCCTGTCGCCTGATGATGTGGGGCAGCGGCTGGCACGCCGATTTTCCGGAAGGTGAGAATTTTCTGCAGCTTTTATACGGACCCAATGCAGGACAGGGCAATCACGGCTGCTATCAGTCTGAAGCTTTTGATGCGTTATACAGGCGCGCAACCGCACTGCCTCCCGGGCCGGAACGCTATGAGCTGTATGCTGCCATGAACCGCCAGATGGAGGCAGATACTGCCTGGACACTGCATGTTTCGCGCGTAAGAAACTGGCTGGTTCGCCCCTGGGTGAAAGGCTTTAAAAAACATCCCATCATGCCATCGGACTGGCAATATATCGACATTGAAGAATGAATCTTTCAATGTCTGAAGACCGCGTACTCTGGCAATTTCTCCCCCCCGTAACTGATCGGTCAGCTTAGTGGCCCTTCAGGCTCTGATGCATGTCATGGAACTGATCCCTGACGCTGAAAAAAACCTGCGCAATAACCGGATCAAACTGCGCACCTGCGCTTTCCATGATAATTGCGACTGATTCGTTATGCGTAAAAGGCTTTTTATACGGACGCTCGGACACCAGCGCATCATAAACATCAGCAAAAGCCATGATCCTTCCGTGAATCGGGATGTTTCGCCCTGCCAGTCCGTAAGGATAGCCAGTGCCATCCCAGCGCTCGTGGTGATATCCGGCAAACAGTCTGGCATAATTCAAAAATGTATCATCTATCGCACTGAGCCGGGATAAATTCTCGTCAGCCAGAGACGGTTCGCTGACCATATGGGAATCTTTGAACTGGGTGCGATCCGTAATCTGTTCAATAATTGATCTGCCTTCATTGGCATGCGTTTGCATAATCGAGAATTCTTCTTCTGTCAGCTTGCCGGGCTTGTTTAAAATGCTGTCAGGGATGGCAATTTTGCCTACATCATGCAGGCGTGCAGAAGAAACAAACAGATCAAAGTCTATTTCCTCAATTTCGTCAAGATAGACTTCCTGCTCAAGCATCGCAGTGAGCAAAATCCTGACAAACTCCGCTATGCGGTCGTTATGTCCGCCTGTAGTGTGGTCGCGTTTTTCGATCATATCTGCGACCACGTGCACCACACTGTTTTTCAGATGCCTGATCTGTTCTTTCTGTTCTTCAATCTCCGCCGTCCGTTCGCGGATGATCAGATCAATATCCAGGTGGGTCTTGATCCGGTTGAGCAATACCGCCGGGGAGAACGGTTTTGTAATGAAATCGACTGCCCCAAGCTCAAAGCCGCGCGCTTCCTGTAAGGTATCAACAACACTGGTCAGAAATATGACCGGAATATTTGCATACTGAGGGTTGCTTTTCAGGTGCTCAAGCACTTCAAAACCATCCATTTCCGGCATTCTGATATCAAGCAGAATCAGATCAGGAATAATTTTTTCCAGTAATGCAAACATCCTGGCAGCCGAGGGCATTGTCATTACCCTGTAGTAGCTTCTCAGTGCATCACTGGCCGCAATCAGATTGGTTTCATTGTCATCAGTTATAAAAATCGTACGTTGCATCGTTGACGTACCCCCTATTTTTAATTGGCGAAGCTTTTTGCTTTTTTGAACTGCTTTGGACTCCAGAAATATCCACGGAGTCCAAAGTTTTTACAAATGAGTTCGGAACTGGCACCAGCCGCACGCCTGCAAAACCTGATCACAGACATTTTGCTTTTTAATATTTCTATCTGGAAAGGACTGGCTGATTCCAGTTTTTGCCCAAAAGGAGACTGGTCGTCCGATTTTATTTACTTGCTCCGCGCATTTCTGTCTGACTGGCTTTTCCTCTAATTTTTGCAGGCTGCCCGGTTTATAGCCTCTTTTTTGGGAAAGTGCGGGTTTTCTTCAGCACATCCAGCGAAACACTGTTATAAATCAGCCATCTATGCGGACAGATCAGGCAATTTGAGGCAGACAGCACTCCTTTTGAAATACAGGGCTTTGCCCCCTGTATGCTTTTCATTCCTTTATTCTATCACGCTCCTGCAAATGATCGCTTTTTTAGGAGATGTCCCTATGCCTGTTTTCGTGTCGCTGAAACAGATTTCCACAGTCAAACAATACAGATTGACCCGGAAAACCTCTTTTTTTGACCAGTTCCCCCCGATTACACTGCGATTTGTCCAGGGACTTTTCTCTTTGTTTTGGGGTTGATCAAATCAGACAGCACCCTCTCTGGCACAAAGATGCCGTTACAAGGGAGAGGCATCCACTTCCTTATAACGGACTTTTCATCTCTATGGACTTTTTGTAAAAAAGATTCTTTGCGACACATACCATCGTATCGGCGAGTGTGCCCCGTCATTTCTATAAGACTGTTCAGGACCACCTGACCGGCAAATCGGCCTTTTCAATTTTGTGCTTTACCTGAATGATTCCAGAAACTGGAACAACTTCACGCGTCCTGTTCGTATAGCGATTTGCGCCTCCAGGCATTTCTGCTGGCAACGCATTCGCTAATGGACTTCTGAATACAGCAGTTGCTAAAATGATTATTGAAGCTATTGTTCGAATGCCAATAGACAGACCTACCCTCCGGCTTTTAACCGAAAAATTCATGATTCTCTCCTCTTGTAAATTCAAGACCTGTTTCCCGACAGCCAGCTCATCTTGTAAATGGGCCGACCCGGCAGCCTCAGACTATCCGGGGTCTGTTACAGGCTCGTGACAGAAGAGAATTTTTATTTTTGCCACCCGGACTTGCCGGAGGTCATACGTGCGGATGTCACGGAACTGTCACATCCTGTTGTTTTTACAGTGCACACCTGCCAGGGATGACGCCTGGAATTAAAACTTTCGATTCAGGCTTCATCACTGCAAATCTGCTGTTTTCTTTGAAATTGCCGGTATTGGCCAGCCTCAACCTGCAGGTAAAACCCAAGGGCGGGTTCGGGCAGGTTGTGGTGACAAGGCTGTTGGTGGCAAGGCTCAACTCCCCGGGCAGGTACTGGCAAAATGCGTTTTTTGCCAGTTATGTAGTGGGGAAATCTGCAGGCAGCCATGTTTGGAGACGAGGCAAATGCCTGGGGCAGCCGTTACCAGAACGGACAACTTCCAGGCTGACTGCTTCCTGCAGACATCATTCAGATAACAAACGGGGCAAGCCTGCGGGAAACGAGGGTATTTTCAAGCGTGACGTACTGCGGCATTCCGTTGAGATACGGTGGATAATCTTCGCCCTGAATAAGCGGCAACAGGTAATTTCTGCAGGCATTTGTGATACCAAAACCATCTTCACTGATGAAGTTTACAGGCATGTGCTTTTCAACATTGGCAACATCTTTTAAATCTGCCAGACCAAGGCGATACCGGTAAGGTTCATCGGAAAGACGCTCGATTGTCGGCATAACCGCATTGCGCCCTTCAAGTGCCAGCTTCACTGCTTCGCATCCAAGTTCGTACGCCTGCCTGACATCAACTGCCGAGGCCAGGTGCCGGGCGGAGCGTTGCAGATAGCCTGCAACAGCCCACTGGAGCGGGAATCCCAGCTTTGTGCGGATCATGTTCGCTACAACCGGTGCAGCACCGCCCAGATTCGTGTGACCAAATGCATCCTTTGCACCCTGATCTGCAAGAAATTTGCCGCCCGGATACCGGCACCCTTCCGAGACTACCACTGAGCAAAAACCGTAACGCCTGACGTTTTCAGCAATCCGTGCAAGAAATTTTTCTTCATTGAGTTCAATTTCCGGAAAAAGAATAACAACCGGAATTCCATGGTCTGCCGCCAGTGCGCCTGCTGCTGCAACCCAGCCGGCATGCCGCCCCATGACTTCAAGTACAAAAACGCGCGACGATGTTTTTGCCATGGCCCGGACATCCAGTGAGCACTCAAGAGTGGCGGTTGCCACATATTTCGCGACCGACCCAAAACCCGGACAGTTATCTGTAAAAGGCAGGTCATTGTCGATCGTTTTTGGCACGTGTATGACCTGCAGGGGATAGCCCATCTGTGCTGAATAATTCGATATCTTCAGGCACGTATCCGCCGAATCACCTCCGCCGTTATAAAAAAAATGGCCAATATCGTGTGCGCGAAAAACATCAATCAGACGCTCAAATTCGCGACGATCGACATCCGGATCTGCCAGCTTCAGACGACAGGAGCCAAATGCACCTCCCGGTGTGAAGCGAAGGCCTGCAATATTGGCATCTGCTTCCAGGCTTGTATCCACCAGTTCCTCGGTGAGTGCGCCAACAATGCCGTTTAAGCCTGCAAACACTTTTCCGATTTTGCCCTGATTTTGGCGCACTGTCTCAATTACGCCACAGGCCGTTGCATTAATGACCGCAGTTACTCCGCCGGACTGCGCATAAAAAGCATTCTTTCCTGTCACAACTACTCCAGTTTTTTTAAATTCTGCTTCCCGGACATTTGCAGCCTGCAGGCCGATACCGGGTTGCTGTTATGCCATAACAGGCAAAAAAGCTCTGTCGCTCTCAACTCACGAAGGCTGCACTGTGAGCTATCCAAGGCTAAAGCACTTGGGGGGTCACTCGTCCTTCACTAAAACAGGCACCTATTCTACTCGCAAAAGTCTGCCGCGCACTAACATTTTGCCAAAAATGTTTCTAATACCGGGTTCTCTCTCACCCAGAAACCCTTCGGACATCTGTATGACTGACTGAAGCAGGGTGCACTGGATGCTGCCTCCTCAGGAGCATCGACTTTCGCTTGCCCAGCGCAATGTAGTACCGGGCGAGGGCAGTGAAGGTTGCTGCGCCTGTTGGGGAATTTACGCCTGTCCAACAGTGATGGCGTGGTTGACGTCACCCCCAATGCTGAAAAGATTGTTCTTTCACGACAAAAAGCACTACGACTGTATGCATCTGAATATCTGCTAAAAATATCGTCGGAATGTTCTGTGCAGAAAAAAGATGTGTGCACATTTGTCAAACAGGATGATGCACAACATCCTGCTGGACGTGCAGGTACGCTCAGGCGAAGACCCGGAAAAGGCCAAAACCGGGCTGACCGAATATCTTAAAGAGGTGACATTGCCTGAAATGTCGGGATATCTACCGAAAGATTTGATGAGACAAAGAGGGGAACATCGTGTGACGACAACTCTCAACTGACGCGCAGTTCCACGCGTTTTCCGGCGCGGTGCAACAAGGCAACAAGCCTGTCAATGCTGAATCGTTCAACCTTGTGGTGCATGACTTCAGAAATCCGCGTTCGGGGCACACCGAGTTCATCTGCCAATTCCTGCTGCTTCTTTCCGCGCTTCTTCAGTTCCTTTTCCAGCGCGATAATCAGCGTTTCACGTGCCAGCATGGCTGCCGCCTCATCTGGAGCAAATCCCAAATCCTCAAATACATTCCCGCTACTGACTGTCATTGGTTCACTCACTTCGATCTCCTATCTGTTTGAACCGGGCCTGCCCAAGTGCGATATCTTTTGGGCTGGTTTTTGGTGTTTTCTTCTGGAAGGCGTGCAGCACATACACTACATTCCTGATACGTGTCAAATACAGGACGCGAAATTGATCTCCCGTCTGTACACGAAGCTCACGCACCGATCACCTTCACAGGTTTCCAGTCGGTCGGCTCAAGTCCATGTTGCAAGCGCAAGAGTTGAGTACCAATCGCACGTCGCACCGACTCGGGAAATTCTCTGATGCGATCTCTGCAGTCGCCTATGAACACAATCGTTTTCATCTATATAATGTACAAAATTTACTACCTTGCGTCAAGAAACACCGTAGAAACACCAAAAATGTTTCTCACTGGCTGACAGAGTCAAAGGCTGATACAATCTCTTAAACTGCTGTTCTCGGAAAACTATTCTGCAAATCACGCTGTCTGTTGATGCGAAAAGAAAAGAAACATAGCATGGATTATCGCGTCTTTCCCAAGCCCACGCTTTCTGAAAAGAAAGATGTGCTCGTACTGCATCTTGGAACCGAATGGATCCAGGGTTCAATGCGAACAAAATACCCGCTGGAAATCGTACTCGAATATCTCCAGCAGATGATGGTATGGATGCTCTTTAACCAAAATCCGCGCCATATCGTCCAGCTCGGGCTTGGAGCAGCATCACTGACCAAGTTCAGTTACCATTATTTCCCAAAGGCCAAAGTAACCGCTGTTGAACTGAATCCTCACATTATTGACATCTGTCGCGAGTTTTTCTTTCTCCCTGATGATGATGAGCGGCTCCGCGTCCTTGAAGCGGACGCTTTTGACTATATCAGATCGCAGGCTGGCAAAAACGGCATTGATATTCTGCAGGTCGACCTTTATGACGAACACGCCAGAGCACCTGTTTTTGATACACCCGAGTTTTATCAGGCCTGCGCTGACTGCCTGACTCCGGACGGCATGATGACGCTGAACATTTTTGGCTCGGAATCTGACCGGCATAAAAGTCTTGAAAGCATTTACAATGCTTTTGATGCTGTTGTCTGGCTGCCTGAGGTGCATGGTGCCAATATGATTGCACTTGCCTTCAAAAAAGCCCCCGCCATCAATTTCTCCGAGCTCAGTGATCGTGCTGATGCAATCCGCCTGGAAACGGGCCTCCTGGCCCGGCGCTGGGTTGACGGATTAAAGGTGTGGATGCGCGAGCAGCTGGAAGACTCCTATGCTCATTTGCCCTGAGTTTGCCGCAAATGACCGCTCTCCTGCACCCACTTGAAGCAAAAGCGCAATCTGGCCCCTGCCTCAATTGGCAGCGGCACTTTAACTTCCAGTTCTGAACTTTAAATGCTCCTTTTGACGGACGGCTTCGTTTTTTTGCATGTGAGCCAGTTTTTTCGGATGTGTTAAAAATACCACAGCAAGGCGCGTAAAAACAGACGAATTCTGCAATTAGACACCGGAAAGACAGGCGCATTTCTGAACAGCAATGCGAGAACGCAAAAAAAAATTGCAAACAGGATTTGGTTTTCAGCACATTTGCACTATAATTACTGATTCCGGTTTTGCAACCCGAATGTCTGTGGCAACTCCACAGCGAAGAGTCCTCTCAGGCACTTTGTACCCGGACAATTCACAAAATCGGATATAATGTATTCTTTGCTGCCGTAGCTCAGTCGGATAGAGCACCTGGCTACGAACCAGGAGGTCGTGGGTTCAATTCCTGCCGGCAGC
>Ga0099364_10014898_pt1 | contig 10297 bp, 8 predicted proteins | sample TergutTh196P3_FD_73070 | JGI IMG/M metagenome (GOLD analysis project Ga0099364, IMG submission 73070) | Microcerotermes parvus P3 segment gut microbial communities from Pointe-Noire, Republic of the Congo - Th196 P3 | ecosystem: Host-associated > Arthropoda: Insects > Digestive system > Gut ...
CACCATATATGATATGACCGAGACAAATGGGTGGGTGTATTTTGTCAGCTGGGACGGGGTGTACAAGGCGCACCCGGACGGAACAGAGCTGTCAAAAATCGCCGATGGGAAGTGCTGCATGATAAGAGCACACGAAGATGGCTCTGTAACCTTTTTCAAAAACGTGGAAACCTATTCGGAATTTGATGAATCTGCCCGGCAGTTTGACCGCTATAGCGTTGATGTGCGATGCACCGTAATGCCAAATGGAAAAATTATCGAGAGCGAGCCGTCAAAAGGCTACATGGGCAGCAGCAATTAGGAACTGTTCCGGCAAACTGCGAAAATCAAAGGTGAAGCTTACTGACTCCTCAACAGTCGTTTTCCCCGCCTGTCACCCACTCTTTTATCTTCATAAAAAGTTCTTCTGCAACCAAAATCCACAGGTGCCTCAGGACCATGCGATCATCGCTGAACAGCTGTGCACCAGCCTCCGAAAATGTCGCTTCTGCGGCGACCACGCCTGGACAATTCCCCTGTATTCTGAAATCAGAAAGACAACAGGAGGTCAATGCAATGGCAAACATTTATGATCAAGTGGTGGAAGTAGCCCGCAGGACAATGGTGCTTTTTTTCATGGTGGACACGTCCGGCAGCATGGAAGGCGCAAAAATTGGGACGCTCAATTCGGCAATTGAGGACGTTATCCCGGAAATCCGGCAGATTTCAGCCGAGAACGCAGACGCGCAAATCAAAATCGCCGTACTGGAGTTTTCCGAAGGTGCGAAATGGCTGACCCATGCACCAATGGATGTAGCCGGTTATTCGTGGAACTACCTCAACGCGTATGGCAGCACTGATTTTGGTGCGGCTTGCAGAGAGCTTAACGCCAAACTGTCAAAAGATGCCTTTATGGGCGACACTGCCGGCTCATTCGCTCCGGCAATCTTCCTGCTCTCGGATGGTGAACCCACCGATGACTACAGAAGCGCATTGGCCGATCTTAAAAACAATAACTGGTTCAAAAGAGCCATCAAAGCGGCAGTTGCCATCGGCGACGATGCCAGAAAAGATGTGCTCAAAGAGTTTACCGGCAGCATCGAATCTGTACTGTCCGTCCACAGCCCTGAAGCCCTGCGCAAGATGATTCGCTTTGTATCGGTCACAGCTTCGCAGATCGGTTCAAAAAGCAGCAGCGTTGGGAAGGCGGGCGTTGACGAAGCCGCGTCCAAGCAGGAGGAATTTATCAGGCAGGTACAAAGTTCGGACATTCTTGAAGATGACGAAGACCTGAAATGGTAGCTTGCACTCATTCGGCTGTTCCAGGCAAATCATGGCAAAAACGTCCAGTCCAATGCAGACATTTCGTTGCGCGTAAAGGCTGCGGCTCGCTGAATATGCCCCATCCGGGCATGATGTAAATGACAAAAAAACAGGCGGAAGGGAGATGCCACATGAGCGAATATTTCGGGAAAAACACGAAGATACAGCTGACAAACGGCGAGGTTGCGATTGTAGGTGACAGGCTGGGTGAAGGCGGACAGGGCGTCGTTTACAGCGTCACCATCGGCAAGCAGAATTACGCTCTCAAATGGTATCACAAGGGGGCAATAGCCAGCCCCAGGCGATTCTACAAAAACATTGGGGAGAACATCAGTAAAGGTGCGCCCACATCCGCCTTTTTATGGCCCCTGTTTCTTACTGAAGAAAAGGACGGCAGCTTCGGGTATGTGATGCACCTGCGGGCTAAAAATTACAGGGACTTTGCTGACTTTCTGCTGGCAAAGGTCCGTTTTGCCTCCATTTCCGCAGCAATCAACGCCTGTCTGAACATTACCAACGGTTTTCGCCAGCTGCATCGTGCGGGATTCTCCTATCAGGACCTCAACGACGGCAATTTTTTCATTGACCCGCAGACCGGTGATGTGCTGATCTGCGATAACGACAATGTGGCACCCTTCGGAGACAGTCTGGGCATTGCGGGCAAGGCGCGGTACATGGCCCCCGAAGTCGTCCGCAACATGAAAAGGCCCGACACCATGACCGACCGCTTTTCTCTGGCGGTTATTCTGTTTCGCATACTCTTCCTTGATCACCCCCTTGAAGGCAAACGGGTACTTGTCCCCTGCCTGACCGAAGAACTGGAATTGAAATTCTACGGCAAAGACCCGATTTTCATCTATGACAAAACAGACTCCAGCAATGCGCCGGTGCGCGGTGTTCACGGTAATGTCATCAAGTTCTGGCAGCTTTATCCGAGGCTCATCAGAGACATGTTTACGCGGGCTTTCACTAAAGATGCCATGCAGGGCAGACAGCCGCGTCCGTCTGGCAGCGAATGGCAGATCGTTTTTACCCAGCTCAGGGATATGCTGATTACCTGCCCCTGCAAAGGTGAGACCTTTTTTGACCCCACCGAGGACAGTGCAATCTGCATTCATTGCAGTGTGAAGATTCCCCGTCCATCCATACTGGCGGTTCAGAAATACAACGTGGTGCTCTTCCCCGGTCAAAAGATCTATCACTGCCATTTTGACAATGACAGTGATGAATACACGCAGATTCGCGGTGAGGTCATTCGCAATCCGGACAAACCCCAGATTTGGGGATTGAAAAATCTCAGTCCTGCAACCTGGATGGCAACGGCTGAGGATGGATCAAAAAAGGCGATCGCCAATGGTGAGGTGCTGGTGATTGCAAGAACGAAAAGCGTTGATTTCGGCAATTGCACGGCAAACTTCCTTTGAGGATGGGAATAGCGGTGAAAACCTTCTTTTCAGTCCCATTCGCAGGATTTTTCCATGGTTGAGTCTCACGCTCAATTGCTCTATGGCAATGGCACCGGGAAAATTCTGGCCATCTTGACATTACGAAAACAACAGCGCAAAGGAGAAAACAGTGGCAAACATTTATGACCGGGTTGTCGAGGTCGCCCGCAGGACAATGGTTCTCTTTTTCGTGGTGGATACGTCGGGCAGCATGGAAGGCTCAAAAATCGGTGCTCTCAATTCGGCCATTGAGGACGTTATCCCCGAAATCCGGCACATTTCAGCCGAAAACGCCGATGCACAAATCAAAATCGCCGTACTGGAGTTTTCCGTAGGAGCGAAGTGGCTGACTCATGCGCCAATGGATGTCGCTGACTATTCATGGAACTACCTCAATACGGACGGTATCACCGATTTCGGCGCAGCCTGCAAAGAGCTTAACGCGAAACTCTCCAGAGACGCTTTTATGAGCGATGCTGCCGGTTCTTTCGCACCGGCGATTTTCCTGCTCTCGGATGGCGAACCGACCGACGACTATAAAAAGGCACTGGCAGATTTACAGAAGAACAACTGGTTCAGGAGAGCCATCAAAGCTGCCATAGCCATCGGTGACGATGCCAACAAGGATGTGCTGAAAGCCTTTACCGGCAGCATGGAAAGCGTTTTGACCGTCCACAACCCTGAAGCTCTGCGCAAGATGATCCGCTTTGTGACGGTCACGGCTTCGCAGATTGGATCCAAGAGCAGCAGTGTAGGCAAAGCTGGCGTAGATGAAGCCTCTTCCAAGCAGGCGGAATTTGTCAGTCAGGTTCAAAGCTCGAACATTCTGAATGATGATGAGGATTTGAAATGGTAGCCTTTGCCCATTCTGTCATCGGGGCCAAACACATAAAAAACAAGCAGCACTGCCAGGACGCGGCTCTATGCGTGAAAAACGAAACGTATAGCTTTATTGCCGTTGCGGACGGTCACGGCGACAAACCTTATTTCCGCTCGGATATTGGCAGCCGTTTTGCCGTTGAGGAAGCGAAAAATTGCATGACTGCGCCAGAGGTGCTGAACGCGCTTAAAACGGTTCCCCCGGGCAAAGCCCGTGAACGTGTAATAGAGCAACTCAAAAAAAGCATTATCATGCTCTGGAATGCAAGGGTTTATCTGCATGAGGACGAAAATCATTTCACCGATGAAGAACTTGCTGGCGTTTCAGAAGAGTATGCCGCCAAATTTCGGGGTGAAGAAAAACCGGTAGCTGAATTGATTACAGCCTACGGTACGACGCTGATTGCGGTTTTGCAGACGGACACCTTTCTGCTTGCTCTGCAAATCGGCGATGGCAACTGCGTGATCATTGACAAGGATGCCGTGTTTTCACAGCCAGTTCCTGTTTGTGACAAATGCTTCCTGAACATGACCACTTCCCTTTGCGAAGAAAATGCGATTAACAGTTTTCGTCATGCTTATGTTGATGCCACCCCAGCCGCAGTGCTGATTGGAACGGACGGCATTGATGACTGTTTTGCTGGCGCGGAAAAACTGTTTGACTTCTATCGGCTCATACTTGCGTCGTTTTCTGAAAAAGACGAGGCAAGCGCCATGGCGGAGCTTATGGACTATCTCCCACGCCTGTCCGAGAAAGGCAGTGGCGATGATATATCCATTGGCGCGATTATCAACAAGGAACTATTGCCTGACCTGAGCAGTGTACAGACAAATCAAAGTACGGAACGGAGCGATGGAAATGCTGGAGCGGAAGAAAATCCTGATTATCAGAATGGGAATCCACAGGGATGACAATTCATACGAAAAATTGGGACAGCAAAAGTCGGCACTGCTTGATTTTGTGGTTGCCCGCGTGCGACTGAAACTGAATAATACTCTCAAGGAAGACGGCGATGTCACCTCGGAAATATATGATACAAAAGCACTGGCGGACTTTATGCTGGCGCAAAATGAACTGCGCTTTGACGACTATGATCTCGTTTTAGGCTGTATTGACAGGCCTATAAACGGCGACGAGCAAATTTTAGCGGAAGTATGCAAGGATGTGGAGCGCAACAAATTTTATATCCTCAGTACAACAAATATTATGGAACGGCTGAACAGTGGCAATGTCACGCTGCTCAATTTCCTCCTGAACATCATTTATGGAATGTACACACGAAAATATCTCGGCATTGACCCGGAATATCACGAAAGCCCTGGCTGTATCTTGGATTACTGTTATCTTGAACGCGATCTGATTGAAGGCTGCATCAAACCGGCACTGTGTGAGGAATGCGCGGCAGAAGTTCAGGACCCGCAAACAGCAACGGTCCTGAACAGGGAACTGAAAAAAATCAGGGTCCCGCTATACATACGCCTGATAGACCATATCAAGCAGAGAACTGTACTCTCAATGACCATCGCCATCGTTGCGTCGCTGTTCTTCGGCATAATCACCAACATCATGTCCGATGTCGTTCTCAGCGGAACAGTCTGGCAGAGCGTCGTCACTTCGACTGTGCCGCTTGTGATATTGTGCTTCCTGATTGCACCGTTTTTAAGTCGCACCAATAAATAGTGAGGATCCTGTGGAAGCGAGCGTAATACTGGCAAAATGCGGTGATCAAAGCAACCTGTTTGGCATTCGTGTAGAAAAAAGAGGGAGCGACTGGGTCAGCACCTGGGCTTTTCCTGTAGACGCGGCAAAAGCAGGGCGGGAAGGCTTTGACAGAAACAAGGTAACCGGCTCATTTCAGGCAGTTGAGGGTTATCCAGGCTGCCCGTATTGCGGGACCAGCAAGCTTGTGCAGTGTGGCTGCGAGAAAATGCTTTGTTACCGGTGGAGCACAATATCAGCCAGATCCGAGATAAAGGCAGAAAAAAAATCGCTGCGCTGCCCGTGGTGCAACCTTGTCATTGATGAGATTCGGGATGTCGAATCATTTACCGTTAAAACAGACCCGTTTTGAATCTCAAGGCGGAGGCCACGCTATTGCGCTTTCTTCACCGGAAACTTGTAGCACGCACACTCTCCTGCATCCGTCCTGACTGACCACGCGGCCCACACATCGTAAAAGCCAGTAAACTGTTATACAAAGACTTTTCAACTGACTACGAAGCACTGGCTTCCAAACGTCACGAATCCTGCGCAAAAAGGAAGCCCCCCCAACATGCGAAAGAAAGTTCCAGATTAAAGAAGATATCTTGTCTGATGAACTTTTTCCTGGGCTAAAAATCAGGAAACACACCATTAAAGCTTGGCTGAGACATTTAAATTATAGCAATCTCTGATGATCAGGATTTTTCTCTCTGCAATCTGCCCCGAAAATGCTCCAAAAATATTTGACAGGACCTGGACTTGCCTGTAAACTCGCATCTTTAAAAAATCCCTACAAAACCAATGGGAATAGTAGGGCGGTCGAAAGAAGAGAAAACCGGCCTGTGAAATTCGTTCGGCAGAGGCCTTTGTCGGCCTCTGTCTCTCATAGTCATTCAGACAGCTCTGAGTGCTGTTAATCGTCAGCTGTTTTCGCCCGTACCGGGAAGGCCAGACTGTTAAAATTCTAATGCTTCGTGCGGGGCAAACCGGATTTTGCTACTGGTCCTGTCGATTTAACTTATCCTCTGTCTGTTTTACACTCAATCGAATTCTGTAGTACCGTTTTTTGCTGCCATTAAATTTATGCCTTCTTTTCGAGTGTGTTCATCACTGTGCATTTAAGGAGACGACATGCGTACACATACTCTCGGTTTTCCGCGCTTTGGCGAAAACCGTGAACAAAAAACCCTGGTAGAAAACTACTGGAGGGCCTCTCTCACCCTTTCTGAACTTGAAGAAGGCGGGAAAAAACTGCGCCTGAGAAACTGGGCAATACAGAATGATGCAGGCATTCAGATCGTTCCCGTCGGGGATTTTTCCTGCTATGACCATATTCTGGACATGGCTTTAATCCTTGGTGTTGTCCCGCCACGCTTTGCAGAAGACGCACCCGGCAAGAACCGGATGTTCCGGATGGCACGCGGCGAAGATGGACCCAATGCCATCTGGCCTCTGGAAATGACAAAGTGGTTTGATACCAACTACCACTATATGGTCCCGGAACTGGACGCAACTACCGTTTTTACGCCAGACATCTCTGATCTTTTAAGCCAGATTGATGAAGCCACCCAGGCCGGCTACACACCCAAAGCCGTCATCCCCGGTCCTGTTACCTTTCTGTGGCTCTCCAAAACAACCGATGACAGCGACATCTGGCAGCATCTTGATGCCCTGACTGAAGCCTATGCAGTTATCCTGGCTGAGCTTGGGGCCAGATGCTCCTATATCCAGATTGATGAACCCGTTCTCGCACTTGATCTTCCCGAGAGCATTCGCTCCTTTTTTCCTGAAGTCTATGCCCGACTGAGGCAGGCAACCAGTGCCGCCATCATTTTAGCCAGTTATTTTGCGAGCTATGATGACAATCTGCCTGTTGCCATTACGCTGCCTGTCGATGTCCTGCATCTTGATCTGTCCCGTGCACCGCAGGATCTGGACAAGGCACTTGAACTTGTTGTATCGGGGAACGCCACAAAAGATATTGCACTCTCTCTTGGCGTAGTCAACGGTCGAAATGTCTGGAAGGTTGATGCTGACCATGCCATATCCCAGGTACGAAAGGCTGTTGCTGCACTGGGAGCAGACCGTGTCTGGGTCGGAAGTTCCTGTTCACTCCTGCACAGCCCTGTAGACCTTGATGCCGAGAAAAATCTGCCTCCTGCTGTTGTTGACTGGCTGGCTTTTGCCAAACAGAAATGTGCTGAAATCCGGATGATTGCCGAAATTGCCGGCGACAGTCCATCCGAATGGGCACTTTTGGAACTGGAAAAAAACCGCAATGTCCAGATTGCCCGCAAAAACAGCCCCATTCTGCATGACCCAGTCGTCGAAAAGCGGCTTGCTGATGTGACGGACGACATGTTGCACAGAGCCAAAACCTATGCTGAGCGCATTGAAAACCAGCGTGCCTCTCTCGGACTGGGCATTCTGCCCACTACCACTATAGGCTCCTTTCCCCAGACACCAGCAATTCGCAGCGTCCGCAGCCAGTTCAAAAATGGAAAGGTCACGGAACAGGAATATCGCCAGGCCATGCAAAGTGCCATTGAAGAAGCTGTTCGTGAGCAGGAAAAGCTGGGGCTGGATGTTCTCGTACATGGCGAGGCCGAGCGAAACGATATGGTCGAATACTTCGGCGAACAGCTGGCCGGTTACTGTTTTACAGCCCATGGCTGGGTTCAGAGTTATGGCACCCGCGGCGTAAAGCCGCCTATACTGTATGGTGATGTTTCCCGCCCGAAGCCCATGACTGTTGACTGGATCAGCTATGCACAGTCTCTGACCGACAAACCCGTCAAGGGCATGCTGACGGGTCCTGTCACTATGGCATGCTGGAGTTTTGTACGGGAAGACATCCCTCAGGAGGCGGTTTTCAAACAGATTGCACTTGCTATCCGTGACGAAGTCTCCGATCTTGAAGCTGCCGGAATCAAAGTGATCCAGGTAGATGAACCTGCTCTGCGTGAAGGACTGCCCCTGAGACAAAGCTACCAGGAAGACTACCTTCGCTATGCGGTTGAAGCTTTCAGACTGTCAACTAGCAGTGTGAAAGACGAGACCCAGATTCATACACACATGTGCTACTGTGACTATCACGAAATCATTGACCCCATTAAAGACATGGATGCTGACGTCATCAGTCTGGAGGCAACCCGTAGTGGAATGATGGTTCTTGATGCATTTGCCAACAATGCCTATCCGAATGAAGCGGGTCCAGGGGTATATGACATTCACAGCCCCCGTATTCCTTCTGTTGACGAAATCGAAGCACTTCTGGACCAGGCCGTTCAGACCATGCCCGTCGACCGGATATGGGTCAATCCGGACTGCGGACTCAAAACCCGCAACTGGGATGAAACCCGTTCATCGCTCAAAAACATGGTTGAAGCTGCAAAACGGGTTAAAGCAAAATACAAGGGGTAACCGCCTGTATGGCGATATTGCCTTTTCTGCTGGCATTCGCAGGCGAAGCAGGAGTCCGCCTCTGCTTCGCCTGCGGGTTCGTATTTCCCGGCGAATCAAATTCGCAAAAAAAATGCATTTTTGTGGGGCGAAATCGCGTACACGGGCATTTGACCTGCATGACTGGCATCCCGGCTGTTTTTCGACTGATCAAGTGCATCAGGTGAAAAATTGCGGCGCATCCCGATAAAAGTCCGGACGCCGGCAGCAGAAGTGCTGCCGTGGCACCATACCCGGCCAGCTTCAGAGAGCATGTCTCAGTCCACTGAAAACGTCACGTGCTGTTCGTTGAACCCAGCTCTTCCAGCGTCATGCTGCCCAGATAGGCATTTACCGTTTGCTGAAGCCCTTCCCAGAAATCCTTGGTTTGGCAGTTTGCCATTCTGCTGCATGGGCTGGCCTGCGGTGTCAGGCAGTAAACCGGTGCAAAACTGCCTTCTATTGCCTGTACGATATCCATTGGTGTGTAGTCGGACGGTTTTCTTGCAAGGCGATACCCGCCCTGCGCACCACGCGAGCTGACAAGCAGGCCCGCTCTGGTCAGATACGGCACAATCTGCTCGAGATATTTGATCGAAATGTCCTGCTTTTGCGCTATTTGCTTGAGTGAAACAAACTCGTCATCACTGGCTGATGCAAGATCAACCATTACCCGAAGTGCATAGCGTGTTCTTGTGGAAAATTTCATCCTGGCCTCCTGCATAAACCCCCGTCTTGCAAGCGTGGGGAGGGAAAAAAGGAATAACTTCTTTCTGAGAGGAGCAATCAGCTCTGGGTCAGAGCACTTAGGCAATAATAACAAAAACCGCTGGTGATTGATAGCGGTCTTTTTCAACTGGTGTTTTTCTGCGGGTGTGATGGCTGCAGTCTTTTTTTCACGGTGAGCTGCCCAGGAATAAAGTACCTGGGGTTTCCTGCCCCCCTTTTCCAAAGCCGTGTATAACAGGCTCAGCCTGCCGGGCCGGGGCCGGTTCATGCCCGATTCTTCAGGTTCCTTACTCTTCCAGTGCCTGCTTCAGGTCCTCAATGAGATCATCCGCATTTTCTATGCCAACCGACAGGCGCAGCAGTCTGTCGTTGATCCCGAGCTGCTCCCTGAGATCCATCGGCAGATAACCATGTGTCTGCACCATCGGATACGTAATCAGTGACTCAACACCCCCGAGACTCTCGGCAAAAGAAAAAACCTTTACCCTTTTTAAAATTTCCGGCAGACGCGTCGTCTTGTTGACGGCAAATGAGACAATCGAGCCAAAGCCACTTGCCTGGCGTTTCAGCAGTTCATGGCCAGGGTCTGTCGGCAGTCCGGGGAAATAGACCCTGCTCACATGCGGATGCCCTTCCAGAAACCGGGCGACCTTCAGGGCGTTCTCCTGACTGCGCTCCAGCCTGAGACCCAGTGTCTTGATCCCTCTGAGCAAAAGCCACGAGTCAAAGGGCCCTGCGATGGCACCTACTGCATTCTGGATATAGGCAAGCTGCTCTCCCATCTCTCTTGAAAGACAGG
>Ga0099364_10014899_pt1 | contig 10297 bp, 10 predicted proteins | sample TergutTh196P3_FD_73070 | JGI IMG/M metagenome (GOLD analysis project Ga0099364, IMG submission 73070) | Microcerotermes parvus P3 segment gut microbial communities from Pointe-Noire, Republic of the Congo - Th196 P3 | ecosystem: Host-associated > Arthropoda: Insects > Digestive system > Gut ...
TGATTTTTCACGATGTATCCGTAACAACAGGGATGTACACGAATATTTTTTTGGAAGAAAATTTTAAATATTGGTTACTGATTAATCATAAACTATTAATCTTTATTCAATGAATTTCGATAAATTAACCCATTAAACTGCGCAGTACAAGTGAGATTTATCTCATTGATACACACGTGTTCCGGCAAAGAAAGCAGAAATGCAACAACATGGGCAACATCTTCGGCAATTAAAGGGGTAAAACCATCATACACTTTATCTGCACGTTCTTTGTCGCCATGAAAGCGCACAACAGAGAAGTTGGTTTCTGCGGCGCCGGGAGAAACATGCGTTACCTTGATATTATGCGGCAACAAGTCCATTCTCATACCTTGCGAAAGTGCCAACACTGCATGTTTGGTAGCACAATACACATTTCCACCCACATAAACTTCTCAGCTTGAGATAGAACCAATGTTTATAATGTGCCCCGATTTTTTTTTCACCATAATAGGTGAAATCAAGCGCGTCATATAAAGCAACCCTTTAATATTGGTATTTATCATACGTTCCCAATCTTCGTAATTACCTTTATCTATGGGGTTTAGTTCAACGGCTAATCCTGCATTATTAATCAACACATCAATATCTTTAAATGTTTCGGGAATAGATTCTACTGCCTTTTGGCACGCCTCCAAATCTTGCACATCAAAAACCAACGGCAAAACTTGAGATTGAGTGTTGGAAGTAATAAAACGGCAAACTTTTTCTAATTGTGTTTTATTTCTTCCGGTTAAGATAAGTTTAACATTTTGTTTGGCAAGTGTTTTAGCAATCGCTTCGCCAAAGCCGCCCGATGCGCCGGTAATAAAGATGGTTTTCATTTTTTTCATTATTTTGGTTATTTTCTAAAATAACTTTTTGAAAAAGTTTTCAAAATTTGCGGCAAAATTAATATAATTATATTCTTAATTCTTCATTATTTTGTGTTAATACGAATTATTTTATTTTTGCGCATTCATAAAAATTTTTTATGCAGATAAATATATTTGAAACACCCATTGAATACTTGAAAGGGGTAGGTCCCAAAAAAGCAGAAATCTTTAAAAAAGAGTTTCAAATTTTTACGTTTCAAGACCTCTTACATTATTATCCGTATCGTCATGTGGATAAATCGCAAATTCATACGGTTCGTTCTATTGAGGCGGAGGGGGCTTTTATGCAGTTTAAAGGAAAAATAGTGTCGTACGAAATTCTGGGAGAAAAATATGCCAAACGTTTAGTGGCGCAGTTTACCGATGGAACAGGTGTGCTGGAATTGGTGTGGTTCAACTCGTTGAAGTGGGTGGAAAACTTGCTTGCAGAAAGGCGCGATTTTATCATTTTTGGAAAACCAACACTCTTTAACAACCGCTGGAATATGACCCACCCTGAAATGTTAGATCCGGAAAAACAAATGACCAGCGGGGTCTCAATGGCGTATCAACCGCTGTACAGCAGTTCGGAAAAAGCAAAAAAATCGGGATTAGACTCACGCTCTATCTCTAAAATGATGATTACACTGCTCAATCAGGTGCAGGATCTAATTTTAGAAAGATTATCCGAAGATATTATTCAAAAATACAAATTGTTATCTTTAAAAGATGCGTTGATAAACATTCACTATCCTAATTCACAAGAGTTGCTTAACAAAGCGATGTTGCGATTAAAATTTGACGAACTCTTTTTTGTACAACTGCGTTTATTAACCCAAAAACTGATTCATACACAACGAAGTTCCGGTCATCTTTTTGCTACTGTTGGGGATACTTTTAACACCTATTACAAAAACTATTTGCCGTTTGAACTCACCAACGCGCAAAAAAGAGTAATTAAAGAGATTCGTGCCGATGTGGGAAGTGGCAAACAGATGAACCGGCTGTTGCAAGGCGATGTGGGAAGCGGCAAAACCATTACCGCACTGTTGGTTATGCTCATTGCCAAAGATAACGGCTATCAATCCTGTATTATGGCACCCACTGAAATACTTGCCACCCAGCATTTTGAATCTATTTCAAAACTATTGAAAGATATGCCCGTAAAAGTGGGGTTTCTTACCGGCTCAACCAAAACCAAAGAGCGAAAAATATTATTTGAAGAATTACAAAACGGAGAGATAGATATTGTAATCGGCACCCACGCTTTGTTGGAAGACAACGTGGTTTTCAATAATTTAGGATTGGTGGTTATTGATGAGCAGCACCGTTTTGGAGTAGAACAACGCGCTAAAATGTGGAAAAAAAACAACATACCGCCTCATATTTTGGTAATGACCGCCACCCCTATTCCGCGCACCTTAGCCATGACATTGTACGGCGATTTGGATATTTCCATTATTAACGAACTCCCAAAAGGAAGAAAACCGATTGTTACGCGACATCTGTTTGAAAAAAACAGGTTGGGAATGTTTGGTTTTATGCAAAAAGAGATTGCAGCAGGAAGGCAAATATTTGTGGTTTATCCACTGATAAAGGAATCGGAAAAGATGGATTTGTTTGATTTGATGGCGGGTTACGACCTTATGGCAGATTGTTTTCCCATTCCGCAGTATCAAATTGGAATGGTGCACGGCAAAATGAAATCGGAGGAGAAAGATTTTGTGATGAACAGGTTTGTAAAAGGCGAGATACATATTTTACTCTCAACCACAGTGATAGAGGTGGGGATTGATGTGCCTAATGCCTCGGTGATGGTGATTGAGAATGCAGAACGGTTTGGTTTGTCGCAGTTGCATCAGTTGCGTGGGCGTGTAGGGCGTGGTGCCGACCAATCCTACTGTTTGTTGATGACCAAACACGAACTTTCTACCGAAAGCAAGCAGCGCCTCAAAGCGATGACCGATACGAACGATGGTTTTGAAATTGCCAATATTGACTTGCGGCTGCGCGGTCCCGGAGATTTGCAAGGCACCCGACAAAGCGGAGAATTGGATTTTAAATTGGCGGATTTGGCAAAAGATGAAAAATTAGTAGTTTTTACCAGAAAATTAGCAAAAGAGATTTTAGAGGAAGACCCCGACTTACAACTTAAAAAAAACCTATCAATGGGAAAATATTTACACCAAATAATGAAAGAACACCATTTTTTTGGAAATATTTCTTAATGAGAGTTGTTGCCCCGCTAGGATTCGAACCCAGACATACAGAACCAGAATCTGCGGTGCTACCATTACACAACAGGGCAAAATTTTTGAGCGGCAAAAAAACAAAAAAATCTGAATTGCAAGCAGAAAATAATTATTTAGGAGTTAAAGGAGTTAAGGAGTTAAGGAGTTAAAGGAGTTAAATTTTAAATGCTTGTTTCAAAATATCAACATAATCTAACTTTTCCCATGCAAAGAAGGGAACGGTTTTAAATATCTTTTCTTCGTCGTTTATTGTTTTCTTGTAAGTTTTTTCATCGTTATAAAAAACTTCCACCTCTTTTTCGTAATAATCTCTTCCAAAATGACCATAAGTAGCGGTTTCTTCAAAAATGGGGTTTTTCAGATGAAAACGATTTACAATAGCGAAAGGTCTCATATCGAAAATAGTTTCAATTTTTTTTGCTATTTCGCTATCTTTTAGGTTAATATGTGCAGTATTAAAAGTATTTATGTAAAGTCCCACCGGTTTTGCCACCCCTATTGCATACGCCACTTGCACGAGTATTTCGTTGCAGATTCCTGCTGCTACCATATTTTTAGCGATGTGTCGGGCAGCATAAGAGGCAGACCTATCCACTTTTGATGAGTCTTTCCCTGAAAATGCTCCGCCGCCGTGTGCTCCTCTGCCGCCGTAAGTGTCCACAATAATTTTGCGTCCGGTTACGCCGGTGTCTCCGTGAGGTCCACCAATTACAAATTTTCCGGTAGGATTCACATAGAGTGTATAGTTATGTTTGAATAAGTCTTGAATATTTGCGGTACACTTTGCAATCACTCTTGGAATTAATATTTCCTGTACATCTTTTTTTATTTGTGCCAACATCGCAGTTTCATCTTCATTAAAATCGTCATGTTGGGTAGAAACTACAATAGCGTCAATGCGTTCCGGTTTTCCGTCATCACTGAACTGTAGGGTAACTTGTGATTTAGAATCGGGACGCAGGTAGGTCATCTGTTTTCCTTCACGGCGAATTTCTGCCAACTCTTGCAAAATAATGTGTGATAGTTCTGATGCAATAGGCATAAGATTTTCCATCTCTTTGCAGGCATATCCGAACATCATACCTTGGTCGCCGGCACCCTGTTCTTCCATATTTCCACGCTCTACCCCCTGATTGATGTCGGAAGATTGTGAATGGATGGAAGATAAAACGGCGCACGATTTATAATCAAATTGATAATCGCTTTTATCGTATCCGATTTTTTTGATGACTCTTCGCGCCACGTCGTCCACAGGTACATAACCGGAGGTTTTCACTTCGCCTGCACACACCACCAAACCGGTGGTTACTAACGTTTCGCAGGCAACTTTTGAGTTGGGGTCTTGTGCCAAAAAAGCATCTAATAATGCGTCTGAAATTTGATCGCTCACTTTGTCCGGATGTCCTTCCGATACAGATTCTGATGTAAATAAATAACTCATAATAACAAATTTAATGATTAATAGTTACTGAAAAACAATGGGAAAATGGTTTAGCATTTTTTAATAGTGGTTGCAATCATAATAAATCTTTCCACTGTTTTTCGGCGGCAAAAATAGTTTTTTTTGAATATGAATTTCTTTCAGTGGTATTTTCAAAATTTCATGTTAATTTGCACCATGAAAAAGATTACTCATTTTTTTTATCTTCTGCTTTCTGCTTCCCGCTTTTTACTTTTTCCTTTTTCTCTTTTTTGGGGAGTGATTGCGGCTTTGAGGAGAAAATGTAATCGAAAAGCAAAAACTTTTAATATTCCTACTATTTGCGTGGGAAATTTGTGCACAGGTGGTTCCGGAAAAACCCCTCATGTGGAATATATCGCCGATTTTTTGTCTCAAAATCATCAGGTTGCTATTTTGAGCAGAGGATACGGAAGAAAAACCAAAGGATATATCCATGCAAACGAAATCCCAAATCTCAGTAGTGAGATAATTGGCGACGAACCGATGTTATATGTAACAAAATTTCCAAACGTAGAAGTTGCAGTTTGTGAAAAAAGGAAAATAGGAATAGAAAAATTATTAATAGAAAATTCAAAATTAGAAATTGTTGTTTTAGATGATGCCTATCAGCATCTTTCTGTAAATTATTCATTAAGAATATTGCTAACCGAATACGACCGTCCCTATTTCAAAGATTATCCATTACCAATAGGAAATTTAAGAGAGTTTCGAAGTGTTTCAAAATATGCAGATATTATAATTGTTACCAAATGCCCCGATTCTTTGTCGGAAGATGAAAAAAAACTTTTCAAACAAAAACTGAGACTAAAATCTCACCAAGAACTGTTTTTCACCAAAATAAAATATGAGGTAGGAGGATGTGAAGAAAAATCCCCTTCAAATTTTGAAGGGGTGGACGGCAACGCCGGACGGGGTAGTTTATATGGTAAGTCTAATATTCTGTTAATTACCGGTATTGCCAACCCTAAACCTCTTGTACAATATTTAGAATCTCAATTTGGAAAAATTTACAAACTTCATTTTCCCGATCATCATGCTTTTACAAAAAAGGATATAGAGAAAATTATTCGTCTTAAAAAACAGTTAGGTGGTGATAGTTGCATAATAATTACTACGGAAAAAGATTCACAACGTTTGAAAGATTTTGATAATATGCTTGATTACCAAACCATACCTATTGAAGTTGTTTTTTTAGAAAAAGAAGATTGTTTTCAAGAAAAACTACTTTTTGCACCATACGCCAAATCTCCTGCATCTCCCAATCCGGGAACGATGTAAGATTGGGCGGTAAGTTCCTGGTCAACCGCTCCGAGCCAAAGAGTGCACTTGCTTTGAGGAATATGTTTTTGAATATACTCAATGCCATCTGCGGAGGCAATAATAGAAACAATATGGGTATGTTTGGGTGCACCCATCGTTACCAACGATTTATAAGCCAACACCATCGACTTTCCCGTTGCCAGCATCGGATCTACCAAGATGAGAGTTCGGTTTTTAAGTATTGGTGCGGACATATAATCAATTTGTATCTCAAAATTGCCTTCTACGTCATGTTTTCGGAAGGCTGAAATAAACGCATTTTCCGCTTTGTCGAAATAGTTTAAAAACCCTTGATGCAAAGGCAATCCTGCTCTCAAGATAGTAGCCAAAACCGGCTGCTGTTTTAGGAGATTCATCTCCACTTCTCCTAGGGGAGTGGTAATATTCTGTTTTTCGTAAAGCATACATTTGCTAATCTCATACGCAAAAATCTCACCGATACGCTCCATATTTCTTCTAAAACGCATGGCATCATTTTGAATATCAACATTCCGCATCTCAGAAATAAAATGATTGAGCACGGAATTTTCTAACCCAAGATGTTTAATTTGTATCATAATTAGTTATTAGTTATTAGTTATTAGTTATTAGTGATTAGTGATTTTTTTAGTTACAAGTTACGAGTTACAAGTTACTGATTAAATTATTTAACTCCTTTAACTTCTTAACTCCTTTAACTCCTTTTTTTCATTATTATTAATTGTTCATTGTTATTCGTCTCTCAGTGCGTCTATTGCTTTAATTTTCAGTGCGTTTTTTGCAGGAATGATACCGGCAACCAATCCTGATAAAATAATGATGAGGGTTCCCACGATTGCCATCGTGAAAGAGATGGTAGGATTGAGAAAGAGGCTGTCGGGTTTGGTTGCCTTTTCCGAAATCACCAAAATCAAGATACCAAAAAACATTCCGAAGAAACCTGCGATAAATGTGAGGGCTAAACTTTCCATCATGATTTGTCGCGTAATTACTTTGGGTTTCGCGCCAAGCGCACGTTTAATGCCAATTTCGTTTGTACGCTCTTTTACCGTTACCAGCATAATATTGCTGATGCCCACCACGCCTGCAATAAGCGTTCCCAAACCTACAATCCAAATTAATGAGCCAATACCGATAAACAGATAGTTAAACATGGTAAACATTTCCTGTAGGTTTAAGGTCATTACCGCATTGTTGTCTAATGGAGATATGAGATGTTTGGTTCGCAGTAGTGTTTTTACTTTTTCTTCAATATTTTTTATCTTTACCTTGCTACCTACTTCGATAGCAATCACATGAAGATCTTTTGTTCCAATCAGTTGTTGACCGGTAGAAACGGGAATAGAAACGGTAGTACCGGGGTCTCCGAAAAAACTGATATTTCCGCGTGGTTTTACAACACCAATCACTGTAAAATAGACGGGACCCACTTTTACCATTTGACCAATAGGATTTTCATTTGGAGAAAATAGTTGGTCGGCAGCCTCGTTCCCCAAAACACACACTTTCCTTTTTTCCATTACATCTAAATAACTTATTTTCCTACCCGAAACAACATCTTGGTTTTCAATATTATAATACAAATTATCAATACCTGCAAGCGATACGTCTGAAGTTTTATCATTTTTAGATGCTTTAAAAGTTCCTAACGAAACTAATCCTGTAATGGTTTCAATTTCAGGGATTTGGTTTTTAAGCAAAGTTATGTCGTCTTGGGTCATTTCCCACCAGCGTCCTGCGTTAAATCCCTTGTATTCAACGGAAGTAGTTCGGGGTATCACAAACATGGAGTTGGTAGCGATGTTACTGAATTTACTTTTCATTCCATTTTCAAATCCTTGCCCAATACCAAGCATCCCAATAAACATGAACATACCCCAAAAAACACCAAACGCGGTAAGGAGGCTTCTCACCTTGTTGCGCGTAATGGTTTGCCATATTTCATGAAATTTGTCTAAGTCGAACATAAAATTCAAAACAGTCGCAAAGAAACATATTTTTTTATTATTTTTGTTGCGATTTAATTTAAAAAACCATTTATAATGAGTAATCAAGGGTTATATATCCCTCTGTTTAAGTCTTATCTCCGTTTAGAAAAATCGCTCTCCACAAAAACTGTGGAAGCCTACATCAGCGATATTAAAAAGTTTGCTCTTTTTCTTTCCGATGATGATACTATGGATGAACAGCGATTAATAGATGTTTCTTTGCAAGATTTTCAAACCTTTCTTCAACATCTTTTTAAAGAGAAAACCAAAGCCACTTCGCAAGCACGTGTGGTATCATCGCTCAAAGCGTTTTACCGTTTTTTACAGGAAGAACAAATTATCATAAACAATCCCACCGAACTGTTGGAAGCACCAAAAATCGGAAGAACTTTACCGGATACATTATCTATTAAAGAAATTGAATCAATTCTCGCTGCCATTGACCTCAGTACTTATGAAGGACACCGTAATAAAGCCATTATTGAGGTTTTGTACGGGTGCGGATTGCGTGTGAGCGAGTTAATTAATCTAAAATTATCTCAACTTTTTTTTAGAGATAATTATATAAGAATAATTGGTAAAGGAGACAAAGAACGCCTTGTGCCGATAGGAGAAACCGCGCAAAAAGCCGTGTTGCATTATATTGAGGGAATTCGTGCCAAACTAAAAATAAAAAAAGGAATGGAAGACACGCTGTTTTTAAACCGACGAGGCAACAAACTAACCCGCGAGATGATTTTTTTGATAGTGAAAGAAACAGCACAACTTGCAGATATTTCAAAAAATATCAGCCCTCACACTTTTCGCCACTCTTTTGCCACCCATTTGGTTGAGGGGGGCGCCGACCTGCGTTCCGTTCAAGAGATGTTGGGGCATAGCAGCATCACCACTACCGAAATTTACACCCATTTAGATACGGATTATATTCGGAGTACTATCGCACAATTTCATCCGAGATATTAGGGACATTCATAAAAATGTTTATAACAAAAAAAAGTATTCTAACCGTGTCCCTCTTTTATTACAACGAACCAACAAAATAATATTCCGCATTGGTGTTAAAATATTTCTCAAACTCATTTTTGGTAAGTGGAACCCTATTTTTAGTAAAAGAAGAAAGTGTAAAGATTTTCAATCCTGTTTCTGTTGTAATAAAATCGTATAAATCAAGTGGATTCGTTTCGTAGTAATCGCTGGCACCTTTCCCGCATTCAAACAAAATAAGAGGTTTATTCTTTATTAACAGATTTTTAGCACCTTTTAACACTCCAAACTCACCACCTTCAACATCAATTTTAATGAAGTCTATCTTTTCATCTATTGGAATAACTTCGTCTAATGTTATCATTTCTACTTCAATCTCTTCAATTTTAGGGTTTGAAATATCATATTTTCTTCTTTTTAAGCCACTATATGCGGGGGCATTTTTTACAAGTTGAAAAGTAGTTTTTCCCTTACTGTCAGAAAGCGCATAGGGATAAATTTGTGCCTTGTGAGAAAAATTATGTTTCAGTTCTTCAAACAAATAGGGAATCGGTTCAAAAGCATAGTGTTTGCCTTTGCGAGCATATTTTAAAATCATTTCTAATATTTCTCCTTTATGACATCCAATATCTATACAATTAGAATTTATTAATAATTTTTTTTTCATTATTTCTTTGGTTAATCTATCGTATTGTAGATTTTTTGTTAAATCTAAATGAAAAAAAATCAATAATTTTCTGAGTATTTCTTTTAATATCATAAATAATTATATGAAGATATTATGCTGTTTTAGGATTTCAATAACCTGTTCCACAGTTAAATTTGTAATTATAGCGATGGTTTCGACAGGGATGCCTGCACGGTAACTATTTATGACTGTCTGCTCGCGTTCTTCTGCCTTACCTTTTTTTAATCCTATTGCCTCGCCTTTTTCTAATCCTATTGCTTCGCCTTTTTTTAATCCTTCTTCTAACCCTTCGTCTCTGCCCTCAATTCTTTGGGTTTCCATGATGCTCCTTTGATGACGAAGATTGGCAAGATGATTTTCGTAGGCAGCGCGTTCTTTACTATTCATATTATTTAATGCCATGATATCTCTCGCTTCATTTAAGCCTGGTGCAGTAGCATTTTCAGGTATGATGCTCGTTTTTAAAAATGAAATCCATTCATCTAATGGGTCGGTTGCAACTTTATCAAAATCATCAACCCTTATCAAATAATATTCAGGAAAAATATCACTGATGCTCTCTCTTCTAAATTGTAACTTCTGACGTTGTGTGAGTTGTAATATCTCGTCAGGGTTATGCAAACTTCTAAACTCGGTTTTTCCATGATAAACATAGTCTTTGCCATAGCCTATTTCAAAATAGAGTATGTTTATGGAATATACTTTTTTTACTCCACTGTATTCTTCGCCGA
>Ga0099364_10014900_pt1 | contig 10296 bp, 6 predicted proteins | sample TergutTh196P3_FD_73070 | JGI IMG/M metagenome (GOLD analysis project Ga0099364, IMG submission 73070) | Microcerotermes parvus P3 segment gut microbial communities from Pointe-Noire, Republic of the Congo - Th196 P3 | ecosystem: Host-associated > Arthropoda: Insects > Digestive system > Gut ...
AATAATGTTGAATAATCATCGACCTGATGCACAGATTGGGCTACTTTCTTAAAATACAATTCCTTATCGGCATGTTTTTTTGATTTTATGGCAATCATGGCACTTATCCAGTCTTCGAGGCGGGTATCAATCAAGTCGTCGTAAGGTTTGCCCACGCCCAATCTGCTGTGCCACTGGTGCGCTTCGGCAACTTTTTTCGCAGCGTCTTTTGTTTTTCCTCTATCCAATGCCTGCATAGCCAGCATCATTTTGATTTCGCGGTAAATGAGACGTCCGCCTCTTTCGCCTTCAAAAGGTAGAATATGAACGGAATTAAGTATTTTCTCGGCTTCTTCGTGTTGCCGGTTATACATCAACGCGCGCATGTACAGCGACGCGGTAGGGAAATGATTTTTGTGCCGGGCATGGAAAGGTCTGATGGTTTGGAGCGCCTTTGCATATTCCCTTTTTTCGACGTAATAATTAGTCAACTGATGCGTATATCTCCATTCTGTTGGCGCCAGTGAGACGGCTTTCTTCATATCGCGTTCCTTATCCGTGTCAGTTATAGCCGTTTGTGCACGCAACGCATAAAAGGGTGGAAAATCGGGTTGTTCTCCTGTTTTTTCGAGTAAGTTATGCGCCTCGTCAGGATTATTTGCCGAACTCTGCAACAGCGCCATGTAATACGTCGGTTTCCAATTGTCGCTTTTTGACATAGCCCATTCGAACACCTCACGGCTTTCGTGCCTGAACGGAAATACATAATATGGGCTTTGCGCTTCGGCTTCTTTCAGTAAAACGGCTTCTTCAGGCGTGTCCCCGTACAGAAAAGCCAACCAGTATTTTGCTTCGGCGTCGGCAGGAGCGGCTTTTAAAATCGTGCGGCTTTTCTCTTTCATACCCAATGAATAATACCAAACGGCTAATTCAAGAAAGGACTGAACCGGCATTTCGCTACGTATTTTTTCCGAAAAACGGCGCATGTCGGAGGCTGTTGTTTCGTACAACATCATCAGATTGAACGGGTCGAGTGCGGCAAGTTTTTCGGCAATTTCCTTCGCTCTCTCTGTTTCCCGTTTTTGCAGGCAACACTGGTAGAGCATCTGCAAGCCTTCGATATTGAGGCTGTTGTTGAGCAGACTTTTTTGAGCATATTCGGCAGACCTGTCATAGTCTTTTCGGGTGAAATATATTTTGCTGATTTCAGTATATGCCGCGCTACGCATGGGAGTAGTCAGCGCCGCTATTTCAAATCCGTCTAAAGCGTCGAATATTTTTCCTAATTGCCTTGCAGAACGTCCATATTCAAAATTGGCGTCAGGGTCGTAAGTGTCGAACGAAAGGGCTTTATGCGCAAAAAAGTACGCAGAATCGTAATCCATACGTCGATAATATAAACGTGACATTTCTACCAGCGATGGGATAAAATTTGGTTCTAAAACCAACGATTCTTTGATATATTGTTCGGCTTTGTCGTAGAGTCTCATTCATGATAAATCCCTTCCCAAAAGGTATTTGCCGAAGGCTGTTTCATAGTCGAATGGCGATACTTCGGACATAGGTCTGTTCAACGTTTTATCTTCCTTGCTCCATATTTCGCGGTTGCACAGAGTAATCCCGTATGCGTTTTTCCCCTGGGGGATGCGAAAACTCGTAGCGTATGTTTTTGCTACGGAGAGGCTTACCGGTTGCGTTGACAAAATTTGTCCGCCGGCATCGTAAAGTTTGAGCGTATCACTGATTTGTTGCAAGGGCGAGATTGATATATCCAAAGTTTCGGTTTTTTCTGTGATGTTCACTACTCCGTAAAGCGTTGCATCGGTAACGCCGCCGGTATCTTTGAACGGGAACCAGTATTCCGTCCAGACATCGGTGGCGTAGGGCGCAAAATAGAACTGCTTGTAAGGAGTGCGGCTGCTTTGCGGGTCATTCTGATTGAACAGCCTTCCGCTCTGCACTTCGAGATATTGTCGGCTTTCATCGGTCAACAACTCTTCCCAAATTTTGCCTTCGTCAGAGAGCGCCCATGTGAAGAACTTTTTGCCAACTTTTTCGTCGCGTTCGGCAAAATGCATCATACCAAAATTTTCGTTTGCCCAAAATGCGCCGAAATAATTAGCGTGTGTGCCCGCTATGTGATAGGATTTGTCGCCTCCAAAATCATTTTCCGCCCAAAGTGAAAGGTTTTTGCCGCGTTCATCATCCACAGACCATGGAATAATTTCGCCGCCGTGAGCGATAGAATACGTTCCCGGATAAATCAATTCCAAATCATCGGTTGCATCAATGCCCGTATTGACCCAGTTGTAGTAAGGTTGGCTGCATGAATTGCCGTTGTGCCAAAACGAAGAGGTGGTGAACCAGCCCTTGTCCTTCGGCAGATTGATTTCCACTGTCCAACGTGTGCGCGTAAGCTGGTCGAAATCGCTTATCCAGCAACTTGCGCTGCCATCGGGATTTTGCGCTGTGCGATAATCAATAGGAAAAGAGCAACCCGGAGTATGACCTATCACGCCGTAATTGAACTCTACGCCGCCGCTGGTCCACGCGCCACGCAAAGAAATATCCCTGAATTTGACAACCTTGTTGTCGTAAAACATCTCCATGCCGCTTGTTTTGTCAACTACTGACCATATTTTACCGCCAATTTCCGGAAAAATCTTGATACGCAGGTAATCATTCTCCAAAATCACTACTTTGTGTTTCGTTTTGACCGGCGTTGTAGTGTAACCGTCGAAACGGAAATAGGGATAAATCTTCCCGAATATCGGTATCGGATTAGGATCCGAATAAGGATAGGTAACATACTCTTCCTCTGTTTCCCTAACTTGTGAAGCGCTTTGCGCCTTCAAATCGGGAATAAATATATGCGCCAAGAACAACGCAAATAATGAAATAAAAAATATTCTTTTCATCTGCATTAACGTATCATTTATTTATTTAATTTTTACTAACAACACCCAATCTTCCGTTGATGGTTTGGATGGGATTGTCCAATAGCCATTACTGTTGGGGGTTATGTCTCCTATATTCGTATACACTCCGGTTCGTGGATTGTACCATTGGGCAGTATATGTTCTTGCCGTATTTAGATTTCTCAACGTTCCGGTTGTGGTAGTGGTGTTGTAGAAATAGCAGACATATACATTGTTTTCAATGGTTGCAATCGAATACCATGAGCCTCCGATACCTAATACGCCTCCCAGACTGCTCCATGTGTTTTCATCGAAACGCGGCGTCAGTCTCCACCATTCTAATGCTTCAAAAAAGCCTCGCATATGTTTTCCTAAATGTTCGGCGGCGGGAAGCATTAATCCTTCATACCATGGCATACGTTTTTGGGCTAATGTAAGTCCGGACGTTTCCTCATAAAGTCCATAAGGGGTCGTCAGGTCATCGGGAAATCTGTTTATAATTACCCATATTCCAGCCGCGCCATATCCGTGTCCCATCATTCCGTTCAGATAGGCGGTCCAACCCTGCATACGCGCGCCCTGCGTATTGGTCCAGAAATGGTCATAATGCGCTTCATAGTTTACGGTAGGTCGGGGTGGCTGGCTGTTCCAAAAATCTTTAGGTATCCTGAAATCAAGTTGACTTGTTTTTGATGGTACCCATTGGGCTGCAAACCAATTGTGTCCTTCTATGTCTTTGAACGAGGAGTTGGAAGCAATGGTTCCTTGTCCGGTTGTATTCGAGTTCCAGTTCGAATATTCCATGTGCGCTGTCAGAGGGTGACGGTAGGCATCGTATTTATGAAGCGATTTGGCTACTGTGTGCCACGGATTGTCGCCTGCAGCGAAAACACGTATAGCCGGATTTTCGTAATAATAATCGTTATCGCACTCCTGAGCTACTGTCCACATTACCGGATAGGCGCCAAAGCGGGCTACCCAGTAGCGTGTCAATTTTTCGATGTAGAGGTCGGAAAACTGACTTCTTTGCGTTCCCAGCACAGTTACAAAGTCAAGTTGGGCATTGGCATGTACCATTCCCTTGTCGGCAAGGTATTTAAATTTTCTATCCAAGTTGAAAAAGCCTCTCACGGTATTGGCGTTGAATGTGGTCAAGTCGTAAGTATAATCTAACGTTCCTGTTTTGTTTCTCCATTCCTGTATCGGTTCTGATTGGAAAACGGTGAAGCCTTGTGCGATGCGGGTATCTACAATATGTTTAAACTGCGATGCTATACCCGGCGCGTTAGATTCGTCGAAAGCCTCGAAAGGCAAACTCCAATGCGTATCGCCCAAATAAAAGAAAGGCGTACCGTCGTTATAGGTGAAATAACGTTTATCTGCGCTGATTGTTATAAAACCGCGTTTATAAATTTCCAGCGCGCCGGTGTATTCGGTCGCTTTGACCCAGCCATCTAAACCGTCTAACGACGGCTCCTGTTCGCAAACCGTTTGATAATACCAATTACCTAATTTGACGGGCGCGAAACGGACTTTGAAACTTCTCCCATCTCCGCCGTCCCAAAAGGCAGGGCGGCTGATTTTTGTACCGTCCGTATGCGTAAAAACAACATCCATTTGGCATAAATTTGCGCCGTATATCGGATTAGTATACGCTCTTGCGGATGTAAAGGGAATTTCCAAGCAATGCCATAGCGAAACCGTATAATCCGGTTCCGGAGGAGGATCAGGAATATCCGGTTCATCGGGTTCGTCTGGTTCGTCCGGTTCCTCTATCGGGGGATAGTAAACATCCGGTTTTTTAGTATCTTCCTTACAACTTGCCAGTACTAAAAAAAGCGCTAACAAGTAGAATGGTGCATTTTTTATTTTACTTTTCATCTTTATATTATTTATTTTTTATAAATTTAATTCTTAAACACCCTTTTTACAGCCTCCAGATACCCGTAACCATACAAACTGCAAGGTTGCAAATAACTTGTTTCGGGCCATTCGTTCCATGCGTTGATAGTGATGAGAGGCGCCTGTTGGGGGCGAGCGTCCAAGTATGCTTTGGCGTCCCTAAGCGCTTTTTCAAAATTTTCGGGGGTGTTGTTTTTGACTACGCCCGGACGAAATCCAAGAAACCGCGGATTATTATCCCAACCTATTGACACCTGCGGATAATAGGGAATATTCAGTTCCTTGTCCAATTCACCCCATACTCTTACAACATCTGTTTGAATTTCAAGATAATCACGGTCAATATCAGTGAAATGCACATACTGATAATGCGTTGCGCCGTCAAATTGCAAATAATGGATTACGTCTTTTTGTGTTCTGATGTTATCGCCTGCTACTCCGGTCATATTATGGTTCATACCGCTACGTAGGGTAAGTTGCAAATCTACACCTTTGTAACCGGCTTTTTTTACTTCATCGCGAAACCAGTCTAACGCTTTCTTTGCCTCTTCCAAGCCGCCAATGCCATTGATAAATGTTTCAAGTTCATATATCATAAAAACCGGTTTACCATCTATCGTGTAATAATTCGGTTGACAGAAATATTTCTCTATCATACGCCTGCATATCACCTCGAACTCCTTTCTATCGACCCCGCCTTTCCATATCAATGTATTATCGTCTTTTGTACCTGCCAGACGCTTATCCCACAAAAGATTTACATCGTGGTTTGCCCACATGATATAGAATTTCATATCTCTGTTATTTGCAGCGCCGAGGAAGCCGTCGTTCAACTGGCTTTCAAGAAACGACATACCATCGTACCAGTACCAGTCATATATAAAAACATTTACACCGTGCCTTACGGCTGCATTTATCTGCATTTCCATGACATACGGGTCGGCTTCGTTCACATAACCCCATAGGGGCATACGCGGCTGCTCGTGACCGGGAAATTTTGGCGTGTTGGTCATCATACTTTGCCACTCGCCTATACCGTCGGGCCAAAATATTTGAGCACGCGGTTCATAGTGAAAAGAGGGCCACACAAACGCAGCAATATCATATTGCTTTTGAGCCCTTGTTCCTAAACTTAAAACAGTTAAGACTGTTATTACAAAAAACTTTTTCATTTTTATTTAATTTATTAGTTATTAATTATTTAGTTTATTTATTATTCTAATTTCATTTCAACAACATTTATTTCGCCCATAGTGTACCAACCATCGTCAGTAACACCTTCTATCGCCAATTTGACGCGCGGTTCATTCGACGCGGGCGCAACGATGGCTACCTCCAACTGATATTTTCCCAAGGGCATATCGTAAGGAATGTATAACTTTTCTTCGCACCAGATAGCGCCCGGTAACCATTCGCGAATGTCTGCCGACACAGGCAATATCAAAGTTTTTTCTGCATTGCGAAGCCTTATGGCAAGTTTATAATCCCTATAAATCGGAGCAACGCCGACGTTTTCCCACAACGAATTAAATGACAGCTGTCCCTGACGGTAAACATGCGAAGGATATTCGAACCTGCGAATCACAAAGCGATAACCCATCCTGATCAACCATTTATCTACCAACGGACTCCAAACATCCGGCACGGGCGAACTTTTGGCGTTGAACGTCGAAACGTGCAATTTCAGCGCTTCGTTAAAAATGAAAGAAATGTGTTCTTCATCGAATTTTAGGTCATGGAGCATTTTTAAAAACGTCCAGCATATTTCAAAAGTAACGGGCGCTTTCTTCCACGCATCTGCCATCCCGCTTTTGATGATGAGTTCGGGATAATAATCGAGCATGTGGCTCCATCTGTGGGTTTTATCCCAATGGTCTTCACCCCAGTTATTTTTCCCGCGGCTATCCATATAGTGATCGCCCCAACAGTCGAGCCGGTAGCCTACATATCGCATGTGCGGACCCTCATCGTTGTTGCTGCCGTCGGGAAACGAAGCGGCGATATTGGAGCCTTTAGCCAAATTCGTGAAGGTCGTTGTGGTACGGTTAAATACGACATGAGAAGTTTCAGACGGCATCCAGTGAAGCGGCGTTTTTTTAAAATTATCGGTATAACTGTTAAACAATTCAGCCCTGGTTTTTTCCGTCAATAATTCGGTACCATAGCCTTCGCCCCATGGACCTACAATGGACATATCCACCGATTCCAAATCGGGATGCCCGTCGTAACGTTGTCCCAAAGCGGCAATCATTCCTCCGAAATATTGCACATAACGCGGGTCTTCGGGGTCGCATTGGAAGGCAGAGTTTTGAGGTTTTGCATCGCCAATCATTTCTCGGTACCATGCCGGAACGTCATTACCCTCGCCTTCCGCTCCGTAAGGACCTATGCGCAACATGAGCGTTTGACCCCGTTCAGCCGCTGTTCGTAAAGCCTTGTCAATCATCTGCCAATTGTATTTTCCCGCTTCGGGTTCCACATATTTCCAATAGACCCTGAAATAGGCGATGGAGGTTTGCGGATAATTCTTATTGGTCAGGTCGCCGTCGAAGGGTTGATATTCGATGGGATGACCTTCTGTCCAATGGTTTCCGCGATTCAATTCATCGCCGTTGAAACGTTGAAAGGTTGTAAAACCAATTCCCGGATTATTCAAGACGTCAAAAATCTCTTTCGGATATTTGACGACCTGTTGGGGTTGTTCCTGCGCTACTGCATGCGTCAAAAACAATGCAAATAATAATGAGGCATTAATCGTTACAAGTTTTTTATTTGTCATCTCTAAAGAATTTATGATTTTTAAAAAACCCGACGCCGACAAGTGACGTCGGGTTATTTGTTATCTTATTCGTCGTCAAATTCTACACGAACATGTAAATTTCTGACATCAATACTGTATCCTGCTGCAGTCGAGCCATTTTGCTCTTCTTTCCAATCATCAATATAATCGAAACCTATATTATGAGTTCCGCTGGAACCAAGGCCAAAGTTAGTGATATCAAATTCCCATTGCGTCCATTCGGTAGTATGCGGGAAAGGTTCAGAATATTGCGATTCGCGAACAAAATCATTTCCGTCAAAAAGCAAGAGTTGCGCTCCGTGTGAGATACGATTATTTCTAAATTCAAATCTGAATAAAACCTTCGAACCTGACGCAAGAGGATTTGATATCCGAATTGTACGTACTCTGGGATCGCCGCCTGTTGCTGTCAGAGTAACATATTCACCATGGTCGACAAAAGTCGTTTGAGCAGCGGTGTTGGGAAGAAAAATCAACGGATAATCAATATATTGCAGCGTCTCCACATTTACGGTAATGTTGCTGCTTGTGGCGTCTCCCGAGATGCTTTCCGCGTAAATTTCGGTTGTTCCCGTGGCTACCGCTCTAACCATTACGGTTCTTCCGTTGTTACTCGACGTTAACTCAACTATGCCGGCAGTGGTGGCTTTCCATAGGATAGCTTCTTCGGAATCAGCCGGCGTAACCGATATTACATTCACGACCCTTTCGTCATCGACGTCTAACATCAAATTGATGTCATCATTAGGAATAGATATCGCTGTAATCGGATTTTGTACTACCACTACCGATACCGTAACGGTAATTTTATCAGATTCCACTTTGCCTGTCCTGCTCACAACGTATATTTGTGTTTCGCCCTCGGCTTCCGCTTTCACAGCCACTCTTCTGCCATTGGTTCCGCTTCTTGGGGTTAGCGTAACTATGCCTTCAACTGTGGCTTTCCATTCAATTGCTTCCATGGCGCCCTCGGGTGTAACCGTCGCTTCCACTTCCGCCTCCTGACCTATCATCAATTCTCCGTTCTTTCCGACCTCGCCGGAAATGGAAATAGCAATTGTCTTGATAAGGTTCACATCTTCTTCCTCTTTATCGCTCTTACATTGAGTGATACAAAGACCTGCTATTAATAAGCATCCAATAAAAAAAATTCTATTTTTCATTTTTTTTAGATTTACGATTACAAATATAAGCGAATACGGGGATTTTTGATGTTAATCTCGAACCCTGTCTCAAATGCCGGCACTTCTGAACCTGTATAATTGTTTTCACCCCACTCGTTTATAGGCGCGAAACGCAACACATCGCCCGACCATCCCCATCCTGAAGATTTGATATTACTTGTGAGGTCATATTCAAATGTGGTCCATACATCGGCTGCAGGGATTTTAATATTCCAAGCTGTTTGACCCACAGGGTTGCCTCCGCCAAAAAAGTGGAAAATAGCGCTATTTGAGGCACGTTCATTTGTAGTATATTCAAATACTATTGCAATCTTCGGCGCCTGATACGGATGATATCCATCGAACGGTATAAAAAATATATATGGATTGTCGCCTGTTACCGTCAAACTATAAATGCCGTCGTCTTCAACATAACTAAGGTCGCCGCCAACGGCGTCGGGGTCAAAAGGCAACGCATGCTCATTATATTGCTGCGGCGCAACACTTACGGTAATTTCGCTACTTATCGCACCTCCCGATTCGCTTTCAGCGTAAATTTCGGTTGTTCCCGCGGCTACCGCTGTAATAGTTACGGTTCTACCGTTGTTACTCGGCGTTAACGTAACTATGCCGACAGTGGTAGCTTTCCATTCGATAGTTTCATCGGAATTATCCGGTTCAACTGCGGTTACATTTACTACCTTTTCGACGTCGTTGACCAATATCAAATCTATGTCATCATCAGGGATAGATATCGCTGTAATCAGATTTTGTACTACCACTGCCGAAACCGTAACGGTAATTTTATCAGATTCCACTTTACCTGTCCCGCTTACAGCGTAGATTTGGGTTTCGCCCTCGGCTACCGCTTTCACAGCCACTTCTCTGCCATTGGTTCCGCTTTTGGGGGTGAACGAAACGATGCCATCAACTGTGGCTTTCCACTCAATGGCTTCCATGGAGCCATCAGGAGTAATCGTGGCTACCACGTTTGCCTCCTGACCAACGGTCATATCCTCGACATCGCCTGCAATAGCGATTGTCTTGATCAAATTATCATCTTCTTTCTTATCATCCTTACATTGAGGAATAGAAAGAGCTGCTATTAACAAGCATCCAATAAAAAAAATTCTGTTTTTCATGTTATTCTAATTTAAATATAAGCGAATACGTGGATTTTTGATAGTAAGTTCGAACCCTGGCGTAAACGTCGGCACTTCTGAACCTGTATAATTGTCTTCGCCCCAATCGTTCATAGGTGCGAAACGCAGCACATCGCCCGACCATCCCCATCCTGTAGATTTGATTTTAGTTGTGAGGTCATATTCAAATGTGGTCCATACATCGGCTGCCGGAATTTTAATATCCCAATCCGTTTGACCTACAGAGTTGCCACCGCCAAAAAAGTGGAAAGTAGCGCTATTTGAGGCACGATTATTTGTAGTATATTCAAATACTATTCCAATCTTCGGCGAATTATGCCGATGATATCCATCAAACGGCTCAAAAAATATAAATGGATTGCCTCCCGTTA
>Ga0099364_10014901_pt1 | contig 10296 bp, 10 predicted proteins | sample TergutTh196P3_FD_73070 | JGI IMG/M metagenome (GOLD analysis project Ga0099364, IMG submission 73070) | Microcerotermes parvus P3 segment gut microbial communities from Pointe-Noire, Republic of the Congo - Th196 P3 | ecosystem: Host-associated > Arthropoda: Insects > Digestive system > Gut ...
AAAAATTTAATTTTTCTCAAAATTTTTAATAAAATCGGTTGTCTATTTGTATAAACATATACACAATACATTGAGTGGCTGAATTAGGGGGAAAAATGGATAAAATAACAGTTTTAGAAACAGAGATAAACATTGTCCAAGTAGGCAAAGAGGACTATATCTGTCTTACTGATATGCTTAAAGCAAAAGATGGTGATTTTTTTGTAACCGACTGGCTTAGAAATAGGAATACTCTTGAATATATTGGTATTTGGGAGCAGATAAATAATTCTGCTTTTAATTATGGCGAATTCGCCACAATTAAAAGTAAATCAGGTTTAAATAGTTTTAAAATTAGTGTAAATGAGTTTGTTCAAAGAACCAATGCTGTTAGCCTTCATGCAAAAGCCGGCAGATATGGTGGCACCTATGCTCATAAAGATATAGCTTTTCAATTTGCAATGTGGATAAGTCCTGAATTTCAAATATATATTGTCAAAGAGTTCCAACGTCTAAAAGATGCAGAACAAAGATTATTAGGTTGGTCTGCTAAACGCGAATTGGCAAAAATTAACTATCATATACATACAGATGCCGTCAAACAGCACCTTGTCCAGAAAGAGTTAACATCAAAACAAGCTGCGGTTATTTATGCCGATGAAGCCGATGTTTTGAATGTTGCCATGTTTGGTATGACTGCTAAAGAATGGAGATGTAAAAATCCAAAACTGAAAGGCAATATTCGTGATTATGCTTCAATTAATGAATTAATTTGTCTTTCTAATATGGAGAACATCAATGCTGTTTTAATTAATGACGGAATATCTCAACAAGAACGCTTGTTGCGGCTGAATAAAATAGCTATTCAACAAATGACCATACTAATGGAAGTTCAGGGGAGAAAACTCTTAAAATGAGTAACAATATGGTTGTATATGATGAAAACTTGAAGATGTTTTGAAAAACAATTACACATAAAACATTCAGAACACTTTTTTTAAATTAATATAATCTTACAGTAATAAATTTCTTGCAAGAAAATATATTATGACATATTTTGACATTCTCAATAGTTAAAGGAGTCACAAATGGAAAAAATATTGTCTATAATAGAATCTTCAATTTCAAATACTAATTACATCTCAGATGAAATTATCAAAGAAAAGAACATAAAGTCGGGTTTACGCAATGAAGACGGTTCAGGAGTAGTGGTAGGCATTACAGCCAAAGGAAACGTATCGGGATATGTTTGCGAATCAACTGAGTCAAATCTTAAAGTCAAAAAACCTGTCGAAGGAAGGCTAACTTATTGCGGAATTGATGTTAAGGATATTATTAGCACACTTGAAGCCGAAAATAGATTTGGTTTTGAAGAGATAATATTTTTGCTCTTAACAGAAAAGCTGCCTACAAGTGATGATCTTAAAGATTTCACAAAAGATATGGTAAAACGTAGAAGATTAAGCTCTGCCGAAAGAAGTGTAATTATGAGTGAATCGAGTTCTTCGGGATGTATGCAGCTTCTTCATAATGCAGTATCACATTTGAGTAGATGTGATAAAACTGCCGACTCGATGGATACTGTAGATATTTTGACTCAATGTCTTAATCTTATAGCCAAATGTCCCAATATTGTTGCAAAGAGTTATAATATTTTGCATTTTCTATCAGACGGCGATCTGCTCTTTTTGCGTCCTCGAGAAGATTTGCTTACGGCAGAAAACTTTTTGTATATGTTAAAAGGATATGTTCCCGATAGAGAAGATGCTCTCATATTCGATAAAATTTTAATTTTACATGCCGAACACTGTGGAGGTAATAATTCTACATTTACAGTACGAACAGTATCATCAAGCGGAGCTAATACTTATATGGCTATAGCATCGGGCATAGCCTCTTTAAGCGGATACCTCATGTGCGGTGCAGGCGAAGCTGTTGTGGATATGATAGATGAAATAAAATCCAAACATAAAAATGTTACCGATTTAGATATACGCAAATACTTAGAAGAATATATAGACATCAAAAAGAAACAAAAATTGCAAAGTTTGTATAATGTTGAATATGTTATTCCCGGATTTGGACACGCTGTTTATACCCTTTCAGATCCTCGATCGGTTATTTTAAAGGATATGGCATATTCTTTTTCAAAGAAAAAAGGATTTGAAAAAGAATATGAGCTGTATACAAGAATTGAAAAAATAGCTGTTGAAATTCTTTCTTCGATGAACTCGTCTCCTGTTTGTTCTAATATAGATTTTTATTCCAGTCTTATTTATAAGATGCTCGATATACCCAAAGAATTGTTTACTCCCATATTTGCAATGTCGCGTATAGTCGGATGGTCGGCACACAGAATCGAGCAGTTAAAATATGCAAAGATAATACGCCCCGCATATCTTTCTACTTATGATGAAGAAAATCAATTTATCTCTATGGGTAATAGATAAATATAAAGAGGTTTTTATGAATCAAGAACAAGTTATTAAAAAACTGCTTTTGTTAGATAATTCTGTTGAAGATTTTGTTGTGACTTTTTCAGGAAAAACAAGTTCAAAGGTGGACGGCTTGTATAAGCCCGACATAAGGGAAATACTTATACATAATAAAAATCATGCCGATGATAATCAACTTATGTATACCGCCATCCACGAGTTTGCTCACCACATTCAGTTTACACGTTCTTCTAAACCTGTATCATCGAGATCGCATACCATTGATTTTTGGAATATACTGCATAAGCTATTGAAAAAGGCCGAAGAGCTTGGGATTTACAGCAATGTTTTTGAAAAAGAAGACGAGTTTAAAATCCTAACAAAAGAAATAAAGGATAATTATCTTTCTAAAAATGGACAAATAATGAAAGAGATGTCTTCGCTTCTTATTAAGGCTCATGAACTTTGTATTAAGTATCATGCCAGCTTTGATGATTATATGGATAGAATTTTGGGATTACATAGAAATACGGCTAAAGTTGTTATGAAATTTCAAAATTTAAATGTAGATCCCAAAATGGGATATGAGAAAATGAAAATAATAGCTTCTGTTAAGGATGATGATTCCAGAAGCAATGTACAAAAAGCCTTTATGGAGGGAGAAACGCAAGACTCTATAAAGGCAATGCTTAGACCACAGGTTATTATAGAAGATAAATTTGATCGTTTAGTAAAAGAAAAAGACAGATTAGAAAAACTGCTTGAAAATGTTACCACAAAATTAGTTAGAATTGATAGAGAGATTAGCTCATTAAAACAAGGCAAGAAAGATAATAAATGAGTAAAGTAGCCATTGTAAAATGTGAAAATTATGAATTAGACGAAGTTTTGCGGGCTGTAAATTATGGATTTAAACTGCTTGGTGGTGCAAGTAAATTTGCCAAAAAAGGAAGTAAAGTATTATTAAAGCCCAATATGCTTTGTGCCGACAGCCCCGATAAATGTGCCACTACACATCCTGCAATTTTTTATGCCGTAGCTCAAAATTTTTTAAAAATCGGAGCCATTGTATCTTATGGAGATTCACCCGGAATAGGCAGTACAGTTAGGGTTTCAAAAAAAACAGGCATGTATGATGCTGCTTCAAAACTTGGTTTAAAATTGGCCGATTTTAAAACCGGAAAAAAAATAAGACATGATAAAGGAATTCAAAACAAACAGTTTTTTATAGCAAATGCTGTTTTAGAAAACGATGTAATTGTAAGTTTGCCCAAACTAAAATCACACGGGCTTCAAAAATACAGCGGAGCTGTGAAGAATCAATTTGGATGTATTCCCGGAGTTTTAAAAGCCGAATATCATGTAAAAATTCCCGATGTGTTTGATTTTGCTAAAATGCTTTTAGATTTAAACTCTTTTGTTAATGCACGTTTATATGTTATGGATGCGGTTTTTGCCATGGAGGGTAATGGTCCCAGAGGTGGAACTCCAAGGGAGATGAATGTAATTCTTATGTCGGCAGATCCTGTGGCTCTTGATGCTGTTGCGTGTAAACTTATAAATCTTGATCCAAATCTTGTACCTACTATAAGTTTAGGCAGTAAACTTGGTTTTGGACAAGGTAACCTTAATAAGGTAAAAATTGTAGGAGATAATTTTGAATTATTTTATAAGAATGATTTTATAGTAGATAGAGAACCTTTGCAGCCTTTTGTGTCAAAGGGCTTATTCAAATGGTTTAAAAACTGGTTGGTGCCAAAGCCTATTATAGATAAAGATAAATGTATTAATTGTGGAATATGTTTTAATGTTTGTCCGGCGTGTCCAAAAGCCATAATTTGGTCTAAATCAAAGGAAAATGTTCCCAAATTTGATTATGATAATTGTATAAGATGCTTCTGTTGTCAGGAAATGTGTCCTGAAAGTGTTATATCCTTAAAAAAATCTTTTATAAGAAAGATAATAAGATTGTGAATTCAAATAGATATAGTAGGATCTCTTTTGACGAATAATTCTTTGATTTTGGCATCACCTGCCGAAAAATATACTATTGGTGATTCCATTGCCTTATATTCGTTTAAAAGTAGAAACAAATGTTTAGTTTCGGCAAATTCGAGCATATCAGATTTGCTCATGTTTTTCTTTTCTATGTAAATGGTTTTCATGAAGTTCTCAATTATTGTATTGCCCGAAAGATATATACAGTCAAAAATTATATTCAACATTTGTCTATCAAAAATTTTGAAAATATTATCAAATTATTTAAATTATAACGAAAAAGTATAAAATATAAATTTTTTAACTAAAATATGAACAGAAATATCAATATTTTTGTGTCCCACCCGCCTTCGGCGGGTGGGACACAATGGCTATAATTTAACTTAAAACACTAAATTTTTTAAATTAAATGTATATAAAAAGCATAAAATTGGTTTTTTAGTATTGACTTTAATTGCTACCCTAATAAATCTGAACCTGAAGTGAACTTTTAAGTAAATTTATAGAGAGTCGTGAGAACCATGAAAAATAAAATACTCTTAATTATACCCATATTTATATTTTCTACAATTTTTGGATTAGAGGCAAATGCTTACAAATTCGATTTTGTAACTGTTGGCGATGTAGTAAAACAAATACAGGCTAATTTTGGAAAACTTCGCTCATATCAGGCTAACTTTAATATTACAAGCACCAGAGGTGGAAGACCAAGTACACAAACAGGTACTGTGAAATATAAATCACCTGATAAGCTCTTAATAGAGTTTTCAAATCCTGCGGGTCAACGGATAGTTTCAGATGGTAAAACTATGTGGATATATATTCCGGCTATGAGAGTTGTAGCCGAACAAGATTTAAGAAGCGGCGGTGATGTTCCGGCTCCTACTGCAAGCGGTCTTAGAAGACTTTTTTCAAGATACCATTATAGATTTGCCGGAAAAGACCAGCCCGAACCTCAAAAAACCGGAGACCCGCTTTATACATTGCAGTTGAGACAAAAAGAAACCAGAAGCGGTTATCGTTCAATGAAATTGTGGGTTAATAAAGATTATATGATAGTAAGAGCTCAAGGCGAAACATCAACAGGTAAAACAGTTGAAATTTCATTTAGCAATATTAAAACGAATGTAGATTTTCAAAATGCTTTATTTAGATTTGAATTGCCGCAGGGGGCAAGAACAATAAAGAACCCAATGGTTTCAGAGGAATAAAAAAGTGGATAGTATAGGTGCAAAGCTGCGTCTTGCGCGAGAGGCAAAAAAATTAGCAATTAAAGATGTAGTTAAAGATTCTAAAATCTCGCAAAAATATATACAAGCTCTAGAAGAAGAGAATTTTGATAAATTTCCAAGCGAAACATATCTTATAGGTTTTTTGCGCGCATATTCAGAGTATCTTAAATTAAATCCTACAGAAATGGTAAATGCATATAAAGGATTTAAAATTGGAGAAAGCGATACTCCTGTTGAAGAGCTGACAAGACCAATCCGCAATAAATATTTTACATCTTTAACCTCGTTTCTTGATAGAAATAAAAATGCAATGATAATATCTATAATAGCGTTGGGACTAATATTATTTATAGGGGCTGTAATTTTGTTTTACGGCGATAATATTAAAATCGATGTAGAATCTCCGATTAATCTTATAAAAACCGATTACGATAAAAAAGATGTTGAATCTGAAATACGAAAAGTAACCTCAATGCAGATACAGGGCAACAGAGGTATAGAGTTAGTTCGTAGAAACGAGGCTCTTTCATTTTTGGTTGATAATAATGAAGTAGTGATTGTTCTTAAAGATATAGTTAATAAAGAAGCTGCTATTGAAATTATGCCCGGCAATAAGACTTTACTTCTTAAAATAAATGAGCAGCAAATGCTTGAATTTGATGATATAGTTCGTCAAGTAGCTATAACATTAAGGGCTGTGACCAAAAATTCGGCAAAACTTATGATTTCGCTGGGAGGAGGCGGTGAACCTAAAGTCGAGCCTGCCCCAAAAGAAAGAGATAGCGCTATAGTAACAGGAGTTGACAGTACAAGCGTTATAGTTCAAAATCCAAAAAATTTGAGAATAATTCTTGAGGCTCACTTTAAACAAAGATCTTATCTTGAGCTATACCTTGATGCCAATAAAAGATTTGGCGGTTATGTTGGAGAAGGAAGAAGAGAAGTATGGGATGCTAACGAGTCTATTCAACTTAGATTGGGTAATGCCGGTGGAGTGGATATAAGAGTCAATGGAAGATCTTATAATTTAGGTTCACCCGGGCAGGTTGTAAATAAAACTATAACTTGGCGTAAAGATATAGAAAATCCAAATTTATATCATATAGTGGTAAAAGATTCTCATTAATAAATTAAGGCTATAAGTGATCTCATCTTCTGATATATCTTATTATATAATATCCTTGGGATGTTCTAAAAATCAGGTTGATTCAGAGAAGCTCAATGGTGAAATGCTTGCGGCAGGATTTAAATTTGCAAAATCTATTGAAGATGCCGATATCATTATAATCAATACATGCGGCTTCATTCAATCGGCTAAAGAAGAGGCTATTGAAGAGATTTTTGAAGCCCTCTCTATTAAAGAATCAAAATCTAAAAAATCTAATACTTTTACTACTAAAGTAGTTGCTGTGGGCTGTCTTACTGAAAGATATTTTGACGAAATAAAAAAAGAAATTAATGAACTTGATTACATTGCCAAAATTCCAAACAGTAAACTGGTACTTGAATTAGCTAAAAAATTTGATATAGAACTTGAAAGTTTACCTATTCGCACTCAAATCCCTCTTGTTGATGATTTATATTATTCATATATAAAGATATCAGAAGGATGTTCTAATAATTGCAGTTATTGTGCAATTCCCATGATACGCGGACCTTATTATGCTTTTTCGCCGTCACAAATTTTATTAGATGTTTACATGGCTCTTAGCAGAGGGGTTAAAGAAATAATACTCGTGGGTCAAGATACTTCTTTGTATTCTTATGAGGGAATAAGAAGCCAAGAAATATTAGATATAATGAATAGGCTTGGTTTGGATAGTTCAAAAAACAGAATAGATATTTCTGATTTGATATGTATGATATCTTCTATTGAGGGGGTAGAATGGATACGTTTACTGTATTGTCATCCTGATCATATAGACGATAGGCTTATAGAAACAATTGCACTTAATGATAAGGTAGTAAAGTATTTGGATATTCCATTTCAACATGCAAGCAAAAAAGTTCTCTCTTCTATGGGCAGAAAAGGCAACTATGATAAATATTTATCACTTGTACAAAAAATTAGGGAAAAGATTAATGGAGTATCGATAAGGTCTACATTTATGGCGGGCTATCCGAATGAAAGCGAAGAAGATTTTCAAATTTTAATAAATTTTCTTAAAGCAGCAAAGCTTGATAAAGTGGGTGCATTTGTGTATTCCCCCGAAGAGGGAACGAAAGCTTTTAAAATGAAAAATAAAGTCGATGTGAAAACATCAAAGAGCAGATATTCAAAATTAATGAAAGTTCAACAAAAAATTTCACAAAAATGTCTTGAACATAAAATTGGCACAATAAGCAATATTTTAGTAGAGGGACGAATTGATGATTATACCTGTTTTGGCAGAACATCTTATGATGCTCCCGAAGTTGACGGCTTAATTTATTTTGAATCTCAAGAAGACCTAATCGGAGAAATAATTGAAGTAAAAATTACAGGTTCGTCTGAATATGATTTAATTGGAGAAGTGGTTTGAAAATTCCTGCATTTAGTTTTTCTATTCCTAATATGATTTCGTTTTTGAGAATTATATTGATACCGTTATTCGTATATTTTCTCGTAAGCAGAAATTTTGTTTTGGCTCTTGCCACATTTATTATAGCTTCAATTGCCGATGCATTTGATGGCTGGATGGCAAGAAAGCTTAAACAGATAACTGAATTTGGGAAGTTTATAGATCCTCTTGCGGATAAGCTTTTGGTTGTTTCGGCATTAATTACAATAATGGTAATTGATCCTTATATGGAAATTTTTGATTTTTGGATGATATTTGTAATAGTGGGCCGCGATATGCTTATTACGTTTATGAGATGGCTCGCCATAAAACAAGATAAACCTCTTAAAACCAGTAAATTGGGAAAAGTAAAAACAGCTTTTCAGATGATATCGATATTACTAATTATAATGGTATATCTATATATTACCAACAAAGGAAACATTGTTGATAATTATAGAAAATTGCCTTACTGGATTATGCTTGCCGTTACATTGTTTACTGCTCTCTCAGGATTTAGATATGTGGCTGCAAATTGGCGACTTTTTTTCCCGAAAAATGAATTTGCAATTAAGGTTGTAAACAAAATAAAAGAGATTTTATTTACAGGATTTTATTCGGGATATTCGCCCATTGCACCCGGCACTGCCGGCACCATAGTTGGAATGTGTATTCTCATAGCTATGTATTATATTTTTGGTAATAATTTCTTTTATGCAAATATAGCATTGATTGTAGTTTCGCTATATCCGGCAATTTTGTTGGGTGATTCGGCTGTAAAGTTTTTTGGAAAACAAGATCCTCAACAAGTTGTTTTAGACGAAATGCAGGGTATTTGGATTACAATGATTTTTGTTCCATTTAATTGGAAAACTGTTTTGATTGGATTTATTTTATTTAGGATGTTTGATATATTAAAACCTTTTCCTATCAATAAAATACAAAAGCTTGAGGGTGGCTTGGGTATTATGGCGGATGATTGGCTTGCAGGTATTTATGCGTGCTTGTGCTTGCACGGGATGATAAAACTTGCAGCTTATTTTAATTTCATTATTTAAGAGTAGTAGTGCAAGATGTTTACTGTTTCGTCATTCCCGTGCAGACGGGAACCCACTGCTGGGAAGTGTGCAATATGGGTCAGAGCAAGTTAACTTTCAGTAGTATGACCCCGCCTACTATGCGGTTAAATTTAACTTACGCAATAAATTTATCCGCACAGCAGGCGGAGTCATTAAGTAGACTTAAGGAGTAATAAAAATGCTAAAACATTTATTTAATCCGAACAAATTGAAATATGCTATAAAGGCAAGACAATCTTTTAAAGAAAGTGCAGCCCCCCAAGACTGTATACTGTGTTCTATTGCAAACCGGTCTCAAAAAGTAGACTCGCTTGAAATTTACCGTACTGATAAGTTTATAGTCTCTGTAAACCTGTATCCTTTTAATACCGGACACTTGATGATTTTTCCAATAAGGCATATAGAACATATAGAAGACTTAACCGAATCTGAAGCATTAGAATTACACAAACTTACAGTGTTAGCTGTTGAAATTCTAAAAAGCGAATATAATCCACAGGGTTTTAATATAGGGTATAATTTAGAAAATGCTGCCGGAGCAAGTATTAGACATATTCATCAACATATAGTGCCTCGTTATGAAAATGAGATGGGCTTTTTAGATATTATTTCGGGTACAAAGGTTGTGATTATTGATCCTGTTGAAGTGAGAGATAATCTTATTTGTAGATTTAAAGAAAAAATATAGCAAGTTAACTTTCAGTAATATGACCCCGCCTACTACGCGCCTAAATTTAACTTACGCAATAAATTTTGTTGCGTAGTAGGCGGGGTCATTTAAGTAGACTCATGGGGTCAGAGCATGGTTTAGATAACGCAGATTTTTTAGGATTTTCGCAGATGGGGAGGGATAGAGTTAAACTTTTTATAGTTGTTTTTAATGTTTTGGGCAGTTTTTGTTGATGTTTTCTTAATGGGGTCAGAGCAGGTGTTTTTTTGCACGCAGATGACGCAGATTTTTAAGGATTTTCGCAGATTTTTTTAGTGGGGTCAGAGCATGGCTTCTAAAATTAGGAATTTTTATCGTATATTG
>Ga0099364_10014902_pt1 | contig 10295 bp, 6 predicted proteins | sample TergutTh196P3_FD_73070 | JGI IMG/M metagenome (GOLD analysis project Ga0099364, IMG submission 73070) | Microcerotermes parvus P3 segment gut microbial communities from Pointe-Noire, Republic of the Congo - Th196 P3 | ecosystem: Host-associated > Arthropoda: Insects > Digestive system > Gut ...
TATCTTGGAAACACCGTTGTAGACGTAATTGTTTATATGGACGGCACAGAGATACTTGCCGCTTATATGGCAAATGAACTTTTGCAGGCAGGCTCGGGCGTTATAAATCAAGGCGGAGAGATATACCTTGTAGCTCCGGTAAATAAAGACGACGGGCGGCTGATTTTTCACCAAAATGTGCATGAAAAAATTATGAACAAGAATACCGTTGTTTTAACAGCAACTATGTCAACAGGGGCGACTGTAAAAAGCGTATCGGAATGTTTGTCTTATTATAGCTGTAAACTGGCCGGGATTTCGTCTGTTTTTACCGTAGCCCCGGAAATAGGAGGATTTAAAATTCATTCTTTATTTTCAACCGAAGATATACCGGATTATCGTTTTTACATCCCTTCTGAATGTGTTATGTGCAAAGAAGGGCAAAACATTGATGCATTATTTAACAGTGAGGGTTACATAAAATTATAATGCCAAGCTCAATGAAAAACCAGCTTTTTGTAATTCTTTCAATATTCCTGATATTTGCAGTAACAGGCTCTTTTGCCTTTTCCCTGACAGAACAGCGCGGTTATGCGGAAATTGACAAAACCGAAGCTGCCTGTTATTTTTTGCAAACGGATAATGGCATTGATTGTATTGTGGCGGGAATGTCAATTTTACAGCGCAATAAACTGCCCTGTGTTTTTGCATATACTGTAACACATTCTTTTCCTGCATTAAATTTTGCAAAAGTACTTTCTTCGCTAATCAATAATGATAATACCCTTATTTATAAAAATAATATCCTTTTAAAACTCCTTATTTGATTTTTTAAAAACAATCGCAAAACGAACTAAAAATCACTCACTATAAAACTTAAGGAGCATAAAAATGTTTTTTGATAATTTCCTTCATTCCATGGGACTCTTTGAAATAAGCGCGGCACAGATAGGTATGATACTCTTATCTTTCATTCTCGCTTATCTTGGCATAAAGAAAAAATACGAGCCTTTGCTTCTCATTCCTATTTCTTTTGGAATGATGATTGCAAATATTCCCATCGCGGGCCTTTCCGCTTATGACGAGGGCGGTTTGCTATACTACCTGTACCAGGGGATAAAACTGGGCATTTATCCGCCAATGATTTTCTTGTGCCTGGGCGCCATGACCGATTTTAGCCCCTTGATAGCAAATCCAAAATACTGGCTTATAGGCATAGGCGGCCAGTTTGGTATTTTTTCCGCCTTTGGCCTAACTCTGCTTGTAGGAAGCACTCTTGGGAACTTTATCCCCGATTTAAGTTTTACAGTACAGCAGGCGGCAAGCATTGGCATAATCGGCAGTTCGGACGGCCCTACTTCCATCTACACCGCTTTAATGCTTGCGCCGGAATTGTTAGCAACTATTGCCATAGCCGCCTATTCTTACATGGCTCTGGTTCCAATTATTCAGCCGCCGATTATGAAGGCTCTTACAACAAAAAAAGAACGGGTAATAGTAATGCCTGAACCGAAAAAAGTAAGCGTGCGCCGAAAAATTATGTTTCCCATAATAGTCGCGGTTCTTAGCCTTTTGCTTGTCCCTACAGCCGGCCCTCTCATTGCCATGATGATGCTTGGAAACCTTATAAGAGAGAGCGGGGTTGCAGACCGTATTTCCCACGCATTGCAAGGCGACGTGTTAAGCATCCTGACCATGATTATCGGCCTTTGTATAGGAGCCACAGCGACAGCAGAAAACATTGTCAATATGAGGACAATTCTTATTATTGTTTTCGGTTTGCTGGCTTTTGCCTTTGGAACTGTCGGAGGGGTTCTTACGGCAAAGCTCTTAAACGCATTGACCGGAGGAAAAGTAAACCCGCTAATCGGCAATTCCGGCGTGTCAGCGATGCCTATGGCCGCCCGTGTTTCGCAAAAAGTGGCTCAGGAATACAACCCGTCAAATTTTGTTATAATGCACGCCATGGGCCCTATTTTGGCAAGCACTATAGGCTCGGCAGTTGTGGCAGGTATTTTTATTTCATTACTTGGGTAAGAGTAGTGGCTATGGCGCGACCGATGCCGTGCAGTAAAGGATCGTGTGGAGCTTGAGGAACCCTGAAAAGGGTTCGCTCAAGTCCACAGTGTAAAACAAAACGGCATCGGTCGTGCTGGAACAAATCCTTTAGGGCATACATTTCTGCAAAATTTTCAGTTTTTCAAGAGCAACTCTCAAGCAAACCACACTTTCTCGCCATTTAAATAGTATATACATATTTATTTCAAGGAGAAAAAAATGAAAAAAACAACAATTTTAATCTTTCTTTTAACGGCGTTTATCGCTGTTACTTTCACCGGCTGCCCTCAGCCGGATGACCCGCCAAAGACTTATGCAATTAACTTGCAGTGGGACGAGGGCGGGACTGCAATTGCAAGCCCTAACCCTGTAGAACGGGGCAAGCTTGTTACGCTAAGCGCATCTCCTGCCAAAGGCTATAAATTTAAGGCATGGCAGGTAATTTCAGGCGGGGTAATGCTGTCGGATATAAATGTAAACGATGCGACATTTATCATGCCGGCAAACGAAACAACTGTCAAGGTTGAATTTGAAAGCATAGCGGATGTAATGCTTGACGAACTTGTCTACGGGACAGAAGAGCCCGTGAAAAAAAGCATAGCGCTTAACACTTTGGTGGTTGACCCCTTAACGGTAACAAGCATAAGGCTTGGCGGCGGGGAAAACAGCCCCTTTGCCCTTGATGAAACCGACATCAATAATAAAATTACAGTATGGGCAAGAACGGATATTAAAACCGGCGAATGGACCGACACAGTAACGGTAGCTTACGGCGGGAAAACAGTAACTTTTGATATCGGGATTGTTGTAACGCCTAAACCGGTAACTATAACAGGCATTACGGCGCAAGACAAAGTGTATGACGGTACGGTAAGCGTAATATTTGAAGGCACGGCGGCACTTGCGGGCATAGTTGCAGGCGATGACATAACGCTAATTGAAGGCGAGGCTTTTTTTGATGACAAAAATGCCGGTGAAGGCAAGACGGTTATTTTAGATGGTTACGGGCTTGAAGGCGAAGACGCGTATAATTATACATTTGTCCAGCCCGAAGAAATGACTGCGGATATTACGCCTAAACCGGTAAGGGTTACTGTTACCGTACCCCCTTCGCGTATTTTGGTGCCTTTCGGTATGGAAGATGTATTAATTCAAGGCCAGGGCTATCACCGGCAGCACGACACTGTAAGTTTGGAGATAAGCGGCCTTGTATCAGGCGATACCGTAACGGTGGGCGTTGGTGAAAATGAATACGGTTTGTCCGGCAGCGCGGATATTGGAAAGGAAGGGGATTTGCTGATAAGTTATGACGGCACGGGAGTATACACTGCAGATATAAAAAACGACGCCCCGTTAGTTGTCAGCGGCAATTACAGCCTTAGCAACAGCTCTGTTTTCAATGTCCGTATTAAAGACGGTTTGCATGAAGACCGCTGGCTTCCTGTCGCACAGGCAAATATAGCAGAATTTAATAATTATGCTGACACGGCGGCCGGCGCTGAAAGGCATTATAAAATGATAGAGGGTATTACGCTGGCGTTGCCCCCCGATGGAGGAAATAATTGGACGGCTATAGGCGTGTCTGACAGGCAGTTTACAGGTAGTTTTGACGGCGGCGGTTATGCGATAGAAAACCTCATTGTAAACAATAGCTCAAGCTACCAGGGGATGTTCGGTTTTGTCGGCGCAGGCGGAGTGCTTAAAAACATAGCCCTTGCCGGCGGCGGCATAACAGGTGGCGTGAATGTAGGCGGAATCGCCGGGCAGAATAACGGTACAATAGAAAACTCCTACACTGCAGGAAATGTCAGCGGAATCTCCAATGTAGGCGGTATTGCCGGGCAGAATCTGAATATAATAAAAAATTGCTATTCTGCGGGCGATATTACAAGCTCGTCAAATAATGCGGGGGGCATAACCGGGTTAATGCCGGCAGGCAGCGTTCAATACTGTTACGCCTTAGGCAGCGTTACAGGCGCGTCTAATGCCGGCGGTATTGCAGGGAGTACAGCTTATAATTCCATGCTTGAGTATTGCGTTGCGCTGAACTTTATCGTTGCCTCTCAGGGAAATGCAATGTCAGTTGACCGTGTGATTGGGGATGCAGGCAGTACCGGCACAAGGAAAAATAATTATGCAAGAGATGATATGTCGGTTAAATATAACTGGGATGGGAACACAGGGACAGATCAACCGCTTAACATAGGGCATTCGAATTTTAGCGGCGAAAATGCTTTTGCAGGGCACTATCTTGAAAAAAACTGGTGGGCTACTAATGGTTACAGCAACAACTGGGATAATTCGCCCTGGGATTTTACCGAAATATGGGATATGAATGTTTTTGGCTTGCCTAAACTAAAAAATGCGAGTGGAATTCAGGAGTACAAAATTACCCGTAACGTTATACTTATTGAAATGGTGCAAATAAATAGCGGCAGTTTTACACAGGGATATACAGACTATGTACCTAGCCCTCAGTATATTATAAATGAAATTCAAACACGTACTGTTACTCTAAACAGCTTTTTAATGGGAAAATACGAGGTAACAATGGAACAGTACGTAAAAATTACGGGCTTTAACCCAATAGATTATAATCAATTGGTAGATGCTCTGGTAAAAAATCACCCTGTTGAGAGGGTATCATGGTATGATGCATTGGCATTCTGTAATTACCTTAGCTTAATGTCAGGGTATGAGCCTGTATATACAATAAACGGTACTTCGGTAACTGCCGACTGGAATAATAACGGCTACCGTCTGCCCACCGAAGCTGAATGGGAATACGCATGTCGCGCCGGCACTGCCACCGGGTTCAGTAATGGTGCCAATTTTAATACCAGTAATTTAGGATGGCATAATATAGACAACATAGCTTGGTATTCAGCTAACAGCGGCGGTTATTCACAGGAAGTAGGGGGGAAGTATGCAAACCCCTGGGGCCTGCATGATATGCATGGGAATGTATGGGAATGGTGTTGGGACTGGTATGCTGATATTTATCAAGAAGGAACTGTATCTAACCCAAGAGGGCCTAATAACGGAACTAACCGCGTAATCCGTGGAGGTTACTTTGGTACATCTGATCCGCTTTATATGCGTTCGTCCGCCAGGGACAGTAATTGGCCGACTCAAACGCAAAGGCCGGGTGTCGGTTTCCGTGTTGTGCGCAGCATGAAATAGCGGCAAATAGGCGGTAAATAGGCTTGCATCGTTTTTAAATTATGTTAAAATAAATAGAGACTGTCCGCAAAGAAAGCTATTTGCGGACAATCTCTAAATAGTTTTAGAGAGGTAAGAATGATACGAGGCGGAGATATTGTAAAAGGAAGCTGCCTTTTACAAAAGGGGCAGCCTTTTTTGGTTGTTGAAAGGGAATTTCATAATCCCGGAAAAGGCACTGCGGTTGCACGTGTAAAAATGAAAAGCATTAAAGACGGGTCTGTTTTAACAATGACGATCCCCACACAGCAGGAAGTTGAAGATGCCCATGTTTCACTGCATAGCTGTCAGTTCCAGTATTCAGACATGGAAAATTATTTCTTCATGGATAATAATTCTTTTGAACAATTTGAAATCCCCATATCAGAGCATAAAGATAAAAAATACTATCTAAAGGAAAATGAGGTATACGATCTTATTGTTTGGGAAGAAAAGGTTATTGATATAAAAATCCCGTACAAAGTTGTATTTACAGTGGCGGAAAGTGAAAACTATATAAAAGGCGATACTGTAACAGGAGCTACCAAACCTGTTGTTACCGAAACCGGGTTAACTGTCCGGGTGCCGCTGTTTATCAAACAAGGTGAAAAAATTCTTGTGAATACCGAAACCAATGAATACGTAGAAAGAGTTAATACATAAGGAGTAAACTATGTTTAAAAAATGTTTTGTGCCGCTGACGGCTTTTTTTTCTTTGCTATTTGCATTGTATTTTTTAGGCTGCCCGATCGTAGATGTTGAAAATGGGGGAAAAGGAAAAATTCTTATCCTTCAAGCCTATGGGTCAGGTAATAATTCCGGCGGGACTGTAAGCCATAGCTTTGTTGAATTGTACAATACTTCCAATACCGCGGTTAATTTGTCGGGCTATTCACTTTATTATGCTGCCGGGGACAGTTCTTCTGGTGTAACGGGCAGCGACCAAGAATGGGAGCAGATTCCTTTGGATGGAACAATTCCTTCCAGAGGATCTTTTCTTATTGCAGGCGCAGAAAAGAACACTGTGTCTTCACGGCTTAAAATTGAATCATGGGATATAAAAGAAGATTTTATCCTGAGTGACAGCGCTTTTAAGGTTGCGCTTATAAAAAGCATGCAATATGAAATTCCTGTCCAAAACCCCTTTAATGACGGCAATGGGAAAAAGATAGATGGTTATGTTGATATGCTGGGAGCCTTAAGCGAAACGGTAGGAATTATGGGTTATGAAACATCGCCTGTATCGGGGATAAATAATTCCCGTGCTGTCCGCCGCATAAACCTAAATGATACTGATAGAAATGCAACAGATTTTACTTTAATAGATTATTCTATAGACGGAATAAGCGAAACTGAACTTGCCGCTTACATGCCAAGAACTTCTGTCGATGGCGCATGGAACCCTTTCGCAGAAATAAAAGATCCGATTGAAGAAGAGAATACCCTTCTAATTTTACAAATAGGAGCCGCCACAAACGGAAATATCAGCCGCAGCTTTGTAGAGCTGTACAATATGGGAAATACACCGGTAAATCTGGAAGGTTATTCATTGCAATATGCTACAGGGTATAGCGTCAACAGCAATTGGGTTACAGATCCGGCGGCCAGCCCTACATCGGACGGGACATGGAGAATTATTTCTTTGGGAGGAAGAACCGTGCTGCCCCGCCATTCTTTCCTTGTTTTAGGAGAAGCTCAGGCAACTGCTACAGAGGATTATCCTCCCGCTCTGGATTTTTTTAATAATTATGGGGATATAAACCAGACAAGATTCAATTTAAGCAACCGTACGCTTAAAGTTGCGCTTGTTAAAAGAACAAACGCGCTCAATATGGAAAATCCCTTTGATATTGGCGATGGAAGCAAAGTATCAGGTTATGTCGATATGGTTGGGGCAATTAATTCCTCGGATGAAGATATGATACGCGGATATGAAACAGCTCCAGTGCAGAACTTAACAAAACAGGTAAGCCTGCGCCGGCGCACCTTAACAGATACCGATAATAACCGGCTTGATTTTGAGGCCGTTAGATATGCCAGCTTCGTAAAAGATATGCCTGATCCTGAAGTATTTGAATTATACAGGCCAAAAAACCATGCCTACGGCCCATGGGATCCTTTTGCGGATATTGGTACAACAAAAAAACTGATGATACTGCAAGTTTTTGGCACGCCGACTATAAATGATTCTGCTCCCAGCCACAGTTTTATTGAACTATACAATAATACCGATTATGCCATTAATCTTGGAACTTATTCTGTTCATTATGCTAACGGTATATCATCCTTGCAGGATTCTGTTTCTCCCTGGACAAAAATAAATTTATCAGGGAGTGTCCCTGCAAAAAGTTCCTATTTAATTTTAGGCAAACAAATGGTTGACAATGCAACAATTGCGGGTAACAGCACAAACGGAAGGCTTGATTTAACAAGAATTACCGCTGATATTAATGTTCCTGATTTTGTTATGAGCAACAGAAGTTATAAAGTTGCCTTAATGTCTAACCAGAACAATCTGTCTGCGGCAAACCCCTGGGGTGACAGCGCATGCATAGATTTAACAAGCGCAATAAATACCGCTCCAGACGATTCTATTGATGCCGCCAAGGGGGACTCGGACCTTGCATCGGTTAATGCCGCTAGATCCGGTTCATCCACCATATCTAAACAAAAAGCATGGCGGCGCCCAAATCTGATTGTCAGGGATCTTACTCTGCACGACTTTAGATCGGTATCATACAGAAATATTTCTGTAGAAGAAATATCAATTTACCGTCCAAGATCTACAAATGACGGAGCTTACGAACCTCAATTCTAAAATTGTTGTCAATTGTTCCATTGGCCGTCAAGCCAATTGGCTCTGTTGATCAGCCAACTTTTATAATTGCGCATTTCGTTTGCCCACTGGGTTTCTGCGGATGATTGGGACTGGCCGTTTTGGTTGCCCCCCTGGCTCCATCCCCATCTTGCAAAATTACGGCTAATAGAGTATCTGTAAGTGCTTATTTTTTCATCTGAAAAATAATCGTTTACGAAATTCTTTATACCAGGGGATAACTCTCTCCATCGCGCCCTAACCAAAGGTTGAACCGCAGTGGTATTATAAAGCCATGTAAAGAAAGGGCAGGCCTTTCCGTTTCCGTTTGCAATATGAAGACCTGTACTGCCGCCATTAAATGATCTGTCCCAGTCCCAGGGCGGCCCTGCAAAAAATTTCCCTCCCGCTTTTTTGTAAAGAAAAAACCCGCCAGAGCCGCAGTCATCCTGTTTGTACAATTCATGCAGTATATAACTGTCTATAAAAGAGGGTATATCCATGACTTCTTCTATATTAGTTATATTTCGCGAACCTAAAGCAGCCGTAAGTTTTTCTACTTCGGCTTTTATAAATTCCAACTGTGCCTGATACTGCGCCGGCGTGCTTATTCCCGGAGTATTATAATCATCATAGTCAGGCGACTGAATTGTAAACCATTTTTCTCTCGATATATTTTCATTGTTGGAAGGTCCAAGGTTAATATTGTTAACCTGAAATCTTCCATGGCTGGGGGTATTTCCAAGATGGCCATTCCATGTATAGCTTAATAAATACCCTGTATCGAGTGTGACATGTTCTGATTCGATATTTACCCTTTCGTTTGCCACACGTACATGTTCAGAAAGCGTATAAACCCCCCGGTATTCACCGTTTACATTAACGTCAACCAGATGGGTACGCGTTGCATATTCAATATTTGTAAATAATTCACGCGCCATTCTAAAAGCAGAGTCAGGTTTTGCCTGCGCTCTGTCTACTTCGTTCCATATACCAGCAATTATAACCCAGTGGCGGGATGAAGGCATCCCTAAAACTTCCTGCCTTGTTTCAAATCTTATACGATAGGGCTTTTTATGAACTGTGCCCCATTCGCCCCATGAACCATAGCCCCTTCCTCTTAATTCTCCTGGCACAGGCTCAAAGCCGTTCTCGCCTGCAATGCCTATTGTAGCATTTGTGTAAACTTCACGGTTTACTGAATTTAAATCGATCAGCACATTTGTTGCCCTGTTATGCAGCGTTATATTTAATGCGGGCAAATTTGTGGCTTCTACCCATTGCGCAGTAACTGTGGTTGTTTCCTGCGGCATTACGGTAAAACGGAACAGCCTTCTGTTTGAACCGGAACCTGCATACCAGCCGACAAAATAATGTTTTTCGCGGACAGGATCCGGCGGTGCCGCAATCAATGCCCCTGGTGCTGCCGTAATTGGATCTATTGTAAAACCTTCGACACCTGTATTAAAAATAATTCTTATTCCTTCTAATGACCAACTTGCAACAAGCGATAAGTCGTTCTCCGGCATTGTAGTAAAGGTAAAGGGTTCATCGTCCAATAACCAACCCATAAACTGGGACCCTTGCAGCCTGGGACTTGCAGGCGGGTAGATATCATCGCCGGCACAGGCGTTCATTGGCAGAACATCTGAACCGCCGGCACTGTTAAATGTAATTGTATAGTATTTTGTCCATACGGCATTTAATGTGATATTTCGACCGGGCATTATCGAAAATTCAAACAGCATATCATCCAGGAACCAGCCGTCAAAACGGTATCCCGCATACTCCGGGTCTTCGGGTTTTTCTATAGGCTCGTCGGCATAAGCGCTAATCGGTGATACAGCCGAACCGCCCCTGCTGTTGAAGGTAATTCTATATCTGCCTGTTTCATCAGGACCCTTACCCGGCCCTAAATCACACCCGGATATAACAATTAATAAAGCCATCGTTATTATGGCGCATTTTAGCGGCAATTTTCCATTAAACTTCATCATAAAACATCCCCCTGATTCTTTTATACTATACTATAATTATATTATGTTATTTTTTGATTATTATGTCAATAGAGGCTTTGCAAAACTGAAACTTTAGCCAAACAATGAACACCTTAAAAAATTTGTCTCAGCACAACCGATGCCGTTTTTGGTTTACACTGCTGACTTGGGCGAACCCTAAAGGGTTCCCCAAGCTCAGCACGATCCTTTACTATACGGCATCGGTTGTGCCATAGCCATGTTTC
>Ga0099364_10014903_pt1 | contig 10295 bp, 7 predicted proteins | sample TergutTh196P3_FD_73070 | JGI IMG/M metagenome (GOLD analysis project Ga0099364, IMG submission 73070) | Microcerotermes parvus P3 segment gut microbial communities from Pointe-Noire, Republic of the Congo - Th196 P3 | ecosystem: Host-associated > Arthropoda: Insects > Digestive system > Gut ...
GCTAAATAAATCTATGTCGTGGAAGCAATAATACGGTACTCCCAACTTTGTTATAAACTCGAAAGCGGCGTCCATCTTGTCTTTACCCGCTTGTACGGGGTCTGAGGATGCGTCCCACGGGAAAACTTTTGTTCCGGGTCCAAACGGGTCGCCGCCCGTGCCGCAAAAGGTATGCCAGTAACAAACTGCAAAACGCAGGTGGTCTTTCATCGTTTTACCGGCTACAACTTGACTTTCGTCATAATGTCTGAAAGCTAACGGATTATCCGAACTTATGCCCTCAAACTTAATTTTCCCTATTTCGGGAAAAAATTCCATATTTGCCATAATAAATTTTTGATTTTTGATTTTTGATTTGATTAATCTGAAAACTGAAAACTATTTCAATGCTTTAGCAATCAATCCTTTACCTGTAATGGTTATCCATCCGAATAACAGACCAATAAATCCATAGATAAGTTCCACTGTTGCTGCTGTGGCAAATGATGCTTCGGGCACGTATGTCATTATGCCGAAGAAACAGCCTGAAGCCACAAACATTGCGGGTATCAGGTCAAACCATGGTTTTGCTTTTTCGAGGTACAATACTGCGAAAACAACGAAAAACACTCCAAGCGGCACTGCGACAAAGCCTGTTGCCGAGAACACTCCTGCAAGGAGTATAATTATGATTGAGAACGAAACCCCTATCACATAACCTATTGCTGCTTTAATGCCGCCCTGCAGCGTGCAGCCCGAAAAGAAATAGACAGCCCATGCTACGAAGGCGATGTAGGTAAATCCACTTTCTGCGCCTATGGGCATGTAACATTTTATCGTTTGGTCTATACAAACGATTATAAAGGCAAGCAGCGCCGTATAGGCTGAGCCTGCTGCAAAAACTAATTTGTTCATTATTATTTTTTATAAATTAAAAAGTGAAAAATGAAAACTAATTATTATTCGGAAAATTTTCGGGAACTTTTTGGCTTACTTTTCCTGTAGCCGCCCATTCGGTTCCTCTCAAAAACGTTACTATAAAGCTTGGGCAATTCATCACTGCCGGATGATTATCGCCTCTGCCTCCAACATGTCCTAAAACAGTATGGAATATCCGCCCTTCGCCCCATCTGATTGTCATCAATACCGGCTCATCACGTCCCGTACCGCCTGTTTCTTCATCAGAGAATGACGTAGCCAGAACGGTCATGTTTAGCGCCGGACCACGCAGTCGGTCATACAACTCGTCCATGCAGCTCTTCCACGAAGCCGGCAACCCCTTTGTTATTGGGTGCTCCTTATCGCGCAGGTCTATCACAAATTCGTGTTGCCTACCGTGGCTTCCTCCCACTCCGGGCGAATTATCGCGCACTTCCACGCCATTCTGGAAGTATACATACGGACCGTGACTTTCGTTGCGTCCGCCCCAGCCGCCAAGTCCGATGATTTCGTTGTACTCGCGCCAATTGCTAAACGAATTGTTGGCAGCATGATATACTACCACGCCGCCGCCATTTCTAACGTAATCAAGAAAAGCATTGTTTGCGGCTTGCGACCACGAATTGCCATCGTAGTCGAGCACCACGACTTGATATGCCGAAAAATTGGGTACGAACCCCGACATATCTTCGCCTCTTGGAGGTGAAATAACAACATCGGTGGTAAACAAACCGCTTTCGTTAAGTATTTCCTGCAAAAGCACATGACTTGCCTGCCAATTGTGAGCTCCGTTTTGCCCCGTTACAATCAATACGCTAATTGGCTCGTTAGTACAAGCCGAAATGCTGAAAAACAGCATGAAAACAAATACAAAAATATTTTTCATTGTCGAAAATTTATTAAATTAAGTACACATAAACTGATAACTGAAAACTGAAACTACACTATCATCGTCCAAGGCGCTCTTAAATATCCCGCGCGCATCCTGTTTGCTTCGGCATCGTTCAAAAATTCTTCTTTTACCGGGTCCCATCTCAGCGGACGTCGCAATTCGTAGCAAATATTTGTTATAAAACAAATTGTTGCAGTGCGATGTCCTGTTTCGGCTGTGCAAATAGGCTTTCTGCGCGCGCGAATACAATCTATCCAGTCCTGATAGTGGTCGTTGCTTTCGTAAAGCTTGATGTCGTTTTCACCAAACTCGTGACTTGCCAAATTTGCGGGCAGCGTTTCAAAATATTCGCGGGATATATCTACTACGCCTCTTGTGCCGATAAATCTGACCCCATATCCGCGTCCAAAATCTTCATGGGTCATTTTGATTCCGTTTTCGTATAGGAACGTAAGCTGCCTGTGGTCGGCTCCGGGCGGATAAACAGCCACCGGACCGGTATGGTCTGTTCCCAATCCCCATTGCGCAATATCAAACATGTGCGTTCCCCAGTCGGCTGTCATGCCGTTACCATATTCTTTATAATTGCGCCAGTTCGGAAATATATCCCTTTCGAGAGGCGGCGACAGCTCGGCGTTGAAGTGGTTAAATTCAGCCGGACCTACCCACATTTCCCAGTCTAAATAGTCGGGTTTTGTTTCGGCGGGCAAGTCAAACTTTTTTGGCGGCGGTCCGCAACTCACCTTAACCTCAATAACATCGCCTATCAGTCCGTTGCGCACTAATCTACAGGCATTTCTAAAATTTCTGTTAGAACGCTGTTGACTTCCAACTTGCAGTACTTTTTCGTACTTTTCTACTGCTTGCACCATCAATCGACCCTGATTAATATCATGTGCGAATGGTTTTTCGCACATGATATCTTTTCCGGCTTTAGCCGATTCAATCACTTGAATAGCGTGCCAATGGTCTGGGGTAGAAATTACTGTTGCGTCTATTTCTTTGTTATTCAGCAACTCGCGAAAGTCTCGATAAGTTTTAATGACATGGTTAGGCGTTCCCAATCTTTCGTATCTCTGTCGGGTAAGGTTTTGAAAATTTTCCAATTTACGCGCGTCTACATCGCAACCGGCAATGATTTTCGCCTTATTTGCAAAAGCGCCTGTCAAGCCTCGAGCCTGTTTTCCCGTTCCTATAAATCCGAGTGTTATTTGGTCGCTTGGCGCCATAAACCCAACGCCTCCAAGCACATGCCTAGGCACTATTGTGAAGGCTGTTGTCGCTAAAAATCCGGTTTTTAAAAAACTTCTGCGCGAAAACCTGTTACTGTCATCTGTCATATAAATCAATGGTTTATTATATTTCTGAAAACTGAAAACTGAAAACTGAAAACTGAAAACTGAAAACTGAAAACTATACTACCATGTTGGCGCTGTTCCCGGAAGTGGTGGCACGTATTTACTCATGTCTACGTTGCCCAGATGCAGTTCTGCGGGCATCAGGTTCAGGTCTGAATTAGTCATTTCGTCCCACGTAAACGCTTTGCCGGTGTATGCCGATTCGCGCGCCATCATGCAAGCCATAGACGAGATTGCTGTTGTTTCAGCAAAATTTATAACTAAACCTTTGCGTATAGTATTAATTAAATCTACATACTCAAGAACATACGCATTGTGTTGCTCAAATTGTTCTCTGAACGCTTCTCTGTCGTATCTCCAGATTTCATTTTGGTCAAGGTCGCGGATAACATGTCCTCTGCTGTCCCATGAGCCTTTTGTTCCCTGAATTATTTCGCATACACGAACATCGCAATTGTCTATTTGTCGTGCCATTACGTGCAGATGTACACCTTTTTCGTATTCAATATCCGCCGAAAAATTATCATAAATATCTCCGGTCAATCTTCGCAACTGCGACCCCATGCCGATAACACGTTCGGGTCTCAGGTGCGAAAACCATGTAAAGACGTCTACATTGTGAACGCCCTGGTCTATGATATGGTCTCCGCAAAGCCAGTTCCAACTGAAAAAGTCGCGTAGCATGTATTCCATGTCCGTTTCACCTGCCGGGCGACGTCTGAAATTGAAATGTCCCTGGTTCCAGTATACTGTTCCCGAAGTTATTCTGCCGATGTAGCCTTCCTGAACTCTTTTGTAGGATTCTATATATCCCCGATCGTGGTGGCGCTGTGTTCCAGTAACTATGCACAATCCTCTGGACTGCGCCTGTCTGACTGCCATCATAAATGACCGATAGCCAACGGGGTCTATACATGCCGGTTTTTCGACAAACACATGTTTGCCCTGGTCTACAGCATACTTCACGTGGTCAGGGTGAAATATTGTTGGCGTGGCTATGAGCACTATATCAACGCCGGGGGTATCAATAGCTTTTTTGAAGGCTTCGAAACCCAAGTGACAATTTTCGTCGGGGATTTCTAACTCCCGTCTTTGTCTTAACGTTTCCCGACCGGCTTCGAGGATGTCGGGAAAAATGTCGGCTAAAGCCACGATGGTCAGGTCGTTGCCTGCGTTCATAAAGTCGAGGGCTGTACCTCTTCCACGCGACCCGCAGCCTATAAGCGCTGCCCTTAATGGTCTTCCGTCTATCGCCTTGTCGGGGAGTTCTAACGGAACGTGGTATTCGCTGACGGGACGTAGCGGCACAAGCTGGTCAGCTGCGACTTCACCCGAACATGCGGTTAGCAATCCGCCGGCGCCCAATGCGCCCGTTGCTCCTACGCCTGCTACTGCAGCGCTCGATAAAAACGCGCGTCTGCTTACTGTTGATTTTTCTTTGGTCATGATTTTTTTACTTTATATTATTTATTTTTTAAAAATTAAGTTTTATATTAACTAAGATTGTTCAAAAAGTCATACCATCTTAGATATGCTTCCTGATATTCATTTTTTACTGATAAATTCGGTTCTATTGTATTTATTTTCTTTAGTGAAGCGAGCGCCTCTTGCGGGTCTTTATAGATACCTGCTCCTACTCCGGCAGCTTTTGCGGCTCCGGCAGCTCCGTCGGTATCAAACAGTTCTATTGTTGCTCCGGTAATCGTTGCCAGCGCCTCGCGAAAGAGCGGACTGAGGAACATATTAGCATTTCCGGCGCGTATGGTTTTTGGGTCTATGCCGATGGTTTGCAATATTTCAATGCCATAGTTGAACGCATATACTACGCCTTCTAATGCGGCGCGCACTATGTGTCGCTCATCGTGGATGTTAAAATTTAAGCCGTTAATTACGCATCCCAGCTCCGTGTTTCCTAACATTCGCTCGGCTCCGTTTCCGAAAGGCAAAACGCTTAAACCCTGTGCTCCTGCCGGAGCCTGAGCAGCAATATTTTCCATGTCTGTATAGCTTACGTTCCCGCGCAACAATATTTTCTTAACCCACGAGTAGAGGATGCCGGTTCCGTTGATGCATAGCAACACGCCCGTGCGGGGCAACTGCGGCGTGTAGTTCACATGCGCAAAAGTGTTCACGCGTGATACGGGGTCGTAGGCTATTTGCTCGTTTACGCCGTATACCACTCCCGATGTGCCCGCTGTAGCAGCTATTTCGCCGGGCAACAACACGTTCAGCGAAAGCGCATTATTGGGCTGGTCGCCTGCGCGATAGCACACCGGAACGCCAGCAGCAAGTCCAAGCTCGTTGGCGGCAAGTTCGCACACCTCGCCTTGTGGGGAAAAAGTTGGAACGATTTCGGGAATAATGCACTTGTCGAAGCCAAAATAGTCAAGAACTTCTTGTGAGACCCTACCTTCGGCAAAGTCCCAAAAAATACCTTCTGACAATCCCGACGCCGTAGTACAGATGTTTCCGGTGAGGCGCGCAGCAATGTAATCGCCCGGCAGCATGATCTTGTAAATTTTTTCGTAGACCTCTGGCTCGTTTTCCTTTACCCACGCCAATTTCGACGCCGTGAAGTTGCCGGGAGAGTTCAAAAGAGTTTCCAAACACTTCCTTTGCCCCAGCGCTTTGAAAGCCTTCTCTCCGTAGGGCACCGCGCGACTGTCGCACCATATTATCGAAGGGCGCAACACCTGCATATCCTTGTCCACACAGACTAATCCGTGCATCTGATAGGAAATGCCTATTGCGCAAATATCATTTTTCGACACTCCCGAAGCCTGCAAAACTTCGGCAGTAGCCGCCTTCAGATTGTTCCACCAATCAGCAGGCTCTTGCTCTGCCCATCCCGTGCGAACAGCCTTTATAGCCATCTCCTGCTTAGGATAAAAAGCCGACGTGCAAACCTGCCCCGTTGAAGCATCTACTAAACAAGCTTTTACAGACGAACTCCCAATATCGTAACCAAGTAAATACATATTATTTCGATTAAAAATTTTTTTTGCAAATATACGTAAAAAAAAAATTAAAATAATAAAATATTTTTAATTTTTTTTCGTTTTTTTTTTTCGTTTTTCGATTTTTAATTTTTGACTATCTATTCCACAATACTTCTACAGCATTGAACAGGTATACTGCCGGAGCGTTCCAGTTTATAGTTATTTCGTTTGATGCGTATGAGCACCAGTGGTCTACGAATGCCGTTTCGGGTTCGGTGAATGGATAGTCGCAACCGTCTTGCCTTCCCGGGTTTGGTCCTCCGGCTACTAATCCGGGTACCGGGTCGGTTATTCCGTCGGCTTCTGAAGGACGATGATGCGGGTGCATAACGCGCTTGGTACCAAAACCGGTAACAAAACAATATCCCGTAGCATTTTGCCCTAGCAGGTAATTTACATTTGACAGGGCTGCTTCTAAATATTTTTTATTTTGCGTCATTTTGTAGGCATATATCAATAAAATACCCTGGTTTGCTGCCTGCGAACTGCTGCCCCATATAAAGTCGCGCGGAGTTATTCCCATCACTACTGCAAAGGCGTTAGTATTAATGCTTTCCACAAATTGGTCAGCCATTTCCAGTAATTTGCCTTTTGCATTTGCGGGCATCAGGTTGTCTTTGCCGGTGCGTATCAGCGTATATACGCCAAGCATGTACAAATTGTTCCATGTAGGGATGGAGTACTGCTCGGGAAAATTATTTCTTATGACTTCTAAATATTGATTGTCGCCGGTTGTAGCATACATTTCTGTTGCCGCCCAAAACCACTCGTCTGTAAAACGCCTGTCGCCATATCCTCCCGTTACTATTTCCGGTTCATGAGTTTGGTTCATAGCGTTTTGGTTGTATGCCATGTCTGGGTTTTGCAGAGCCCATGTCCATGCTTTTTTTGCGGCGTTCAGGCAACTGTCAGCCAGTCCGGGAAATATACGTTCATACTTTTTGTATATCCGTGCTGCCTGCGCCATGTTTGCAGCAAAGTCGAGTGTTGCCGCCGTTCCTTTCTGCACTACGTAGCGCGGCTCCTTAGTGACTCCCGGCATCACAACTCCGTCAAATCTTGCGTTTGTCAATTTATTGTATACGCCGCCATCGTATGGGTCTTGCATGGTGAGCATCCAGCGCAGATTGTAGAGCGATTCGTTCAATAGGTCGGGCGCTCCGTTGCCGCTTTCGGGAATGTTTACGTACAAGTTTCTAAAATATTCAGGAAAATCTTCGTAAGCCGAAAACAAGGTCCCCATAGAAATTCCACAATTGACGATGTATTTGTTGTAGTCTCCGGCATCATACCATCCTCCGGGCGATGAAATCACTGTTCCGGTTGGTCTCTGTGGGGTAGCCGCCGAGGAATGTACATAAACGCGGTCGTCGGGATGTCCTGCGGGGCGCGCCCATCTTCCTGCAAAACGTTCTTCAAGCGGCATGGACACGCGCTGATAGTAAAAACCTTTGAGCACGGCTCTTGCCGGGTCATAGTGTGCGTTTTCGGAAATAGTGAAAATATACGATTCGAGACCGCCGGCTACAACTCTAAATCTACCTGTCTGCGTAAATTCAGAAAAATCGGCTATGCGCGTCTGTATAGATGAATTATTCGACTGACGCACGGCGCTTAGCTGACCGGTGAAGACCGTTTCGCCGGTCTGTGAGACGATGCTGAATTGTGTTGCCGCAGGCAAATTCGCTACAACAGCCTGCTTAGGTGCGTTAGGATAAAAACCTATCTGATTGACAGCGATTTGTGGCGGCTGAGCACACAGGCTTACGCAAAGACAAGCAAGCGAAAAAAAACTAAATAATGACTTTTTCATACTATTATTCATGTTATTTATTATTTATTTATTATTTCATAAAAAATTATTTTGAAAACACTCTATATGAATGTGGTTTAATTGTAATTGTGAAGACGTTGTTTTTGTCGTCGCCGCGGAAACGTCTAAACCCTATTTGCGGCTGCGTTTGCTGTTTGTCGATAACTTCTCCGCTGAGTATGTCGGTAATGCGGTCTATGCCTTCTCGGGCGTTTACTCTGATAGTGACCGGCTCGTCTAAAAAGGAGGTTATTACAAACGTGTCATTATCATACAGGAACAGGCTCACCTTTGAGGGGGCGTCTATCCGCAAATCAAGGTCTTTGCTCATTATTTGTCTGAAAACGTTTAGAACGCCTGCGGGCAGGTCGTAGAGGTTGCCATAGTCTTCGGGAATAGTTATCACATACAGTGTGCCCTTTGAATAGAACGCCCTGAGAGCCATGGGATATCCACTCACGCCCCCGGTAAGTGGACGTCCGGCGCCAATAATCTCCCATGCGTCGTTAGTGAGGTATTGCACTTGAGGTATGAGTATGTCCTTTTCTATTACGCCTCCGGCATTTCCAAAATCATTTACAATCGCGTATAGATGTGCGCGAAGTTCGACTATGTCTGCGATTTTTTCGGGTATAGCCCTAAGCAGCCCGCTTGTTATAACTACATCGCCGCCACGTTTTAGTTGCGCCTTCATCTTTTCTACTATGTCGGGGTCATGTTTTGCTTGCTCGGTGAGCAAGACGACCTTTTGGTCGGTAGGAAAAATCGGGTGCATATCCATTGGCAAACCGACCATGCCTAAATAGTTAGGTAAAAAATCTTCGCCAAGCGAATGGAAAGGCTTGTATGATTTTATCCCGATAGGATTTCCCAGCTTGTATATGAATTTGTCAAGTTGCTCTAAGGTATACCCTGCCACCCGCGCTATTGTTGTGGGGACAGCCGTTTGTCCGTTGAGATTGACGGGGTTCATCATTTCGTCATAGTCAAAACTTGTTCCTTGTCCTTGCCACGTCGTGCGATGCACGGCGGGGTTCAGACGCGTATTCAACAGTTGGTTGTAGGCAAATAGCGCTATTTCGGGGGTCTTGGCAAAAAACGTTAGCCATATTTGCTCGGCATAGCGGTCCATGCCCATGTTAGAGCCTCCGCTGTCTACCCAGCCGCCAAAGTTATAGCCCGGACGCAGATTGTCAAAATAGGTTACTATGTTGTAACTCAAATAATGCTGAAGGTGCTGAGCCGTTGAAGGGTCGCGGGTTTCGGTGCCTGCCCAAAGACCGTCGAATATTTGCGGACCGGTCTCTAAACTAAAACCTAAACCCTGAAAATGGTCATACCAATTAGGATATTTGATGATGATTTTAACATTGGGGTTAACCCTCTTAGACGGATTAACGATAAGTTCTACGCCGGCTTGCGTCAAAAGGTCCATGCGGTATTGCGTCCAGCTTCTGGCGCCCTTTGCCTCTATCTCTATATCGGACTTGCAACTTGTGAAGAAGAAATCATCGAGGATATAGTCGTCGAAATGCTTTGCAGTGTGCTCGGCTATCTCCTGCACCATACGGCGATGCTCAGGGTTGGAGTAACAGAAAGTCTCAAAAAAATTCGGCTCGCTGATAGTATATGTTATGCCTCCGCCAACTTCTATACCCTTGTCTCTGAAGAACTTTTTTGCCTGCTCTAACGTGGCATCCGGCACTATTATCAGGTCGCGATAAGTTTCTAAATATATTTTGTCTACTTTGACCTGTCCCGAAATTATGTTCCAAGTAGAATCCAACCAGTTTAGGTCGCTCATCCTCATAACCTCCTGGGCGCGGGTGTATACCGATGTCTTAAAACTTCTGTAATGACCGCCCCCTGACGCGTATAAGCTTGATAGGGCAGTAAACAATAAAAAAACTATACTACTAGTAATATATTTCATATTTTCAATTTTATTTTTAATTTTATTTTTAATTTAATATTTATTGATTTTCTCCCAGCATTTTTTGTGCCGCCAAAACTAGGAACATATAGTGTGACGAGCCGCCACCCATCACATATTCTACTTGTTGCCAAAGGTATGGGAATACAAGCAGTTCTGGGAAGTCTGGGCGTATAAGCGCTGTTCCTGAAGATACTCCTCCGGGAATATAGTACCAGTCTGCTCGGTTGTGTCCATATCCCACTGTTACTGATTTTGCACCTACCCCCGATGCAAATGACTGTGTGTTTGAGCCCGGATGACGTCCTAGAATGAAATCAAGCGCATTGTATATGATATCTGGTCCGAAAATATCAGGATATGCTTCGTGCAGGAAATAATA
>Ga0099364_10014904_pt1 | contig 10295 bp, 5 predicted proteins | sample TergutTh196P3_FD_73070 | JGI IMG/M metagenome (GOLD analysis project Ga0099364, IMG submission 73070) | Microcerotermes parvus P3 segment gut microbial communities from Pointe-Noire, Republic of the Congo - Th196 P3 | ecosystem: Host-associated > Arthropoda: Insects > Digestive system > Gut ...
CAAATATTTAGTTAAAAAATATAGTATTTTATGTTAAAATTTGATATAAAAAACAATTTTTTACTGAAATAATTCTAAATTGGCAATAACGGTATATTAATAAATTGAGTAATGCACAACAGGTATATTCTATTAAATCTGTATTCTCTATTCCGTAAAAATCGTAATACAGAAAAGGTGCTGAAAGATTTGTATAATACTAAGCATCCTGTATTAAATAGCGGAATCCCTTCACACTATATTGCCGATCTGTTCGGAATTAAAAACGATACATTTAACAGAATTTTAAATGATATAAAATATAGGTAACTTTACATTATATACAGGAAATTACCATTATATAATGTTTTTTATTTTTACATAGATTTTTGGTTCTAAAAGCATTATATTTGTATTTAAAAATATGAGTTTTATAAAATGAAATCTAAAATAATATTAACTTTTTTTGCAGTATTTTTATTAAATACAATAACAATAACTTCACAGGTATATCACACCGATTGCAAAGAAGACCTACGTGTATTCTTACGACAAGATAATAATTTTGAAAAAATAGGACTTACAATTATAGATACTTTAAACTGGGATACAAGCGAAGCATGGATAGAAAAAGTGGTAGGCATTACTTGGATTGAAATAGATACAATGTTAAGAATAGAATCAATTTATTGGGATTGTATGACAGCACTTTATAGTAAACTATGGGGTAAATTAATGTTTAGAAGTTCAGAATTAAAATCCTTAATTTGTTCTGGCAATAATTTATCAGAATTAGATATAAGCAATAATACTTTATTGTTAAGTATAGAATGTTCTCAAAACGATTTATCAGAATTAGATATAAGCAATAATACTTTATTAAAATATTTGCGATGTTCTCAAAACGATTTATCAGAGTTAGATATCAGTAATAATTTAGAACTAGCCGAATTATATTGTGGTGACAATAACTTAACGGTATTAGATATCAGTAATAATTTAGAACTAGGATTGTTATATTGTAATAATAATAATCTATCAGTATTAGATATCAGTAATAATTTAGAACTAGAAATGTTATATTACAGAAATAACAATTTAACTTCTATGGACACTAACAATAATAAATTATCAGTGATAGATTGTGGCGAAAATAATTTATATTTATTAGATATGAGTAGTAAAACAAACTTAAAAAACTTGTACGTAACATCAAGTAATTTAACATCTTTGAACATTAGTAGTAACTTGTTGTTAGAAAATTTACAGTGTGATAGTAATAATTTAGATGCTATAGATATAAGCAATAATACGGAACTAATATTTTTTAATTGTGCTAATAATAATTTAGATGCTATAGATATAAGTAATAATACAGAATTATTTAAATTTAATTGTGCTAATAATAATTTAGATGCTATAGATATAAGTAATAATACGGAACTAATTGCACTAGAATGCTCAAATAATAATATAAATATGCTAAATACAAATAATAACACAGAACTAGAATATCTGAAATGCGATAGCAATAATATAGATGTATTAGACCTGAACCAAAATATAGAACTAAAATATTTAGAATGTAGCCATAATAACCTAAACGCAGGACTAAATATAAGTAATAACACGAAACTACAAGAACTAATATGTGTAAATAATAATTTATTTACGATAGACCTAAACCAAAATAAAGAACTAAAAATACTAAACTGTAGCTATAATAATATAACTGTTTTAAACCTAGACTCCAATACAAAAATAACCGAAATAAAATGTAATAATAACAATATAAATATCCTCGAAATAAATAATGATAACCTCGAAATACTAGACGCAAGCAATAATACACTACTAACCGAAATAAGATGCCAAAACAATTATATTAAAAATATTAACGTAAATAATACTCCATTACAATACCTCGATTGTAGCAATAATAACCTAATGTTCTCTACACTACCTATAATCGATTCTAACGCAATTTATTATTATGCGCCGCAAAAAAATATCGAAAAAGGCATAATTAAATACTCAGATACTATTAACCTTAACAATGAATACATTATTAACGGATATATAACAAACTTCGAATGGCTAAACATCGTAAACGAAAACGAACAACAAATAATACAACCAAATAATATAAACGGAACATTCTATTTTAATACAATACATAAAAATAAAAAACTAAGATGCAAAATGACAAATAACCAATTCCCTATGCTAACTATTATTCTAAATGTTTATGTCACAGAATAAGTAAAACCACACAAAATATATAAAATAATGCAGAAAAATACTACGTATATGTAGTTAATCATCATACCCTTCCTTTTTATATGGTGGCCACATCTTCATATCTTTCATCGCTTCTGTCGGAGGATAATAAATCTTCCAATTTAACTTCTCTAAATCACTCAAACTTAAATCATAACGCTGTAATACTAAATAATTCTTCTCTATTATTTCGGGAATTGTATGGTCTATAATATAGCCATCAAACAAAAATACCATTAATGTATCATAAAGATATCGAAATTCTGATTTGTAAGGATGAAATGTTGTAAAATTAGTTTTGAAAGGGAAAATCCTATTATAACTACTACCAGCGATATACGTTCTATTACCTTTAGAATCTATATAGTTAGGGTTGTTTTCAAGTGTGGTGTCAGGATAGTTAATTCCTTGTGTAAAATATATGGTTTGGTTGGAATTATTACAAATTTCTATATTATTGTAATCTTCACAACTGCACCTGTAACACAATAAAAATAATATAATAACAAATAAAAGATGTTTTGTCATTGTTTACCTCTTAATATTGATAATTATAATATAGTGAATTAAATAATCCTGGAACAAATATTGTAGCAGGATAAATATATGGAGCAAATAATAAGGTTCCAATAGTAAGAAGTCCTGTAATAAAATCTTGTCCATTCCAAGTTAATTTTTTACTGTTTGAGTGAATAGGATTCTTTATATAATCCCAAGTAAAATCTTTTATTCCTTTATTAGAAAAGTATTCATATCCTCTTATATTTGCATCTTGTTCTACAGGATGATTATTATGTGGATTTTTACTTAATGCACTCGGTATTCCAAATTTAGGCAAATATAACAAGCCAAACTCTTGACTTTGCATATAATGACCGTATTCATGTTGGAATAGAGGATTGTTTGGATCTGCTTTAATTGTATTATTTCCAATTATATAACTTCCTAATGTTATGCCAGCGCCTGCAATTCCAAAAACTTTATTTGAGATACTTTCTATCACAGTAGCACCATCGTAACTACTTGCGTATTTTACACCGCCTAAAGCATTATGAATTCCGCTTGCTGTATATCCTAAAATAGTTTGCGGCAATTCCCAAGTAAATCGAGATATAAATTGTGTTAAATCTCCTTGAAACAAACCTGCATCTATTACCATACCATTTGCTGTTCTATTCCAAGTCCATTGGTATTTTTCTCCCCCATACCAATGAATTACTTGCTTTTCAATATTACTCAAAATATCACTTACAAGACCTAAAATAGACATTATGAACTCTCCTGTTGGGTCGGTATACATCAGAGGGTTATTTAGGCAATATGAGTATCGGTTGAATGCTTGCGTAGATGTTGGGTCTACTACATATGGGTCTGGCGAGAAGAATGTAGCGGTATTAGGGTCGTACATTCTTCCGTTCATATTGATTATTCCGAAGGTTTCGAGGTGTTCGTGTTGTGTGAATCCTCGTCTGAATATATGTTTAAAGAAGTCATAGTTATGTTCTTCTCTTTTTGTCCAGTTGTTCCATTCTACTCTATTTCCCCATACGTCATATGCGAGTCGTTCTACTGGGTTTATAGCGCTTGTTGGGATATTTCCTGTATCGTTAGTTAGGACGTCGTAGCTTCCGAGTCGATCTTGGTGGACGTAGTACATAGTATCGGTTACCAGTCCTGTATAGTATCCATATGCATTTGTTATGTGTTCGTTAAAAACATATATACCTATGAGTTTATCATTTTCGGCATATATATAGTGTAATTTTCGGACACATTTAAGTTCACGGGATATATTAGTATGTTCCATAACTTCGTCGGGTATAGGGAATGGCACATAAAACTCGCCGACTCTTATAAATCCTGGTTTATTTTGTAGCGTAGAATTATTTGCTACACGATATCCTTCGAATCTGTATCCTGCTATTTCTAGTGTTTTTTCATCTATTATTATTGGAGTATCTAATTTGGTAGGCGAACAACAATCCACAACAACCCAGTTATGGTTTTCGTCATACAGCCATTCTTCTTCGTAGTATTTATCTATAAATTTGCGTATAAATAGTCTATTTTCTATTAACACTCTTCTATCTTCAGTAATGATACGTTGTTTATCGTAGCCGTAATGTATAATAGTATTGCTACGCGAATTAGATGTAGAGTTTTCTACAGATGACAATGTTCTAATTTTATTTCCGAAAGCGTATTCGGGTTTTACCTCTGCTGCTGGCATAAATGCTTGTTGGTTTATTTCAATTTTTGAAACAGCATTATTAGGGGGCGTTCCAGCATCATATATATAACTACCGAAGTCGGATTTTTCTATAATATTACCTTTATTATCGTATTCCATATTAAGGTTTTTAATAGGTTTGTTAGGCGTATTAGTTTGAATATTAGTTAATCTATTTAGATTATCATATGTATATTCTTCACTTTGATTAGTAATATAGCAATACTTTCCTGTTAGTTGATTTTTTGCGTTATATTGATAGTTTAGGTTTTGTATATAATTGTTTGTATTTATATTTATAGTTTTAATGTTTTCGATTTGTCCTGTAATAGTAAAGTCATATTCAGTTTGTATATTGTTATTTATTCCGCTATTATATTTAGTTGTTTGGCTGAAATGATTTTTAGCATTTACATAATAATCTATTTTTGGTATTATCGGTGGGTTTAGCGGATTATTTAACTGATTTCCTCTAAGTACATATCCATTAATTACAGAACACATAGTAGAAATATCTGTCGGAATAATGCCTTCTAAACTGTTTAGTTCGCCGTATTGGTTATACTTATATTTAATTTTTAATCCACTTGGGTAGGTTATTGTGTCAATTAAACTACTTTGTGAATAATATATGAATGAAGTATAAAACTCGTTTATATATGGTGCTATAGGAATATAAGGCTGAATTGCAACAAACATATATGGTGGAGTATAAGGTATATTTGTATTAGTAATGTTAAAAGTAGTATTTTTTCCTATTATTCTATTTAGGCTATCATATTCGAATTCTACTTTATGTTCAACGCCGTCATTGAGCGAAGATTCTACATAATCTAAAAGTTCGGTTTCTGGGTTATAAAAATAGTTTATACTTCCTATTGTGTTTGTTGCTATATTACTACTTCCTCCTATATCTTCTCTTATTAATCTGCCGAAGTTATCGTAAGAATAATTATAAGTGTTTTCGGCATCTGTTTGATTTATTAGTTCGTCTGGATTAGAAGGATTATAAGTAAAACTCGTTGTTCCATAGTTAGGTTCTATAATTTTAGTTCTATTTCCGAAGGCATCATATTGTAAAGTAGTAGTCATACCGTTACTTGTTATCATTGTTGGCAGACTGATAGTATTATAAGTATATTGTATAGTTCCGCCTGGGTCCGTCATATTAATAGTTCTACCTAAAACATCTTTAATGCTGATGTATTCTGTATTATTGTTTAATACATCTCTTTTAATTGTTGTTCTACCATTATATTCATATTGTATATGTTCTTCTTGTGGTCCTGTTTTTTCTATTAATCGGTTATAATTATCATATTCATAATTTATATTAAGAATAGGTGAGTTTTTGTATGGCAATGATTTTCTTATAACTAATCCTTTATTGTTATATTCTGTTTCTGTTTTAATATCATTAGCGCCAGTAAAACCTGAATATGTTACATTTAGAATCTCATTGCCGATACTGTTATAATACTTTCTGTTTAACAATATTGTTGTTACTTGTTGTCCGCTATTTTTACTTATTTCCTCATAATACTTGCCAAATACTGCAGTGCCATTATTCCATTTTAAACTATAGAATAGTTCACTTTCATCAGGATATTTTGTAGATGTAAGTTTGCCCCAAGCATCGTAATTATAAGTAGTTATTAAAGTATCAGAAGAGTTGGGATTTTTTACATTAATAGATTTCTTTTTAATTGGGTTATAGTATTCATCATATTCATATATTGTTTTATTACCTACGGGGTCTGTTTCATTTATTAAAAGTTGTCCTTTATTGTTATATTCGTAAATATATGGGTCCCGTCCGTTTTCACTTTTTGATATTAGATTGCCGAAATTGTCATAATCAAACATAGTTGCTTTTGTAAGAACATTAGAGTTATGAAAGGCAGCATTTGTAATAATTTCTGTTAAGTTCCCGTTATTGTCATAATTATATTCGTTCCATATTTTGTGATTGTCGTTTGTATGTAAAATATAAATTTTTTCTGTAGCATCGGAAATTAATTTAAAATTACGTATTCCGATATTATTATATGATATATTTTTAGTTTCTTTAAATTTATATGTAGAATATTTATCTAAACCGTCATAATAAGTAATTATTTGATTTATTAAATTAAGATTGTCGCTTGGGTCAGTTTTGTTATTGTTATTAGGTAAAGTATTGCCACTATGATAGGTGTTGTATGTCGTTTTAAGTTTGTTTTCAAGATAGTCGTATTCTTCTATTGTTTTAGGAAATACTGCATAACTTTTGTCACCTATGTTTTTTGAATTTAATGCTTTTAATCCATAATAATCATACAAAGTATATTTTGTTTCAAATATAGCTGTATTATTCATCCATTTTTCTATTGAAATAGGTACCATAATTGGATTCATAGTAAAAGAATCTGTTACATTTATTTTATTTGTGTTATAAAACAATTTGGCATCACCGCCTCTATTTCCTGAAACAGCTTTAGATTTTATAATTGTTTTTGCATTATTTATATTATCTGTTTGTTTAATATCTATAAAACCTAAAAATCCCTTTCCTGTTCTTTCGAACACAGGATTTTCAAAAGAATAATCAGTATGAAATATTTTTCCGATACCAATAGCATTTATTATAGCACTATCAACTAAAATGCTTGGTCCCAATGGCAATAAATCAGGATAATTTTTTGACAGATTGTTATTAGAAAAATCGTTTCGCCTATATTGATAATTTATTTCTGTTTTATTGCCTAAACCGTCAGTAATTGCAGTTATGCGGGCTGGATAATAAGATTTGCCTTCTAAAATTTGTAGGGCAGAATATCCAAAACCAAAAATATCAATTACGCCATCACCATCAAAATCACCTAATATACGGCAATGCTTATCATTCCAACCATAAGGATTAAGGCTAAACCAGTTTAACAAAGTTCCTATTGATGTAAATTGTGGAAATATATTATCATAGATTATAGAATTAGTTAAAATTTCTAATCCATTATGTGCAAAGAAAACTATATCTGGTAAGCCGTCGTTATTGACATCACGAATTTGTAAAGGATATTTCGATATATCATCTTTACTATTTGAACGTCCAATGGTACCATTATTGTTATTTAATATAAATCTATCTCCCAATGATAATGCAATATGTATTACACTATCTTTAATACCTATTATATCCGCAAGTCCATCGCCATTTATATCCAGCATCTGTATTTCAATATTTTCGTCCCATCCGTTATTTTTTGTAAATTGTCCCGTTAAAGCAGGACCATCAGGTATTTCAAAATTACCATCGCCCTTAGAAAAATAAACATATACATTGTTATCTACAAAAAGACAGAAATCAGATAAACCATCACCATTGACATCTGCCATAATAAAACGTCTATTTTTTCTCATTATTGTTGTCGGATTATTAAATGGAATATTAATACTATTACGATCTATATTAACAGTATTATTATGTGCTTTATTTAATACAATATGAAAATTATTCACCCCCTCGGAAACATATATTAAATCTGGTTTCCCATCACCGTCTACATCTGCAAATTGTACATATACATAATATTTAGAATAATAGTCAGGATTATCAAGAATGTTATTATCATAATTGCTAAATTTAAATGAAGGTTGTTTCCCATATGTTTCGTATGTTTTATAACAAACAAAACTATTACTGATATCATTAAACTTATAAAAATAAATATACGATCCATCTTTTGAATTATATATAGTAATTAATTCGTCTTTTCCATCACCGTCTTCATCCAATAAAATTGCAGAAGAAGATTTTATTAAAGCATCAGATAACTTTGAAAAAGTATTTTCATTAAATGCTCTATTACCATCATTAATTCCAATTCTTAAAAAATCGTCTGTTTTGAATGCAACAATATCGGATAATCCGTCGCCATTTAAATCGCCTACTAATCTTCTTAATTTATCATTGTCATTGTTATTTGTTATTTTTCTACCAAAACTAGAGTTATTATAATCATTTTTAAAATAGTTTATATATTCACTATTGTCATCATATTTTATTCCTTTGTTAGAATATTTCAATGTTTTGTCCCAAGTAAATACTGTGCTATTGTAATAGTCGCCATCTGAATTACTTTCTGTAATACTTTGTAAAAAGTACTGTTCTGTTGAAGAAATGTTATCATAAACAAAATCATATTGTCTAACGATATTGTTATTTGCTTTGCTTTCTATTCTTGATAATCTATGCTCGTTTCCTATAAATAATCTTGTATTATTCCCATAAAAACGCTTGTGATTGGTGTTATCTTCATAGAAAAACTCTATAGTATTATACCTATATAAACCTGTATTTTCATTATATGTGTATTTAATCTTAGTAAGCAAAATATAACGTCTATAATATCCTTGCAAACCATATTGAGGTGAAGGAAATAAAATCTGATTATCATAATCTTTTTCATACTCAAATCGGATACAATTGCCATTAGGGTCCGTAATTTTACTTATATACCAACTAATTGGAACGCCTTGTTCTCTAACTCGTTCTGCATATTCTATTATACTTCCATCTTTATTATGCAATTCAAATTTATCAGGGTAATTCAGATTAATACCAAAAGAATATATTCTTGCAAAATTATCATTTTCTGTCCTATATGCTTCGCCGTCTGAACCATTAAAATTATATCCTTTAAGCGGCATCAATCTCTGTCCATCAAGCACGAACCTATCTGTGTTGTTATATTTCAAACCTTGAATTTTACCATCAAAATATTTATTTTGTGGAACCCTACTGATTGCTGATAAGCCACTAATACTCCAGCCCACGCCCATTACACCTGAACCCGCCATACTACTATAAACTAAACTTACATTAGGTTGCATCCCATTCGTCCCCGGCGGAATGTAAATCGGAATGCTATAAGTAGCCGCACCACTCATATCTACTTCTAAATTGCCTGGCAACGTCCCTACTGATGCTTGACCAAACAATAAAGTAGTGTTCAAAAATATAATAACTAATATTAAAACTTGTTTCATCTATTATTCCTTCAATATATTCCAGTAATAAGGTTTATCGTTGACAAATACTTTCATTAAGTAGTTGCCCTTATAAGCATCCGTTATATCTAATTCAATTTCTGTTGATATTACAGATTTTTCAATAAATTTCTTGCCGTTGATATCATATAATTCTATCTTTAAATCATCTATTTTAACTTCTGTATTAATAGTAACTTTCAATAATCCTTTTGTCGGATTAGGATAGATATTAAATTTTATGCTATCTAACGTTTCTGTGTATTCTTCCTGTTCATCAGGATTAACTGCTATTTTTGCATATCCCACATAACATACCATACGATTACCTGTCGGCGAATAATGATAATATAAAGTAGGAGGTGCTAACGGCTGTGCCTGTGCTACTTCCACACTGATAAATAATAACAGAAAAACAAAAATGTAACTTTTTATACTCATAATATTTTATGTTAAATAATTTTACTAATTACAAATATAATGCTTTTAGAACCAAAAATCTATGTAAAAATAAAAAACATTATATAATGGTTATTTCCTGTATATAATGCAGTTTTTCAGCATATAATGCGAGATATATTACCAAAATAACAAACCGAATTAGTTTTTATTTATTTTTTAGTATAGTAGAAAAGTGTTCTATTTTTGCGCCAGTTTCTTTGCAGTATTTTATTGCTAATTCTTTAATGAGATTATAGATTTCGTGCTGTGGGCATCCGCTTCTTTTCATTGCTTCTTTTATACTTGCTATAGCACTAACACCAATATCGGTTCGTTC
>Ga0099364_10014905_pt1 | contig 10293 bp, 8 predicted proteins | sample TergutTh196P3_FD_73070 | JGI IMG/M metagenome (GOLD analysis project Ga0099364, IMG submission 73070) | Microcerotermes parvus P3 segment gut microbial communities from Pointe-Noire, Republic of the Congo - Th196 P3 | ecosystem: Host-associated > Arthropoda: Insects > Digestive system > Gut ...
GACTGTAGAGTCACCCCCGGTTCTTTCTTTATATAATAAATAAAGGGTGCCATTAAGATGCTGCGATCATAAGAATCAATCATTTCCTGAGCTGCGCTCATATCAGGTTTCACAAAGAAATTTAAAATTAAAAGGCCAAAAATTGCACCTGCAGCCATAGTACCGACCATTCCAAAACTGTTTTCTTCCGCAGATATACTGTCCTTCTTCATTGATGCCATTCCAAAAGCCAGGGCAAGAACCAGGGGAACTGTTATTGCGCCTGTAGCTGCACCGGATGCATCAAAGGCAATTGCCATGAAGTCCGGAGATACAAAGGCCAGAGAAAATGCAATCACATATGCCACTACAAGTACCAGACGCAAAGATAAATTTTTTACTATTCTTACTGCTCCCAGCGCCAGCATCATTCCCGCCCCCAGCGCTACAAGAGATCGAATGGTTGTGACGGAAATTAAGTTATTAGTAATATTGGCAAATTGTACAGCTAAAACATTAACATCCGGTTCAGCAAAATTAACAAAAAAGCCCAGGATAAAAACAGTAATTATGATAAACCACAATTTATTGGATTTTACAAAAACTGTACCCATGTGGTCACCAAGGGGTAAAATGGCCAGTTCAATACCGAATAGTAAAATTATTAAGCCAATTTTTACGGCTAATGCTCCTATTAAAAACTGCAGAAAAAGAATATTAGACACGGGCACAATGGTAAAATGCAGAATAATTACAAAAACTAAAACCGGTGCAACTGCGATAATTACTTCTTTGGCTTTATGTATTAAAGAATTCATCTAAATAGTTATCATTACCCCTTAAAAAAATACATCAATCAAAGATGCTATTTTAGTAAAACAGACAAAATAAAAATATGTCAAGTACCTTTAGCAGGGAGCCGAGCCATTGCAAGATAAACTCCGCCAAGAACCAAAGCACCGCCCAGCCATTGTAGTGGCTGTAAGCGTTCACCTAAAATAAAAAATCCTCCTATTGTACTTACTACAGGGATTAGATTGATAAAAATAGAAGCAGTTCCGACTCCAAGATCTCTTAAAGCCAGGGAATAAAGCCAATAACCAATGGCAGAACAACAAATCCCTAGGAAAATTATATGGCCCCATACTTCAAAACCCGGCATTTGTGGAAGTTGGCTTTGCTTAACTTCGAAGAAAGCGAAAGGTAAAAAACCAATAAATCCAATAGCAGCCTGCCAGAAGACAATATAAATACGGCTGCGGCGGGCAAATAAAGGCCGGGTTAGGAAGCAATAACTAACCCAACTGACACAGGCCCCGGCCATAAATAAATAACCCAGAGCTGTACCGGAAAGGGCAAAGGAGACTCCCGCTACCATGGCAACCCCGGTCAGTGAAATTAAAGCACCTAAAACCGGGAGAATTAACTTTTCTGAACTGCCTTTTATAATCTGCCTTTCTTTTTTTTGGTCTTTATTACGTAAAGATACGATTTTTTCTCCTAATCCCTCTGCAATTAAGGTTAATATGGGAATTACTGCTGTAATAATGGAAGCTTCTGAAGCTGGAATCATGGAAACTCCGTTCTTTTCGAAAAAAAAGTACAAAGTAACCCCAATAAGGCCTGCACCAGTGAGTAAGGGAAGGTCTTTCATTTGAATTTTTTCTTCTGGTGCAATCTTTCTTTTAATAAAATATAAAAAGATCAAGGCTATTGAGAAACGCAGAGCACCTAAGGTCATGGGAGTAAAGACAGCCACGGCGATTTTTATGGAAATAAATGAAAAACCCCAGAAAAGGACACAAATAATTACGGCAATCAGGGCTTTATTTCGTCTAGTCATAGCCTGATAGTATATTCTTTTTTAGTAATATGGTATACTAATTTTAATAACAAGCTTAAGGAAGTAAAACAGGTATATTCTTTTTTATTGCCCGGAAAAAGACCCTTAAGGTTTTTGCCAGCATTTTTCGGGAATCATTATCCAGGCCGGTAAACGATTGGAGCATGGCTATGCTGTTTTTTAGCCAATCTTTTCCAATTTCGGGGAAAGTGCTCGCTTCTGTGGAATAGAGTATTGTAAATAATGCTTCGATAAAATCCCGGCGTTGATTTATTTCCAATCCGGCCATCCAGTCTTTAATCGTATTGGCTATAAAACGGCTTCCTTTATTTATTTCTTCTAGTTTTACCAATTCGTCCCTTGAAACCTCCCAGTTATAAGAATCATGTTGCAAAAGTCCGGTTCTTCTGCTTTTTATCACTGTATGATTATTAGTATGTTCAAATAACATACCAACTACTGAGCCTTCAGGAATATAAGAGTGTATAATATTTTTTACAGCCTGGTAGCCTTCGCTATTAATAACCTTATTATTGAATCCAGGGGAGTCATTTAGATAAATTTCTTTAATACGTTTTCTGATTCTTTTTGAACAGAATGATGCGGCATAAAGGCCAAGATTACCTCCCTTGGAATGCCCGCCTATACGTATGGGCATTTTAAAATACTTATCCATTGTTTCCAAATATTGCACTGCCTCTGCCTGAGCCGGAATCTCATCATAAAAGGACATATTAAAATCTTCTTTCCAGCCCACCAGGGTGTCATCAGTCCCCCGGTAAGTTATAAATACAGATTTATCTCCTGTAAGGATGCTTAAAGCAGCAAATTGCTTTTCTTCCACCGGATCCACTTGATTTACAAAGCCTAATAATTTCATACTGCCATAACGCCGGGATTTTCCGACTGCTTCTAACAAAATAGGGTCTTCTTTGGAAATAAAATTATGATTTTTAGCTTTTTTCTTTTGGGATTTTCCCGAAAAACGCTCGGCAAATAGTTTTGCTGTATCAGCAATACTCAAACTTTCGGCCTTTTTTTCTCCTTCTCCTGAAGCCGGCCCAGGAACAATGCCGTCCAGGGGAAGGTAAGATAAACGGGTAAGGATTATATTATCCACCGACTTGAAAGGTGCCTGCTCCAGGCTTAAATCTCCCCGCCAGTCAATAAAGTCGAAAATGGAGCCCATTATATTAAATATAAAATGAAATGAAAAAATAAAAAAGAGAAAATTTTTTAGTCAGGGTAATTGCCATTCTCCTTTTAGGATTATATAATAAAAACCCCTATTAAATTTAGGAAAGGTAGTGATGGTGTTATTGAATTATATCAAAAAACTATCAAAGTACCTTGTTCCCGCTTTTTATTCAGCGGTCATGCTACTGATGGTTATTTATGCTTGGAATGATCAAATTGTTATTCGCCGCGGCATGAGCAGTCCTCTTTATCGAAACCTGATGGAATCTGATATTTATATCCGGCGGGGGTTTGATATTGAAGAAATCTTGAATTTAAATGGGAATTCATTTTACCAAACAGGTGCCTGGGAATTATTTGAATCCAGGCCATTATATATAAAAAGTTCCCCCTTTCCTGATATACCGAAACGTACTTATCTTTCGCCAAAGAGATGGGCAGCAGAAGAATTTACCATTATAATCCCGGTAGAAATGGATTATCAGGCTATGGCATACCTTAAAAATAATCCTCTTGTTTATCCAGGGGTTAACTTTACTGCTATAGGGCAGAACTGGGAGGTTTTTTTTAATAGTAATTTGGTTATATCGGAAATGTATTGGACTTCTCCAAGTCCAGCATCCGGAACAGGCCAAATCAGGGAAAACCGGACCTGGCGGAATGTATTTTTCCCCATAGACAGAAACCTTGTAGTCCCAGGGACTAATATCATGGCCATACGTATTGTAGGTGATCCCACATATGTAGGAACCGGCCTCTCTTACCGCTCACCTCATTACCTGGATGTTTTTCAATATATTCAAGACCGGCAAAGAAATGTATGGCTGTTAACCCTCTGCATTATCTCCGGCTTTATAGGCATTCATTATCTCATGCTCTTCCTTTCCCTTAGAAACAAGCGGGAGATTTATTACCTTTACTTTAGTATTTTTTCGATCCTTCTCTGTTTGTATACCCTTCAAAGACACAGTATCGTAAATTACCTTATTCCCAATGCAGAAACTGCCATACGTTTGGAATATTTTTCCTTAATGTTTACTATTCCCGCTTTATGTATGTTTATTGAATCTTTGGTTAAGAAAAAGGTATCAAAAATTACCTGGGGTTATCTGGCATTCTGTGTCTTTCTTACCCTGACCCAGATCTCTTTTGGCCCTCAATACAGTGAAGACACAATAGGAATATGGAATATAACAGTTTTAATGTATAGTTGTTACGCTGTTTTATACAACGGCATCTATTTTTATTTTTGGGATAAGGATGGGCCCAGAAAAAGGGGTGTTTCCAATCCCCTGGTTGTCAATATTATGTTCGGAGTGTTTATCCTCTTTGTTATTGGTATTTATGAAGTGTTGGAAGTCATGGTTTTACGTAACACATTCAGCATTTTTCAATATGGTATTTTTGCAGTTCAGATAGGGATGACTTTTGTTCTGTCTCAGCGTTACAGTGATATGTATAAACAGCTTGAAAAATCAAATATTATTTTAGAAGCTCAGGTCCAGGAAAGAACCACAGAATTAAAGGAACAGACTGCTATTGCTTTGGAAGCATCCAGAGCAAAAAGTAATTTTCTTGCAAATATGAGTCACGAAATCCGCACACCTATGAACAGTATACTGGGTTTTTCGGAACTGGCTTTAAATGACGATATCAGTTCCAGAACCAGTGAGTATCTTGGCAATATCAAAGAAAATACGGTGGGACTTTTAAAGATTGTAGATGACATTTTGGATATATCTAAAGTCGAGTCCGGCAAACTGGAACTGGAACACATTCCCTTTGATTTACACGAAATATTAAACCAGTGCCAGTTAATAATGAAGGAAAAGGCATTAGAAAAAGGTCTTTGTTTGAGTTTTAGTTTTCCCCAGACCAGTGAAAAAAATGTAGCATTGCAAAGCAGCATCAAATTGTTGGGAGATCCCTTGCGTTTGCGTCAGGTAATGCTGAATTTAATTGCCAATGCTGTAAAGTTTACTGAAAAAGGTAAAGTAGAGGTCAGTTCTATTATTACAGAAAACGATACTCCGAAAGATGTCTATAAAATAATTTTTTCTGTACGAGACTCTGGCATTGGGATGACAGAAGAACAGTTAAAACAGGTTTTTGAGTCCTTTGCCCAGGCGGATAAGAGCGTTACTCGCAAATACGGCGGTACTGGTCTTGGGCTTAGTATAAGCAAGCATCTTATCGAACAGATGGGCGGTAAACTATTAGTTGAAAGTGAATTGGGGAAAGGCAGTTGTTTTAGTTTTACCCTTATCTTTGAAAAAGCGCTTTCAAGTATTATAGATGCAAAACCTATTGAAATGATTGAAATGCCCCTCTTCGAAGGAGAGGTTTTAGTCTGCGAAGATAATCTTTGGAACCGTAAATTAATAAGTGAACATTTAAAAAGGGTGGGGCTTCACACCGTTTTCGCACTTAATGGCAGTGAAGGCTTAAACATTATCGAGCAGCGTATAGCGAATAATGAAAAACCTTTTGGCCTTATACTAATGGATATTAACATGCCGGAAATGGACGGAATTGAAGCGGCAGCTAAAATATCGAAATTACAGGTAAAGACACCAATAGTGGCAATGACAGTATGTATTATGCAGGACGAACTGGATCGTTACCGAGAAAATGGTATGAGTGGTTATCTGGGCAAACCTTTCTTTAGCCAGGATCTTTGGAAATGTCTTTTGCAGTATTTTGAACCTGTAGGAAGCCAGAAAACTAATAAATCAGAGCAGGAGCAAGCTGACCTTTATCTGCAAAGACGTTTCAAAAGAAATTTTCTGCAAGATAATCAGAATATGTTTGCAGATATTTCCGCCGCCTTGGAAGAAGGAGACCATATCCGGGCACATCGTTTACTGCATACTTTGCGGGGCAGCGCAGCCTTGATTGGGCAAAACACTCTGGAAGAAATTTGCACTTATATGGAGCAGCAGCTTAATGAAGGTGAAACTTCATTTTCAACGGATCAAATGAACCAATTACAAAAAGGGTTTGATAAAGTTATGACAGAGCTCCATGAGCAGGAAGCATTGTCTGATACCGGAATACCATCTCAACAACAAAAAATAAATAAAAAGCAGAATATGGAAATTTTAATGCAGCTGCAGGTCATGCTTGCTAACCGGGACCCGTTGTTTGAAAACTTAATTGAAGATATACGAGGCATACCCGGAACAGAAGAACTTATAATGCAAATGGAAAACTATCTGCTAAAACAGGCTCAAACGACACTGGCTAAGTTAATAGCGTCTTAAATAGTAGTTTTTAAAATAACTTATTTTCATACAATTTTTTTATATCATTAAACCTTCTTGTAATGGGCATATTTCTTCCATTTTTCATTATAATGGCATTGCCCCGGATATATGAAACATGGTCCAGGTTTACTACAAAGGCATTATGGCATTTTGCAAAACGGTTATCAGATAGAAGCCTGGGTGCGATTTCTGAAAGAGGCGCCCATATTTCTACATCGCTTCCGTCGATTAAATGAAAATGTACCTTTTGGTTTATAACTTCCACATGAGATATGTCCCGGTGCAGAATAAACCTTGTAAGACGTTTTGTGTTTATCTGTAATCCTGTTGTGTCATTGTCTTTTATAGCTTTTTCCACTTTTAACAATATATCTATAACCTCATTTTCCTTGGGTGGCTTAAGTAGATAGGAAAAGGCTGATACTTTGTAAGACTGTGCTGCATAGTTATTTGCAGAACTAAGGAACACTATAGGGCCTTTATAACCTTCTTCCCGCATTTTTTCCGCAAGCAGAACGCCGTCCATTTCGGGCATTATAATATCTAAAAAACTTATATCCGGAATTTTACCGGAACGTATAAAATCAAGGACATCACCGGCATGAGCAAAACTGCGTATATCAGCATCGGGAAACGAGAGGGAGATGATTTTACTAAGCTGTACCGCTGCATCGGCCAGGTCATCACAAATCAGTATGTTCATGCTTTTTTTAATCTTACAATATCCTTTGAAACATACACAGCTTTAATCCATGGCTCTTTACTGTTTTTTACACGTTTTCGATGTCATTTTACACGATCTAGGCAGATAAGCACTTTATTTTTAGGATAAGCAATTGTAATATCATTGGGTAGAGGGGTAAGACAAATACATTGTCTTTATTAAGGGACCTGCCCTTGAAGGTCAAGCCTGGAGATGAAATGGAGGGTTGATAGAATAATGATACTTAGAATGTATGATTACTTAACAGATTTTGGCAAAAAAGTTATAATGGGGGTGCTCTTATCCGCTTTATTATTTGGTTTTTTGGCAGGATATTTGGTTATGCTCGGCTGATCTAGGATTTTAACTCTTCCACAAGTTTAAGGATGCCTGGAATTTCCGCTTTCATCATTTCTTCCCAGTCATCCTGATAATGGTAATATAGTTCGTCGCTTTGCTTTTCATCAATAGCTTTAACATAATTACTTAATAGCTGGAAATCTTTTTCATAACAATGCATGGAGTTTGATCGGTGTGTATAAGTTCCCACTTCCAGGCCCAGTTCTGCTGCAACCTTTTCCTGGAGCATGATTAGGCCAAAGGCATTGAAAAAAAAGGCCTCTGGCAGATCGTTTGACCTAAAGAGGATCATTAAATCGAGTTTGCTGTCCCGGATAAAAAACTGTATTGATTGCATACAGGCTGGGTCCTTATTACGGCTGTCAATTTCATTATCTCTGATGGAAATGATTGCCCTTCGGCTTTCCCTGTTGCGTTTTAATTCTGCAATTACAAAAGGAAGATGCCTGGAAAAGCGTTCATGGTAGGTATAATCCCAGCCGGCGTTGATTTTGAAATCTAAAATACCATCGATTAGTTCCATAATATAACGCTGTAGGTCATAAGGGCCGCCGATGATGAGCTTTGAAATTCTGGGTTCTAGGCAAGGTTCCTCTATGTAAATGGTCATGGCACATTCTTTTTGCTTTTGATCCCAGTCAGAGCAATCAAGTATACTCCCTCTGGTTTCCAGTTCTGTAAGAGCCCGATGATAAGCTTCCGGAAGGCTGCGGCCTTGTACGAATATTTCCTGCATTCTAATGATGCTAATGGTATACGGGGATTTGATCAAGGGTTGATGTAAAAAATCTAAAAAAATAAAATATAATACTAGATGGAATGGAGAAACTGGAATAGAATATGAGCGAGGGTTCCAATGAAAAATAAAATTGTAATAAACATAGAAAAATGCAAAGGTTGCGGTTTATGTGCACAAACCTGTCATGAAGGGGCAATTGGCATGGTTGACGGTAAGGCAAAGTTGATCAGGGAAGATTATTGCGATGGTTTAGGCAATTGCCTCCCTGTGTGCACTGCTGGGGCGATTTCTTTTCTGGAAAGCCATTTATCTGCAAACCCAGAGTTGAAACAATGGCCTTTGCAAATCAAACTTGTACCGGTAAATGCCCCATATTTTCAAAAGGCTCAAATTTTAATAGCTGCTGACTGTGCCGCATACTCTTATGCCGCTTTTCATAAAAATTTTATGGCTGGGAAAATCACACTCATAGGCTGCTCTAAATTGGATAATGTGGATTATAGTGTAAAGCTGACAGATATTTTCAACCAAAATTCCATCGAATCTGTTACCGTCGTACGTATGGAAGTTCCCTGTTGCGGCGGTATAGAACATGCAGTTAAAACAGCATTAAAGAATTCTGGTAAAATGATAGATCCTTTAATTGTCACCATTTCTATAAAGGGAGCTATAATAAAGGAGCTTATACCATCGTGTTAAGCCGTTGTCCTGGCGCTGTACGGATTCGTAATCCAATTATTACAGAAAAAATCTGCCCACAATGCGGCGCAGAAATTGAATTATTCTCCATTGATCCTTTAATGCCATGTACTTGCGGTTTTATCGCTTATAACGATGTACAAAGCTGCCTGCAATGGTGTGCCTATGCCCGGGATTGTGTGGGGGATGCAGCTTATGAGCAGTTCATGGCAAGAAAGCAAAAGTAAACAGATAACAATGAACAATTGGTATAAGAATGCAAAAAGCTCTCAGAAAAATGCATTCGCATTCGGCAACCAATCTAGTTGCCGAATTAGTCAATTGTCCATTATTACCTGTTTCCAAGTTTCTTTTTTATTCATTTACTGTGATAATACCGCTGCTTACCCCTGTTTTTGCACGGCTATGTTGTGTTAGTTCCACTATGGTATTATAATAGTCCCAGATTCTGACTCCAACTTTTAGATCGTTTGGATCAGGTATAGATGAACTATGAGTTCTTGTTACAGTGACTAATTTTCTGTTGGAATGATTATAAGGGACATCTATTTCAACAGTGTCCGGAGTACCATTAAAAGATAAAAACCCTGTCCTGGCTTCCGGAGAAACATGCCACTGGATTTTTGCCACATCAGCATCAGGGAAAGAACCATAATTTAAAGTAAACACCTGACTTAAATTACTTGAAGAAAGGGTAGCTGCACTGGGTGTTATAGTAATAGATGGACTTGCAGGAAGAGGTGTCAATACTCTGAAATATACTTCCTCTATTAAATCAAGTCTTCCTTCAGGATATACATGGATTACCGCTGAACCGCTTGCTCCCTTGGCGGTGACAGTAAATTCAATCTCTATTTCATCAACTGTGCCTGCTTTGGGAATTGCTGGTTTTTGAGTCACAGATACAATACTTTCTGAAGCCGGCGGTATAAAAATATTAAGGTTTTGATTAGCCGGTATATTATTACCGGCGCCCTTTAATACAGCCTTTAGTGTTAATGTATTATTGGCTCCTGTTCCTGTTGTTACTCCTAATATATAAGGCACCGCAGCAGATTTACCAGTCTGATTTGTATGAGAAAATTCAAGGTGATGTCGGAAGTGTTTTACATTTTCAGCTGCTTCCGGTATAGTAACAGGTGTTGTACTATGCAGCTGATTTGGCGGGGTCACATCAAATGCTATAAAATAATGTAATCCCGGATCTGCAATACTGCTTACGCTGAAATGAGCCCTGCGGGAAGGTGCAAGGTGTTCATTATTTCCTTTTAATGTGACCTTGTTATCAACCAGGCTTTCCACAGTTCCAAAACTCGACCAGGACTGCCATTGGACATTTTTATTTGAGTTTGCTGAGCCAAGTACGGCAAAAGTTAATTCCTTTACCTGTCCATGGAAAATGACTGAGAGCAGAAATGGATCAGCGAATGTGCCGTCCCCTGTGCCTGTCCATGTGGGAGCAGTAATATCATTCCCATCTTCATTATAAATAAAGATACCGTCCGGG
>Ga0099364_10014906_pt1 | contig 10293 bp, 9 predicted proteins | sample TergutTh196P3_FD_73070 | JGI IMG/M metagenome (GOLD analysis project Ga0099364, IMG submission 73070) | Microcerotermes parvus P3 segment gut microbial communities from Pointe-Noire, Republic of the Congo - Th196 P3 | ecosystem: Host-associated > Arthropoda: Insects > Digestive system > Gut ...
ATTTTTTTCCATCTTTCTTCGATCAAATAATCCGGGTTGGCATCAAGAATAAGCTGCCTCAACACTTTGGGATCATAAGGCAAATGGTATTTACAGATTGCGATTTTTGGGGCAAATTCCTTCAATACGCCTCTTGCCCCCTTGAGCATATCGCGTTCTGAGCCCTCTATGTCTGCTTTAATAAAATCGATGGAGGTCAGTTTATGTTCTTCCGCGAATGAATCCAAGTCTATGGCTTCAACTTTTATTTTGCTACTAGATTTTCTTTCTATAACAGAAGAAGACCAGCCAAGATTGATTAAATCTACATCAAAAGTCAACTCTCCCCGTTTGTCCGAAAGCGCGTAAGGGCATAATGTAATATTCGGATTCCATTGTGCAGTTTTGGATAGATAGGATTCTATCACGCTAGATATCGGTTCAAAAGCATAGACATTGCACCCCATGCCTCCGGCAAGAGCAGAAAATTCGCCTATATTCGAACCTGCGTCAATTACAGTATCGCCTTTTTCCAAACACACAGACTTATACTCATAGGGTCCTTCTAACATCCCAAAAGCTTCATCTGAAAATAATGAGTACACGTCCTCGTTGTCTAAATTATCCAACAAATAAGTAAAAAGGCTATCTACGATGTAAAAAAACTGGTCATTACCGGCCTCTTTTTCGTAAGCAGGCAAAACAATACTGTTACACACTATTCTTCCGTTTTCGGTAATTTTATTCAATGCATTAATATGCGCGTTATTTCGTGAATCAATAATCGCTTTTTTGTAATTTTTGGGGATTACCTGATTTGGCAAATACCTTGTAATCTTTACCAGTTTAATATAATCCACCAAAAAATCCTTTGTCAAATCTCCAAACCACTTCAACCAGTAATTATCGTATTTAAGATTTAGTAATTCGACTTTTCTTAAATATGCCTCCATGCTGCGGATATCCTCTATGACTACTTTTTTGCGGTTTCCTGATAACCAATGGTAAAAATACTGCATCATATTCATTTGTGCCCTCACTCCAATCTGACAATGTAAAAATCTGCGAAAAACGCATTTTGATATGTATATACTAACATATACCGATTATGATGTCATTTAAAACTTATTGGCACTAAGAAAATCATGCGTTTATTATAGCGACCGGATAGGATATACCACTATAAAAATAAAGATAAAAGGAGTTATTAAATGATACCAAAACTAATACATTACTGTTGGTTTGGGCGAAACCCAATTCCGAAAGAATATAGAAAATACATGAAAAGTTGGAAAAAACATAACCCCGGCTATGAGATTATCAGATGGGATGAAAACAACTATGACGTAACAAAAAATGCCTATATGCACGAAGCGTACAAGGCAAAAAAATGGGCTTTTGTCTCGGACTATGCAAGACTAGATATCGTATATAACCATGGTGGGATTTATTTAGATACAGATGTGGAGATTTTGAAAAACCTTGATGATTTGCTTTTTAATAAAGCGTTTATTGGAATAGAGCAAGACAATCTCCAATGCAACACCGGTTCGGGGTTTGGAGCAATAAAAGGGCATGAAACTATAAGGAAATTAAGGGATTGCTACGATAATATTAGATTCTTAAATGAAGACGGCACGTATAACTTAACAACTTGTACCTCCCTTCAAACCCATTGGCTTTCAAAACATGGATTTGTGCGGGAAAATCAAAAACAAATCGTGGCTGATATTACCATTTATCCTTGGGAGTATTTTTCTGCTAACTCTACTTCTCCTACGGGTCAAATCAGAAAAACCGACCGGGCATATAGTATACATCATTATGGGTTTTCTTGGATTCCTGAAAAAGATCAATTAGAACGCAAAATAATACAGCGGTATACACGGTTCTTTGGTAAAAAAGCAGGCCTGAAACTGTATAACGCAAGCTACATATTCAGAACGGCGGGGATTCGCGGCGTGTGCGGGAAGATAAAAGAGCAGGTAAAATCAAAACAAGGGAACTCAACTATATGATCACAATAATGACACCAACATACAACAGGGCGTATATTTTGCCAAATCTATATGATAGCCTATGTAATCAAACAGTACACGACTTTGAGTGGGTAGTAATTGACGACGGCTCAACTGATAATACCGAAGAACTCGTTGCCGGCTGGCTAAAAAAACAGAACCCTTTTGATATAGTGTACGTAAAGAAGCAAAACGGCGGTAAGCACCGTGCCATAAACTATGCCGTAAAAATAGCAAAATATGATTGGTTTTTCATCGTTGATTCTGACGATTTCATAACACCTGATGCCGTTATGCTTATTCACGAGTGGATAAAAACCGTAGCACACGACACTACTTTTGCCGGTGTTTCAGGGCTTAGAGGATATATCAACTTCGATAAACCGATAGGCGAGCCTCTGAATGTAGAGTATGTCGATGCTACAAATTTAGAGAGAGAAAAATTCAACTTATCCGGAGATAAAGCAGAAATATACCGAACGGATATATTGAAAAAATTCCCATTTCCGGAATATGAAGGCGAGAAATTTATTACCGAGGCGGTTGTCTGGGATGAAATCGCCTTAAACGGATATAAGTTGAGATGGTTTAACAAGATTATATATAAATGCGAGTATCTTGAAGATGGGTTAACGCAATCAGGTGATAAAATTTTCCATGACAATTTTGAAGGGTATACACATTATATAAAAATGCAGATAGCCATAAAAAAATCGGAGGGTATGCGCGACGCTATATTGCATTATTATGGCATAGCCAAAAAGAAAGGTCTTGCGACCGGACAAATCAGGCAAAAGTTAGACATTCCAATGCCTAACCTATATGCCTTACTGATAAAAGGACATCTCATAAAACTTCTCAAGAAGAATCAAATGATACATAAAACAGCAAGGGCGTTTAAGAATTTTGTCGTTCAATGGAGATAAGATGCCATTATTTAGTATAATAATTCCCGTTTATAACGTGGAAAAATATCTGCGCGAGTGCGTAGACAGCATATTGTGCCAAAAGTTTAAGGATTACGAGGTCATTTTAGTAAACGATGCCTCGCCGGACAACTGCGGAAAAATATGCGACGAATACGCAAATAGCAACACGAGAATCAAGGTCATCCACCACGAGCGCAATCAAGGCTTGTCTATGGCTCGTAATTCCGGTATTCGCGAAGCCATCAGCAAATATTTGCTGTTTTTAGACAGCGATGATTTTTTCATAGGGGAGAACTTAACGGCAATCCATGAGAAACTGCAAGAAAACCCTGATGTAGATATAGTTTTCCTGTCAGCGTGTAGTTTCGATGACTCAAAAAGTAATTGTATTCTCACACCTTATAGGAAACTATCGGAAAACGATTTCCAATACAAGTCTAGTGCCGAAATAATGGCGAAAATACTTAGCAGCCACCTTTATAACCCTTCCGCGTGGTCAAAACTCATTAAAAGAACACTGATTACCCAAAACAACATCTTCTTCAAAGAGGGAATACTGGGCGAAGACTTACCTTGGACTTTTGAGTTGCTGCTAAAAATAGAAAGTTGTTTGGTTTGCGAAACGGATCATTACGCTTACCGTATGCGCCCGGGTTCCATATCCCGTTCAAGAGCCTCGATTCACAATAATTTTCGGGATTTGATGACCTTTATATCAGAATGGTCGGAATACTGCAAAGACGAATCCAACAAAAACAGCCGCCTATATCTAGGACAACTGGCATATCAATACAGTATCGCCTTGGGTTTGTTTTTCTTTTTATCAAAAAAAGACAGAAAGTATTATGCAAGTAATACGAAATCCTTACACTGGCTTCTTGAACATTCAGTCGAGAATAAAGCGAAAAGAGTTCAACGCGTCTATAACATATTTGGATTTTGGGTATGCGCATTGCTGTTGAATATGTATATAAGGTTAAAGGATATTGCGTAGTCTAAGGATTCCTGTATCGCGAAATTTTGTGTTTTTCTCGCTATGTGGAATTATTCACTAATTTTGATCCCGCACCGCCTCATGCCCGCCTTGAACGCTCGCAGCGGCTTAGTGATACGCCAACTGGTAGAGGATTCTATTGTGTTTAGATACGGTATTTCTTTTGAGTTGTATTCGAGCGCAAGTCTCATCGGTATATTATTATCCCACTTTCTATACCACGGCGGCACCGGGCTTTTTTTAAGGTATTCAACCAAGTACTCGTAGCTCGAAAGCGTCTCATTAAAACGGTTGGGGTTATCATAATGCCAAAATACTACCGATGCTGCATTTATCAATGCATAAAAAGCTTGCAACTGCCAAAATGGCTGCGGTGGTTCGCCGCCAAAATAGCCATGTATCTGCCCTGTATAAAACAGGGAGTTCAAACCCATCTGTTTGGAAAGGTCTATTAAATCCTCCCAAGGGTCCCCGAACCTGAAACTTTCGAAGTCAATAAACACTATCCCGTCATCTGTACGCAAAATATTATTGGAATTAACATCACCATGCAGAAAACTCTGCGGCCGGTCTTTTAGCAGAAGTTCGTTTTGCGTAAACAAGGAGAGGCACATATCAATATTCTTTAGCGCAATACCGTATTCATGAGACTTCTTTATTATACTATCTACTTTGGACTTATAGTGCGCGTGCAAGTCTTCCGCTGTACCGTCAGGCGCGGGGATGGTATGCATTTTACGCAACAGTTCACCGCACCTTATACCAAAATAGTATTGTACTATCAGGGGTAATTTGCTTAGCGCGTGACTTAAATTCGCCCCTTCAATCCAATCAAATAATATATACCCCCCATAATTATCAAAAGCACCGAATTCAACAGGATTTATCACGGGAATATCTAAAGCTGTAGCCTTTCGCAGCATTTCGAGTTCCTGTTTTTTGCGGCTATATCGGGCGGCATCAAAAGTGCGAAGTAAAAACCGATTACCGTCAGCATTTTTAACGTCATATTTTTTGTCATTGGAGTTGCCTATCCGAAACGGCTGAATTGATGTAAACTTTTCAAAATATTCTTTTTCTGTCATAAATCATTCACTAACCCTTATGATATCTTCCTCATCGAGATCGCCGCTGCCTAATTGCACTTCAATGAATTCCAGTTCAGCCGCCGCAAGAAGCGAATGTTTTGATCCTTGAGGTATTTGGACTACACTACCCGCCGTCACTACCGTATCGACCCCGTCAATCGTTAAAATACCTTTGCCGCTTACAATCACCCATACCTCGCTGCGTTTGGAATGATATTGGTAGCTGATTGCCTCTCCTGTTTCTATCTTCATGCGTTTGACTATTGATGACACTCCGTTCGCCTGCTTGTAGTCTAAAACACGATAATCACCCCAGTGCTTTTGTTCGTACATCGGTCTAAGGGTAACCTGTTCCGCAAGCGGCTTTAAGTATGAGCTTCCTTTCTTACTGCTTATCAAAATCCCGTCATGGCTTGCAACGATTACAGTATCGTTCAAATCCTGTGCTATAACAGGTAAATTGAGCATATTCAAAATATGTGTGTTCTTACAACTTTCAGAAATAAGCACATCTTTGCCTACCGAGTCGCCGCCCATCTCCTCGGTAAGCGTATTCCACGTTCCTAAGTCTTTCCATATCCCATCGTATACAACAGCACCTATGTCCGATTCTTTTTCAACAACCTCATAGTCAAAACTGATTCGCGGAAGCTTGTCGTATTGCGCGTATAGTGAACTGAAACTGTCAAATTCCACGTGTTTTCTAACATGATGCAGCACATACCCAATTTTAAGCGCGAACACACCGCAATTCCATAAAGCCCCCCCTTTTATCAGACGCTCTGCTTCATCTGCAGGTGGTTTTTCAACGAAACCCGTAACCCTTTCGTCTTTTTGAATAATATACCCGTATTTTTCGGATGGATACGCAGGTATTGCCCCCATCAATCCAATCTCATTTTTATCGGTTACGGCCAGTTTCTCTACTTCCGCGAGCAACTCAAAATACTTGATGTCAGCGAAAACATCAATCGGGCAAACGACAAATATCTCGTCTTCGCCCAGTTGTTTTTCATAACATAAATATGCCGCCGCAAGCGCGATAGCCGGAAACGTGTCGCGCCTTGACGGTTCAAGAATCATTTCCACATCGCCAAGCTGGCGTTTTATAATACCTGCTTGTGTCGCATTACTCGACACAAATATGTTCGCATTCGGATGCGCTGAGATTAGTTGGCGTGAGACGCGCTGAACCATTGATTCGTATTCGCCCCGCTCGTTTTTCAACAATTTAAGGAACTGCTTTGATAACATATCGTTCGAAAGCGGCCACAAACGTTTACCTGAACCCCCGGATAGCAGTACAATATTCATCCCTTATCTCCTGACAATATTATCAATGTTATTCGCGTACCAGTCGTATGTTAACTTTATACCGTCGTACAAAGAAACTTCCGGTTTCCATCCTAATTCTCTTATTCTTCCTGAATCCATAATTTTTCTAAACATACCATCCGGTTTCGTTGTATCGTAAATGATGTCTCCTTCAAAACCCGAAATCCTCTTAAGCATATTCGCTATTTCCGTAACTGTAAAATCTTCCCCATAACCAACATTCAGGAAATCCGCGCCGGAATAATTGTTCATAACAAAAACACAAGCCTTCGCCAAGTCATCCACGAACAATAATTCTCTATAGACCTTACCTGTTCCCCAAACTGTTACTGTTTTCGCGTTGTTTAGTTTACCTTCATGAAATTTGCGTATCAAAGCGGGAAGCATATGCGATGTATGCAAATTGAAATTATCATTGTAGCCATACAGATTACATGGCATAACGCTTACAAAACCCGCGCCATACTGCTTGTTATAATATTCACATAGTTTTAGCCCCGCGATTTTGGCTATCGCGTAACCTTCGTTGGTAGGTTCTAGCGAGCCTGTTAATAATGAATTTTCTGATATCGGTTGCTCCGTTTCTTTTGGGTATATACAAGACGATCCTAAAAACAGCAGTTTCTTGACCCCGTGCTTAAACGCGCTGTCTATAACATTGCATCCTATTTGAAGATTTTCCATTAAAAATTTCGCCTGATCACTAATGTTAGCCAGTATACCGCCCACTCGAGCCGCAGCCATAAAAACATATTCCGGCTTCTCATCGCGAAAAAAACTGTCCGTATCCGCTTGATTTCGCAAATCAAGCTCTGAACCGGTCTTTTCAATAATATTCAAAAATTCCCGCCGCCGAAGCTCCCTAACAATCGCGGAACCTACCATACCGCGATGCCCCGCGACATAGATTTTATCGTTTTTCTCCATTTGTTACCCTTTTATCGCTATCACATTCAGACTCATTAGCCTTCCGCTTTCAAAGTCCATATGCGGCAGGTATGCTCTGCTAAAGTCATCATACTCCGGCGGAAGGAAGCTTTGCCAATCGTATTTCTTTATATCAATAAAGCCCGCTTTTTCCAAAAGCCCTTTCAATCTGTTTAAGTCATATGTCTGGTAATGAAAATTATATTCATAGTTTTGGCCTCCGTAAAGCAGCCCCAAAACCGCGTCTAAATTTCCATTTCGCGCATATTCGGCAGCTATTGCCGAAAAGTCAGGAACGGCAACACGCAGTACTCCGCCTTTTTTTAAAACACGCGCCCATTCATACAAAACATAGTCAATCTCGCCGCGTCCAAAATGTTCAAGCACATGGCACGCGTATATCTCCTCTACGCAGTGCCCCCCCTCATTTACAATATTATATAAATCCCGGGCATCGGTAACATAATCAATATGTTCACGTTTAATAATGTCAATATGTTTGTACCCCGGTAAGTATTTTTCACCGCAGCCTATATGAAGCTTCACATTATCCTCTCCTCTGGTTTTTTATACTTCACTATTGCCCACTTGCTTCAAATCATGCTCAACCATAATACGCGCAAGCTCCTCGAAGCTTGTTGCCGTGGGGTTCCATCCTAAAACGGATTTTGCCTTACTTGGGTCACCAAGCAAATTTACAACATCTGTTGGACGGAATAACTCAGGAGCGACTTCAATGATGACTTTGCCGGTTTTTATGTCAATCCCCTTTTCATTCACGCCTTCTCCCTCAAACCTCAAATCAATACCGGCATACTTAAAAGCTAACAAACAAAACTCCCGCACAGAGTGCTGTTCGCCCGTCGCGATTACAAAGTCATCAGGTTCTGAATGTTGCAATATCCTCCACATACAGTCAACATAATCTTTAGCATATCCCCAATCCCGGAGCGAATTCAGGTTTCCTAAATACAGCCTGTCCTGCAAACCTTTGGATATACGCGCCGCCGCAAGGGTTATTTTGCGTGTCACAAATGTTTCGCCTCGGCGCTCTGATTCATGATTAAATAGTATTCCATTTGATATAAACATCCCATACGCCTCGCGATAATTTCTCGCAATCCAAAACGCGTACTGCTTCGCGGCAGCATACGGTGAATAAGGGTAAAATGGGGTCGTCTCACTTTGCGGAACTTCTTGTACTTTGCCATACAACTCTGATGTTGATGCCTGATAAATCTTACAACTTTTATCCAATCCCAACAAACGTACCGCTTCCAAAATTCGTAACGCGCCAATCCCGTCGGCATTAGCCGTAAATTCCGGCACATCAAATGATACGTGTACATGAGACTGTGCCGCGAGATTATATATTTCATCCGGTTTGGTTTTTCCTATTACTCCCATTAGGCTCAGACTGTCTGTCATATCGCCATAATGAAGATGAAAGTCCGATTCCTCACGCAAATGCTCTATACGCTCCTTGCGCTCCGTGCTTGTACGACGTGCTACGCCATGTACAACATAACCTTTATCCAAAAGCAATTCCGCAAGATAGCTACCATCTTGCCCCGTAACACCTGTAATTAACGCTGTCTTCATTTGACCTTTCATTCAGCTTTCTCCTGACAGAAGTTTCTTAATCAGTTTCTTTCTTTTATGCAAATTAATTGCCAATCCGGTAAAACCACTTTGGCCTTGAATGATATTTGTGGTGTAAAGCTTGTCCGAACACGCGAGAATAAAAATATCCGTGATAGCGTCAACATTTGCCCTGTATTTATCGTAACTGTCCGATACATAGTTCACAAGCGGTATATCATGCGTGTCAGGTATATCCGTTGGAACAATCAATCTGTCGCCAAACAATGTTTTAGAATATTGCTGAACCTCATAACTGTCTGTACAAACAACGATATGATCATGAATCAAGTTTTCGCGAATATTATTGAGAAATGGCTCGTAATCCGTCTGATAATGACGAGGGTCATGCCTGATATGTACTGCCGCGTAATTACCAAGCTTATTTATCGTTGACACAATATGAAGACGAAGTGATTCTTCCAAGCGTATCCTTTTCATGAAATAAATTGAGTATTCTCCACCGCCATAATTGTCATAAATTAAATACTGCTCATCATATTTTCTATTAAAATCAAACTGAGGGTACGGTCCGTCTTTTATCTTTCTCCCCTCAGGTGTAGATATAACTTCGTAATTATAAATATCATTTTTCAGGCAAGACGGGTAAACAGACGCTGGATATTGAATAAAATCTATAATTTTTGTTGACATATACGATGGCAGTATAAAATATTTTTCCAAATCATCGCGAAAACTGCTGTGGCTTGTTTCAATGAATATTTTTCTCCGATATTTAAACGCATACCTGCAACACAATTCTACCCTGCAAAGGGTATCGTTGAGCCCGCCTCCCGGTCTGCATAACAAATATTTGTCACTTTTCCTGATAAACAACAAGTATCTTAATGGCGCGAAAACAACATTCGCGTTCGGTTTAACTGTATGGTAAAAACTCAACAGATTGATTATACATTTATATACCGCAACAGGAAGAATTGCTTTAATTATCTTTTTAATTATTGTTTTCAAGCGTTTCCCTCCATTTTTACAGACAGCTTAATGCCGTGCTTTACGCCTTATTTCTTAAATACCGCTGCCGTTGATTTGCCGGATTTCACCCGAAAAAAGCGATTAGAATGTAGTAATCTATCTTCGGTGAAATCAAGTCGCCGGGTCATTAATCCCGCAGACATCCTATCGGAACAACATAAATCCCATCTGTAAGTGATTTGCATGATAAGGCGAAAAGAGAGACCGCAAAAAACAGCACTCTCTTTTTTTCTAATAGCAGTTAAGAGCACTGAGAAGGTGCTTATAACTCGGCTAAAGATGTCCCCCACTTCAAGCAAAGCTAAGTGGCGGGTACGTATCTTCCAACAGGCGGTGGGCATATCCCCCGCCTCGTTGAAATCTTCGCTCATTCGGTTATGACCGAGCAA
>Ga0099364_10014907_pt1 | contig 10293 bp, 8 predicted proteins | sample TergutTh196P3_FD_73070 | JGI IMG/M metagenome (GOLD analysis project Ga0099364, IMG submission 73070) | Microcerotermes parvus P3 segment gut microbial communities from Pointe-Noire, Republic of the Congo - Th196 P3 | ecosystem: Host-associated > Arthropoda: Insects > Digestive system > Gut ...
GTAACGGTGTAGAGGGCGGTGTACTCCTCATCCTTGTCGATCCAGTAAGCGTACTGCTTGCCGTCCTCGCCGTCAATGATCGTCGCCCCTGCGGGAACCGGGCGGTAACAGATTTTTTTGTAGATTCTGGCCATGAATGGTGTCTCCTTAAAAATGGTGATGATGTTATTTTCGTAGTTTGCGTTTTTTGGTTCGGAGAATTGCGGTCGGGTCAAAGAACGCGGTCTGTTTGAGTGTGTTCCTCAGCTCGAACTCTTCCAGTGAACGGACCGACCAGCGGGACGCACGCCCCAGCTTGAGCGGCTTCGGCATGACACCCTGTTCGACGACCCGCTCCTGTCCGGCGAACGCGATCTCCGCTTCCGTGAGACCGTTAATGTCGAGTGACACCCCTTTCAAGAGATTTTTGTGCGCGGCGGAGAAGAAGGTCTGGCCGTTCTTCTGTTTCCGGTTCGCCAGCAGACATTCCCAGACGGCGTCATTGATCGCTTCCCCGGCACCCAGCCCGATCCCGCGCGGGATGTCGGCGAACGCGCCGATGTTGTCGTCGATGATCATTTGCCGGGTCAGCGAGAACATGATCCCGTAGGTATCGATCTTCTGCGAAAACGACTCCTCGTCCACCTTGCCATGTTTGAGTTCGCCGTCCGCGCCGACCTTCTCGAACTTGAACCCGCCGACCATGCGGAACCGTTGATGTTCCATGAAGTTCGATGCGCTTGCGATTTTCACGACCTTGCGCCAGACGTCCTCGACCTGCAAAAAGCCCTCCAAAAGCATCTTGTTGGCAACGTTCGAGAGGACGCCCGGCAGTGCCACACTCGAAAACGCCGCCTCCAGCCAGCCGCGTCCGTCCCGCTTGATGTTCGGCAGATGCCGTTCCGGGCAAGCAATGCCGCAGAATTCCTGGAGCCCGATCCCGCGATACTTGTCCGCCAACTCCAGCGTCGGGGCGTCATAGAGCGATTCAAGGTAGGCACGGGAAGAGCCGCTGGACGCCAGCGCGATCGCTTCCAGAGCCGACGGCTTGATCCGGTCGTTCTTCCCCCCCTGGGTTACGATCACCTTCGAGGCGTCCGGCATCGTCTTGTGCTGATACTCCGTATGGAACTTTTCAACGCTCCAGCCGCTTTCGATCGCTCTTGCCTCCAAATCGGGAAACTGGCCGCCCCCGATCTTTTCAATCGCCGCGATTCTGCGTTGGTCGGTGAGCATTTTCACGCCGAGTTCCTCCATCGCTTTTGTGCTGTCGAACCCGACCGATTCGATCCGGGTCACCTCCTGTGGCGCATTTTACAACGGCTTGATTAAATTGGAGGCACTACGCCACGAAAACAGGCAATTTATCAGGAAGGTGGCGTAGAGGGTATGCAAATACTAGAGCTTTCACCACTGGCCAAGACCTGGATATTGGACGTTGACGGTACGCTTGTCAAGCATAACGGACACTTGTACGGCGACGATACGCTCCTTGACGGGGTGAAGGAATTTTTTGCCACATTAAGCCCGAACGACAAAGTTGTTTTGCTCACGGCAAGAGAAAGTATGTATTTGGAAAATCTGGAAAAATTATTGTCCGACAACGATATTCGCTATGATCATATCATTTGCGATATGCCGGTCGGCGAGCGGATTTTGGTTAATGACGCCAAGCCAAGCGGCCTGAAAACCGCCTATGCGATCAATAAAATCCGCGACGATCCCTTTCAAGTGGAGTACCGAATCAACGAAGGATTATAAATGAGATTGCCAGTAATTAAAGAAAATTTGGAAATCGTGATAGAGAGGTAGGTGTAATGGGAATTTTTGAGAACGTAAAAAAGAATACGTCAAGAACAATTAAAGTGCTAGGCTTCCCTGTGTACACCGACGTAAAATCCCAAAACTTGCGGGAGCAAACCTTTTTAAACGGTCTGATGAAGTCTCAACGTTTGAAATGTGTTTATAGCGGTTATGTAGAAAAAAAATTTGAATTATTTGGTTGTCCACTTATAAAAGTTTTTTGCGATGAACATTATAAGCGTTACTATATTGGCGGGAAACTTGTAAAAACGATTGACTTGAAGAAACGATTTGAACGACGTTACTTCACCCCTATTGAAAAATACGACGATATTTACGTCTTGAATTCACGCAGTGGTGAAACCTATTTGTTCTTGGCACATATAGCCGAAAATTTTATTAAACGCAATGGTAGCAAAAAGCCGCTGCTTGTTGCCACAATGAAGTACCACATCGATTTAGTTCAAATGCTGCTCCCTGAAATCCCATGTATTTATTCTGAAAAGATGCACAGAAATATTTCATGCGATGTAATGAAGGTTGGAGACAAGCGTGTATTTCTTCTTTTCCCGTGTAAATACTTTTGGAGTATTGAGGAAAATATACGAACCAAGTCTATCGGCGAATCTCATTATTTTGCCGATATGCTGAATTATTTAGGCATGACGTCGCGTGGGCTAAGTAATAAAAAATTGGTGATTTCCGACGCCATACTGGATTCAATGCTTACAAAAGTGAAAATGACCGAGTTAAATCTCGATAATTTTGTTTTTATTGCACCTCATGCCCAGTCATGTGAGGAATACGACACCGAATTTTGGGCGAAATTGTGTGAAAGATTAAAAGAGCGGGAAATTGACGCATATTTTAATGTATCAGAAAGCGACAAACATCCGATAATGGACAGTAAATACAAAACCTGCGACCTGACATTCGGCGAGGCATTTGCTTTTGCCAGGATGTCAAGGTTGATAGTTTCCTTGCGGAGTGGAATGTCGGAATTGTTGATGCAGACTGGTGTTCCACAACATGTGATTTGTACGAAATTCAGAGAACGAGGATACCCGCTTGATGACGCGTCATCGGAACGGATAATGGCGGGATTTTCCTTGAAGGCTATACCAAATGTCAATCACGAAAACATAACGGAATATGATGCCGATAAAGTTTCATGTGATGTTATTCTGGAAAGCATTATAAATACCCTTCAGGAACACCAGGAAAGCGCATTGGCACATACTACTCAAGCATGGTGTGACAAGGTGGCGTAAGGGAAAAGTGAGGCAAGCATGAGCCAAGCAATAATTAAAGAATTAACAGGCCACTCCGGATGTACACTCAACCTCATCAAAGAGAATGAGACCCTGCTCATTTCAAAAACATCGCCACACAAAAATTACAATTCCCGATTAAAAAGGCAATGGAAAAAACAGAGCGGCTTTGTTGCCAAGGGTAATGTATTCGCCCCAAAGACATGCGATTATGGGTATGTCAACGATCTGTTTTTTTTCAACATGCAGTTTATTCACGGGGAAACTTTGGCTCAGTACACTTCCAATATAATGATAACCGAGATTGTTGACTGTATCAAGGAGCTTTTCAAATGCCTGTACATGGAGGAAAGCACTGTGAGCCCTTATACGCCAAGTATTTTTCTTAAAAAAATAGAGGCACTTGAAAACAGCTTGACCGCTGAAAGAAAATTTTTTGAGCCATTTAAGATTCTAAAATCATTTAACTGGGGCAAGGTCTACAAATCGCCATGTCACGGTGATTTAACATTGGAAAACATAATAATTACGGCGGATAAAAACCTGTATCTGATTGATTTTTTGGATTCCTTCTATAACTCATGGATGATTGATATAGCAAAACTCTTGCAGGATTTAGAACTCATGTGGTCCTTCAGAAACGATACTCCAAATTCTAACCAAACCCTAAGACTTCAAGTCGCAAAAGAATCGCTCATTGAAGAAATTTTGCAAACTAAAGACGGTGATGACAAATTGAAAACCATTTATCACATCCTACTGTTAAATATTATTAGGATTTATCCTTACACAAAAGACCGTCTCACAATACTATTTTTAGATAACGCTATGAATAAACTGGTTGATATATTGACCAAAACTGTCTCTATAACCATTTCAGGACGATCATGGCACAGGCAAGCGGGGTAAATGCAGCATGCGCGTATCGCAATTACAAGGCAATCGTATCGGATTTGCCGGTTAAAAGCCAACCCTAAAAGAAAAACAAGAGACGATCCATGAACACGCTAATAATTCCCTGTGCTGGAAGGTCCAACAGATTTCCAAATATGAAGCCAAAATGGATGCTGACTCATCCCGATGGTTCACTGATGATAGAAAAATCTCTGTCAGGATTAAACTTAGAGATATTCGACAGAATAATAATAACCATAGTCAAGCCTCACGACGAAGAATATGAGGCAAAACTTGTGCTGTCTCAAGTATTCAAAAACGCCAAAGTAGAAGTCTGCCTGCTTGATGATTTTACCAAGAGTGCTTCTGAAACTGTCTTTTCGACTTTAGAGAAGATGAAGGTGCGTGGTTCTTTTATTGCGAAAGATTCTGACAATTATGTTAGCATCGACATTCCCAGGAATATTGACAATTTTATCGTAGGTTGCGATCTACATAAAAATCCACACATTGCCAATATCCCAGGCAAAAGTTTTATAGTAGCAAATAGCCAAGGTATCATACAAGATATTATTGAAAAGCACGTTATCTCCAACATAATCTGCGTGGGTGTTTATGCGTTTGAAGATGCTGAATTATTCAAGAATGGCTATCTTGAACTTATGAGCAAAAATCTACCAGGAGAAATGTTTATCTCTCACGTCATTTCGTATCTTTTAAGCACAAAAAAGCACATATTCACGGCCAAGGAAGCAAATGGCTATGCTGACTGGGGAACGATTAAAGAATGGTCAGAGATTCAAAAAGATTTCAGGACATACTTTGTCGATGTAGATGGTATTTTATTGAAAAACTGTGGAAAATACGGCTCAATAAACTGGTATAATAATGAAGAAACAATACCTGAAAACATCGACGTGATAAAAAACCTGCAGGCCAAAGGCGGACAAATAGTAATAACAACTTCAAGGGGAGAAGAATTCAGAGTCGCTCTGGAGAATTTGTTATCACGATATGGTATAACTCCCTATGCGATTCTGATGGGGCTACACCATTCATCAAGAATGCTTATAAACGATTTTGCACCAACAAACCCTTACCCATCGGCAACGGCGATTTCTCTGCCAAGAAATAACCACATCAAGGAGTATTTGTTATGAAAAAGTTGCTAGAGAATATATTTTCAATCAAGAAAGAAGGCAAATATAGAGTCTTGAGAATTTGCTGGATTAGTATAAAGTTCAAAAGAAAAAATTATGATTATTTGGACGAAAATGGCTGTTTCATGCATACTCATTTTCTAAAACACAATCATCCGAATGAATTTGCCAGTTTTCAATATGAGATGCCGTATGTGATGATACGGAATCCAGGCGATTTGCCAAATCCGCAGATTACAGAGTTTGTTGATATTTGCAGATTTATTGATTACTTGAATACAAGACATGCAGATGTTACCTTTTCTGTATTGGATGTTGGAGCAAGAAACGGCTTAATATCCGATGGGCTGAATTACTTAATAAACCTTAAAAACAAATACCTTGTTGGGATTGAACCCGATGTGGCTGAAGCGTCACGAATCTTGGAAAACCCTTGCATGGGGCAATATAATGAAATTTTACCCATTGCGCTTTATTCGCAAGAAGGCGAGGCCATATTAAATGTCACGCAAACCCCAGGGTGCTCTTCCATCTTAGCTCCGAATGTGGAGTTGTTTGAAAGTAACGGTATTGCGGTAGCCGATTGGTTTAAGGTGAAAGAGACATTAAAAGTAAAAACAACCACGTTGGAAAAAGCGTTTCCAAGCAGTGGTTTTGACATAGTAAAAATTGATACGCAAGGTGTGGAATACGACGTGTTAAGCGGGGCAAGTGATTTGTTTTTTGCGCAAAATATAGCAATTTCCCTAGAAACACAATTCTACGAATTCTATAAAGGACAAAAACTAATCGGGGACATTTTTGATTTTTTAACAAAAAAGGGATATTGGCTGCTGAAAATTGACCCAAATAACGAGTCTCGTGATGGTTTGGATTGGGAATGCGACCTAAAATTTATCAAAGCACCTACAACCATAGACAATGCGGAAATGCTACTGAAACACTGCCTGTTTGCAATGATGTGCCATCGTAAAAGCTATGTTGCATTCTTACTGCGGAACTATGGTTATAATTATTTAGGTGGCAACGAAGTTGCCTATTTAACAAAACTGTTAAATCTCAAATATACAGATGAGGGTTATAAATTACCGGTAATAGATTCAATTTAGTGCCAATTGTCCTCTGAAAATCATCGCAATTTTATGACACAGTAATTCGGTCACATTTTGAACTGAAGGAATATCTATATGGGTATTAAAATACATTTAAAAGACATATCGGTTGTAGTACAAGGCGCAATAAGCAAAGAATTTTCCCGCAATGCATTAAAAAGCGTGAGAAAACATCTGCCAGATGCCGAGATTATTTTATCGACTTGGATTGGAAGCGATGTCGCTGGTTTGGACTATGATGAGCTTGTTGAAAACGAAGATCCCGGTGCTGAAGTATTGCACGAGCAATGGGGGCAAAAGCACAATTTGAACAGGCAGATTGTATCAACGAAGAACGGCATTAAGAGAGCGACTCGACAGTACGTTCTTAAAATCAGAACTGATATAGCTCTAACGGGAAATGGCTTCTTAGAATATTTTGATAAATTTCAAAAACGAAATGACTACTGCAAATGCTTAGAAAAAAGAGTAATCACCTGTCAATACTATGCAAGATTGGCCCATGTACTTCCATTTCATCCGGGAGATTGGGTGTTTTTTGGTCTTAGGGATGACGTGTTGAAAATCTGGGATATCCCGCTTGCACCAGAGCCAGAAACTACCAAATGGTTTTATGACCGTGAATTAGTTGAGCAGCACAAATCGGGGCCATATAGTCACTTCAGGCATAGGTTTTGCGCGGAGCAATATATCTGGAGTTCATTTTTAAGAAAATATATGCCCCTAGATTTTGAGCACATGTTTGACACTGAAAATACAAACATTTTCCTTACGAGACTTTCATTTGCCAATAATTTAGTAATCATTTCTGACAAGGCCTTTTGTATTGAATTCTTAAAAAATGCTCCTTCAGATGAGCCGGACCTTTATAATTATTCAACCTGGCTGGAATTATATAGAGAATTTTGTGATCCAAATGTGAAAGTCCCAATAATGGCGACTTGGCATCACAGTAAGTGCCAACAATATTTGGACAAGAGCAAAAAACACTGGGGATATTTCCTGGCTCCTTTTAGAGCTATTGGCAAGTGGTTATGCAGCTTAATAGCAACAAATCTCTATTTATATAAAGCTATCGGTTTTATTTCAAAAAAATTCATATTGTCGGATGGTGATGTGTCGGCAGACATCAGGGAAATAAAAAAAATATTTAACAAGTTGGATTTAAACAACAAGGTAAAGCAAGTAAATGTATTGCACTGCAATATCGGAGAAAGCTATATTTTTGCAAATGTGTTTAATATCATTGAGAAGATGTATTCTCCTAATGAAACTGTTTGGGTAACGACGAGCGGAGCGTCTAAGGCCGTATTTGATTTACTCGCGCCTGACAATAAATTGTGTCTGACCCGCCGTGAAAAATTTCACTGGCAAAACTCCTCATTCGAGTTTAGAGACAAACAAGTTCGCATTTTTTTTGGAAATGACTTCTGGCATGTTTTTTGGTTAAATCAAAAAGATTTTTATCGGACAATGATTGACAAATACAATTTGACGGAGGTCAAGTTCAAACGACCGGCGATAGATAAAGCTCATGCAACATCATTAGGGATGAAGATGGCTAAAGCTGGTCTGAATGTGAATAATTTTGTTTTCCTGTCGCCTGAGGCAAACTCTATGGAACTTTTGCCAAAAGCATTCTGGAACACGTTAGCCAAAATTCTAATCTCGCAAGATTATGATGTTTTTTGCAACATAATGGATAAAGATAACCATATAGAAGGAGCGAAGTCGTGTTATCTCAATCTCGCGGAAGCATACTTGCTCGCTTCACAGGCCAAAATGATTGTCGGATTGCGATCTGGATTTACTGAGATACTCTCAATATCAAATGTAACCAAACACATAATTTATAATCTAGCACCTAGTAAAAAAATCCCCAGCTCCCTTCTGAGAAATTTTTTTGAGAACTACTCGTTGACAAAATATCCAAATGTGGACATCAATACACTGTTTGAGCATAAGCATTACCTTACGGATGACTTAGATGAAATACTGTCAAGGATTACAAAAATCTTATAGTAGTTATTGTTCAATAAATAGTTGCTATTCTCTATTTCTCGCCATCCAAACTCTCAACTACCGGGACCATCACACATGAATGCCATCATTCATATAGGTTCGCCCAAGACGGGGACTTCAACTATACAGCGGTTTTTACACAAAAATCACGAGTCATTGAGAGAGCAAGGCGTGTTCACTACAACAAGTGTTGCTTGGGATGGTGGCCGAAATTATGAATTAAGAGCGGCAGCAGTTAATCCTGACTTATGGAAATCGTACCCGTTTTTTTCTTTTTGTGGATACGGCTCATTTCTTGCCCTGCTAAAAAAAGAATTTTCCGAGAAGGACCAGTATGCGCTATGGGATAAATATAGGCGTGAGCTGACAATAAACTGTCTGAAAGATGACTTGGTGCTATTCTCTGATGAAGAATTAATCTTCCTTGATGAAAGAGAAATTGAAATAGTCAAAGGGCTGATGGATTTTTTGTTTGAAGACGTAACTATTATACTATACTTGCGGCGTCAACCGGAATACCTTGTTAGTTATCATAACACTTTGGCTATAATTGGGTCGCCGTGGAGCATTTTTGATTATCTGAATATACCAGAAGGACGATCCTTTATGGCGTATCATAAAATAGTGCATAATTGGTCAGTTTTCGGGAAAGGCAAAATCAAGATTCGTGTCTTTGACAAACAGGCATTACATGAAGGTGATCTTCTTTCTGATTTTGCCTTGACATCCGGTTTTGACATCACAAAACTGGAGCATCCTGAAAATGAGAATACGTCATTAGGCAGTGCCGAAACAGAGTATTTGCGTTTGCTCAATGCACATATTCCCACAATGCTGGATTCATGGACGTATAACTCAGACCGCTCTTTCATAGGGCATTTTTTTAGACAATCAATCTGGAAAAACAATGACAAGGCATATTACTTGAATCGAAGTGAAGCCCAGCGAATCATCGATCAGTACAGAGAAGGTAACGACTGGATCGCCCGTGAGTATCTGGGAAGAGAAAAACTCTTCAGCGAAGATGTTTCCATGTATCCGGAGGAGGTTGCTTCACCCCACGATTTAACTTTGGAAAAATGTGCCGAAATTACAGCGAGCTTGTGGAAAGAAAGATGTGGCATTATTCAACAACTCGAGGGAAAGATCAATACTTTGACTGAAAAAAGTGTCAGTATTGATTTACTACAGCAACTTCAGAATGAAAACCAAGAACTGGTCACCGAAGTGCAACGCCTTCTTGATCGGCGGAACAAGCGGCTATTATACCGTTGCAAGTCGCTATTGACCTGGCTGAAAAAAAGAGTAACACAAATCACAGTCGACGTAAATCGCCCCCCCCTCCCAGATTAACATTACTCAGAAAATACGCCGGGAAATCAAGGCCCCATTTATGGAAAATTCATAAGTCAATTACTATCCGCGATTCAACACCATTACGAGCATACCACGCGGTCTAAAACTACTCTCTCCATGTATCAAAAAATCAAATCCTTCATCCGCAACGACGATCCTTTGACGCAGATCAAATGGTCGCTTTATGGGCGTGTTTGGCGTGAATGCGGGTTGCCGTATTGGAGATGGCTTGTCGCCGGCGTTATATGTACGGTGCTCGCGGCATGTGCGGAAGGCTACTCCGTCACCTTGATCGGTAAAATCGTGGATAAAGGAATTGCCGAACAAAAAAATGATGTATTGCTCGTGGTCGGTCTGCAAGTGATCGCCGCATTTTCTCTGAAGAGTGCATTCGGCTATGCCAAAACCCTGACGATGGCCAAGGCCGGATTGCTCGGCGTTTCAAACCTGAGACGCCGCATCTACAAGCACATGGTCCATCAGCCGATGGCCTATTTTCACGGCGAGCAAACCGGGCCTATGACACACCGGTTTACAGGCCTTGCCAATGCGGTGCTCAATTTGGTTACGGATAATGTGATTACCATTGTCCAAAGTACGGCGACATTGGTGATTATGTGCGGGCTGATGTTGTGGCATGCACCACAAATGACGCTCATCTTGCTTTTTCTTACGCCCGCTATCCTGATACCGCTA
>Ga0099364_10014908_pt1 | contig 10293 bp, 10 predicted proteins | sample TergutTh196P3_FD_73070 | JGI IMG/M metagenome (GOLD analysis project Ga0099364, IMG submission 73070) | Microcerotermes parvus P3 segment gut microbial communities from Pointe-Noire, Republic of the Congo - Th196 P3 | ecosystem: Host-associated > Arthropoda: Insects > Digestive system > Gut ...
TCTGAGCGGCCCTGCAAGAGGGCCGCTCAAGCCACTTGCATCCCGTTTTGACAGTTGCAGTGTGTGAACACTCTCAAAAAAATCAATCGGCAAGCTGGCTTATTTCAAAAGGTCTTGGTATGGAACTTTAAATATCTGGCCGAGCTTCACAGCCATATCAAGATTAGGTTTTTGCCTGCCTGTTTCCAATTGGGAAATAATGTTTGCCCGGACCCCCAACTTATCGGCCAGGGCTTTTTGCCTCAATTCGGCTTTGGTTCTCAAATCGCGGATAAGAGCGGCGGCCTTTCGCCCTTGGGCTGGCTTGGCTTTGCCAGGCCGTTGTTTCGCTTGGGCCGGTTTCGCCTTAACGGGCTTCAAGGGTATAGCCTTGGGTTTCCGGCCGGCTTTTGGCGCCGGTGTTGATTCCGCTTTATCCGCCTTCCGCTTTACGGCCGCCTCGGCGCCGGCTTTCAACCCGGCCAATTCCAAGATGGCGGTCAAGGCTTTTTCCACTTGGGAATGCTGTTTCCGGGGCACTTTCAGGTTGAGGTTTAGTTCGACAAAGCGGGAGGCGGTTTGTTTTTTAAGGTTGGCAGGCATGGTGATTCTCCTTAGAGTGTTTGTGTTTACGAGGCTGTCTCGTTAAATTCGTGAATATATCAATGATACCTTTTAAATAGCTTGAGGCGCCCCCTCCGGCCAGCCATGGCGGCCCACCAGGGCCACGAACCGGCAGTCGCACAGGGAGCGGCGGTCAGCTTCCCGTCCGTCCCCCGCCTTGGTGATCAGGATAAGCTTCTGCAGGGCGGCCGTGGGGCCGACGGGTATGACCAGGCGGCCTCCCGGCCCCAGTTGATCCAGGAGAGGCTGGGGGACGCGGGGGCCGCCCGCGGCCACGATGATGGCCTCATAAGGGGCCAATTCCGGCCAGCCCCCGGTGCCGTCGTCCAATTTCAAGTGGATGTTGGCCTGCCCCAGGCGGGCCAGATTGTCGCGGCCCTTGCGGAACAGGGGTTCCAAACGTTCCACGGCGAAAACTTCCCCGGCCAGGCTGGCGAGCAGGGCCGTCTGGTAGCCTGAGCCGAAGCCTATTTCCAGCACCCTGTCCATCGGGGTCAAGGCCAGGGCCGCGGTCATCAAAGCCACTATATATGGCTGGGATATTGTTTGCCCGTGGCCGATGGGCAGCGGGGTATCGGCGTAGGACTGGACGGACTGGGCCTCATCCACGAAAAAGTGGCGGGGCACGCTGTTCATGGCCGCCAGGAGGCGGGGGTCGGTCAGGCCCCGGCCTTTTATTTGCCGCTCCACCATGTTGCGGCGGGCGATGTGATAGTCGTCCGGGTTCCAGCGGCGGCCGGCGGCCGGTTCTGTCAGCCTCCAGTCTCCGGCCATCAGTCCTTCCAGCGAAATGGGGAGAAACGGGTCTCCCGGTCATAGTGGTCGGAACCCTCGGCCAGCTTGACCCGCCAAACCACCAAGGCGACCAGGGGCAGGAGCAGGATTTCCGCCCCCACCTTGAAGACGTAGTTGGACCAGACCAGATGCCACCAGGTCTCCCAGCCGATGACGCCGATGAAGGCGATGGAGGCGAAGATGAGGGTGTCGAAAACCTGCCCCACGGCGGTGGAGGCTATGAGGCGCAGGCCCAGGCGGCGCCCTTGGGTTTTGACTTTGAGCTTGGCCAGGACATAGGCGTTGACGAATTCGCCGACTAAATAGGCTATGAGGCTGGCGGCCACCAGGCGGGGCCACAGGCCCAGGATGGAATCCCAGGCCTCGGCCTGGTCCCAGCCTTCGGCCGGGTCGAGCCGGCCGACCAGGGCTATGGCCGCCGCGGATAGGACCAGGGCCAGAAAGCCGATCCAGATGACCCGGCGGCTGCGGCGAAAGCCGTAAACCTCGGTTGTGAGGTCGTTCAAAATATAGGTGAATGGGAAGATAAGGGTGCCGGCATCGAAGTTCAGGAACCCGCCCACGTTGACGAGGCGGGTGGAACAGATGTTGGAGACGATGAGAAGGGCGGCGAAAAGGGCGGTGATGAGGTCGAGGTACTTGAAGGTTCGCTGGTCGGTCATGGCCGCAGCATCTCCGCCACCAGGCCCAGGGCCTTCTGGGTCGTGGTCAGGGCTTGGGGGAAGAGGGGAGTTGGCCCGGCCTCGCCGGCCAAGGCCAGGTAGGCCGGACGGACCTCCTGGAGAGCCGCCAGGAAGGCGGGGTGTTCCTCGGTGGTGACCACCAGTCGCACGTCTTCCCGGAGCCCCAATTCCCGTAATTTTTCGCCCGTAAGCTCCGGCCAGGAATCAAGGCGTTCCAAGCCGAAATCGGAAAGCGACCGGGCTTCGTCCAATTCCGGGCCCCGTTGATCCAGGGTGGTGAGCCAGGTGACGGCCAGGCCGGTCCTGGCCGCCAGCCAGGTAACTTCCAGGGCCAGGGCATCGTCGCCCAGGACGAAGAGGCGGCCCAGGCCGGGCTTAAGGGGCAGGAGGGACCACTGGTCCTGAAAGGATTCGGGCAGGCGGGGGATGGTCCAGGGCCCGAAGGCGCTCAAAAGGTGGCGGGGCAGTCGCAGCCCCCCCGGTTCCAGGGAGGGCATGGTCAGTAGCCAGGAGGCCCAGGCGCCGGCCTGGTGATCAAGGGCGCTGTACCAGAACCGCCGGGCGGCCTCATCATCGGGGCGGAGGCGTTCCAGGGTCAGCGGGGCCATGAGGCGGCAATCTCCGGGCTTGAGAAAGGCGGCCTCTTCGGCGGCCAGGGCCGATATGGTGGGCGAGCCCAGGGTACCCGCCAGCAGGTCCCCCGCCGGGCTGAAGACCGCCGCCTTGGCCATCCGGCGGACAACGGAAAGAGCCAGCACCGGGCCGCGTTCCAGGTTCTCGATCAAGACCGGCAGCCAGGCTTTCATGCCTCGGCCTCTCCGGCGTTTTTCAGGAGCCAGGCGTTCACGAAACCGGATAAATCGCCATCCAGCACCGCGTCCACATTGCCGCTCTCAAAGCCGGTGCGATGGTCCTTGACCAGCCGGTAGGGCTGCAGGACATAGGAACGGATCTGGCTGCCCCAGGCGATCTCTTTTTTGCTGTCATTGATTTTGCTCAATTCGGCCGCCTTTTTCTCCTGTTCAAACTGGTAGAGCCGGGAGCGCAGCACCTTCATGGCCATTTCCTTGTTGCGGTGCTGGCTGCGGTCGTCCTGGCACTGGACCACTATGCCCGTGGGCAGGTGGGTCAGGCGGACGGCCGAACTGGTCTTGTTCACATGCTGCCCCCCCGCCCCGCTGGCCCGATAGGTATCCACCCGCAGGTCCTTGTCATTGATTTCAATGACGATGTCGTCAGCCACCTCGGGAGTCACGAAGACGCTGGCGAAGGAGGTGTGCCGGCGGCTCTGGGCGTCAAAGGGCGAAATGCGCACCAGGCGATGGATGCCCACTTCGGAACGCATCAAACCGAAGGCGTAAGAGCCTGACAGTATGAAGGTCACGCTTTTCAGCCCGGCCTCCTCGCCGTCGAGCAGGTCAACTATGCGGGCCGCGAAGCGGTGGCGGTCGGCGTAGCGCAGATACATGCGAAAAAGAATCTGAGCCCAGTCCTGCGCTTCGGTGCCTCCGGCCCCGGCGTTGATCTCGACTATGGCCCCGGCCTCGTCGTGCGGCCCGCCAAGGGTGCGCCGCACCTCGTAGAGGTCCAGGGCACGGGTCAATTCGTCGATCCTGGCCTTGAGATCCGCCCCCTGGGATTCGTCATTCTCCTCCAAGGCCATGTCCAGTAAGAGGCTTATTTCCTCGCCCTGACTCTCCAATACGGTCCAGGCCTGGATTTTTTCGTTCAGCTGGGTGCGTTCCTGGCCAACGGCCTGGGCGCTTTTGGGGTCGTCCCAAAAGCCGGCCCGCCCCATGGTTTCATCCAGTTCGTCGAGGCGGCGGTTCAAGGCCGCGAGGTCAAAGATGCCCCCTTAAGCCGGCCAGGCGGTCGGCCAGGTTTTTAACCGGAGGCTTGAGGTCGATAAGCACGTAAGGTCCCTCTTCTTGTTGTTTGGCCGGCCGGCGAAGCCGGCTGACTTAATCGGCTCTAATTTGACCTCCATTGCTCCCGCATCTTGTCCCCGGGCACGGCCTGGATGGACCGGTACAGATTGACCCGGTCGGGGTGGTCGCCCAAAATGGTCACGGCCACCCTTTTGTCCTTGACCCTCATCAGGGTGGCCATGCGATCGGGCGAGCCGATGCGCAGGGCATCGTGCTTTTTGACCAGGTCCGCGACCTTTTCCCGGTGCTTGGGCATGGACATGCCGTGGGTTATGAGGAAGACGGCCATTTTGTCAGGGCTGGTCAAGATGGTGAAGTTTTCGTCAGTCATGGTCACTGTCCAGCCTTGGGGCACATCGGCGGTGTAAATATCGTAAAAAGTCATCACTTTTGCTTCAGCCGCCCCGCTCCACCATAGGGCCGGCAACAGAAATATGGGGCCTAGAAGACGCAACATAGGGCTGAATCCTCAAAATCATTGCATTATTCCCACCCTTCCGATTATGCCTTTAAATCCGGCCCCTGTCAATATCCAGAGAAATCCAGGATCCACCACGCTATTATCCGAATTCTGGTTTTCAAGGCTGTTTTAAAGGAAAAAGGCAGGGCGCAAAAAATCACGAATGAATATCTCGGACGTATAACAGAAGACGGCTTCATTCCATCCAAGAGAAGAACAGCAAAGCAGGAGACTCATGTTACCGTCAAGGAACACGGTGCTTCAAGTGTTTTGACAACGTTGGGGGAAGATGTTCTAAATGAATTAAAGAGCGTTTTTCCAGATGCTGAATTATAAAATTTACAATCTTTTACGCAGGAAAAATCTTCTGCCAAAGTTTTCCGTTACAATATTCAGATATTTATACATAAATTATAGCTCCCCTTTGAACGCTTACAAGTCAGGTTTGTTCCCTGAAGCCCTTGATTTTAATTGGTGGGCGATGCGCGATTCGAACGCGCGGCCTTCAGCTCCGGAGGCTGACACTCTATCCAGCTGAGCTAATCGCCCAACATAAATTCCTTATTCCTTCTATTTACATTGTATCTCCTGATTGTCCCCAAGTCAAGTGTTGGCCAGACCAGTGTGGGGAATTAGACCCCTTGTCGTCCCCCCGCTTTGGGGTAGAGTGTTTATAGGCCGCCGCGAATAAAAACTCTGCCCATGGCCATAACTCAAAATCGAACGGCGCGGCAGCGACCTCAAGAAAATACGTGAGGAAAATTCTTACCTGCACGTATATACATATGAATTACAACTTGCATGGCGCTGCCACGCAAGATAATCGAATCGTTGCGCTTAAAAGGTTACAATCATTTTAAACTGAAACTTATGGGCACGACAATGCGGGCCTCTCCCGGCGGCGGCGGGAAGGGGGAAGCCTTGTGCACGGCCCTTATGGCCGAATCGTCAAGCATGTTGCTGCCGCTGCTTTTGGCCACCGCCGTGTTTCGCGCCCTACCGTCCGCCCCGATGATGAAGGAAACCGTAACAGTGCCCTGGATGCCCAGGCGCTTGGCCTGGGGATGGTAGACCAGGTGCTGCCGGATGCGCTTCTTGATATACTCATAGTTGCCCTTGACATAGCCGGCGGCATTCCCGCCGCCCCCGCCGCTCCGGGAGGCTCCCGCGCCGCCGGGGCCGGCCGACTCGGCCGGCCCGGTCTTTCCAGCCAAACCGACCGGCCCCGGGCGGTCCGGCGCGGGTTTTTGGCCCCCGCCTTTGGAAGAGGGGGCGCGAGGTTTTTCCACGGTTTTGGCCTTTTCAGGCTTCAATGCCTTTTCAGGCTCCGACAATAAAATCGCTTCCGAAGGCTGGTCGGTTACTTCAGCCGTTGCGCCGCCGCCGGAATCCTCCCAGAGCGTCAAGCTCACGGTTAAGACCAGCGGCCCCGAACCCGCGTCCGGCTCCCCTCCGGCCCGCACTTGGCCTAATCCCAAAAGCACGGCCCCGGCCATAAGATGGAGCAGCACCGACAGGCCCAGGGCCCATAAGACCCCAGTATCCGGGAAAGGCGCCTTCACGCGTCCGCGGCCTCCGGCAGCTTGTAAAGCTCCCGCACCCGCTCCGGGGTGATGACGGCCCGGGCCTGGCCGTCGGCCATAAGGCGGCCCTCGGCCAGCAAGACGGCCCGGCCGCCCAGGTAGAGGGCCTGGTCCGGGTGGTGGGTGGTCAGGACCACGGCCGGGCCGCCGGCCGACAATTCGCCGATAAGGTCCAAGAGATGGAACTGGTTGCCGTAATCCAGGCCGGCCACCGGCTCGTCCATGACCAGGCAGGCGCAGTTCTGGGCCAGGGCCCTGGCTATCAAGACCAACTGCCTTTCGCCGGACGAAAGTTCCAAATATGACCTCCCGGCCAGGCCCCCCAGGCGCACCCGATTCAGGGCCGCCGCCGCCCGCCCGCGGTCTTCGGCCGAAAACCTCAGCCAGGGGCTGGCCGCCGTGCGGCCCATTAGCACCACATCCAGGGCCGAGTAGTGAAAGACGCCGTGGTGCTGCTGGGGCACATAGGCCAGGCGGCCGGCCAAATCCCGCCGACTAATTTTTTCCAGGGGCCGGCCGTCCAGAAAAATATGCCCCGGCGGCGAGGGCAGAAACCCGAGCATGGCTTTCAAGAGCGTGGTCTTGCCGCACCCGTTGGGGCCGAGAATATTGACCACCTCCCCCGCCCCGATGGAAAGGGAAAAATTCTTCAGCACCTCCCGCCTTTTGGGGTAGCCCATGGTCAGGCCCCTGATTTCTATCACCGGCGTCTCCAGTCATACCATAGGGAAAAAGCGAACAGAGGCATGCTGATGAGGGAGGTGGCAACGCCTAAAGGGAGTTCCACGGTCCAGACCGAGCGCACCAGGGTGTCGGTCAGGAGGACGAAGAGGGCCCCGCCCAGGGCCGAGGCGGGCAGGCCCACCCTGTTGTCCGGCCCAACGATGAAGCGCATGACATGGGGAATTACCAGCCCGACCCAGTTGATGACCCCGGCCAGCACCACGGTCAGGGAACAGACCAAGGTGGCCGCGGAAATCAGCCTGAGCTTCATCCGGCCGCTTTCCACCCCCAGGGCCCGGGCCTCGTCGTCGCCCATGGACAGGGCGTTGACCGCCTTGCCCTGGAGGCAGAGGTAGAGTATGCCGGCCAGCATGAGGGGGGCGGTCCACAAAAGCTGCCGGGGCTCCGCCCGCGACAGGGTGCCCATGAGCCAATAGACCAATTCGGGCAGTTGGCGCTGGGGGTCGGCCGCGTATTGCATAAGCGAGGTCAGGGCCATGAAGAATGAGCCGCTCACCAGGCCGCCCACTATCAAGGCCAAAAAGCGGGCTTTTGGGTAAAGCCAGGCAAAGAAGAGTGACAACCCCACCCCGGCCGCACCGCCGAGAAATGAGAGCCCCTGGGTCAAAGGCCAGGAGGAAAAGACCACGATGCCCACGGCGGCCCCGAAGGCGGCCCCGCTCTGGACGCCCAAAATGCCCGGCGATACCAAGGGATTCTGGAACATGTTCTGATAAACCGTGCCGGAAACCGCCAGGGCCGCACCCACCAGAAGAGCCGCTCCCATGCGGGGCAGGCGCAGGTGAAAAAGCAAAAAGAGAAGCTGTTCCTGGGCCCCGCTTAAGGGCCGGCCGGCCGCGTAATCGGCCAGGGCCCGGGCCAGGTCGCCCGGCGGGGCCGGGTAGCGCCCGGCCGGCAGGGCCAAAAGGGCGGCCGCGGCCAAAAGAAGACACAACAGGCCCAAAATTTTTTCAGAACGTGCCATAGGGCTCAAAGAGCTGGTCTATCTCTTCCCCGGTGAGATCCAGGTTGAAAAAGAGCTTCATGAATTTCGCGCTTTCGTCCCTTATGTCCACTTCATACAGGTCCGGGTGCAAGGTGCCCGCCAGCCATTGGGCTCCAATCAGGCGCATGTAGCTGGCCGGCCGCTCCAGCCAACTGAAGGGGCCGCGGGGTATGAAATACACCCGGCCCCGGCGCACGGCGGGGAGGTTTTGCCACCTTGGGTCACCCGGAATTTGCCGCATGAGGTTGGGGTGGAAGACCAGGATGACCTCCGGGTCGTAGCGCATGATCTGCTCGAAAGTCACCCGCAGAAAGGCCTCGGTCGCGCCGGGCGGGCACTGGTGAACGCTCACGGCCCCGGCCAGCCGGAACACTTCCGCCCGTTCGGAATCGCGGCAGACCGAGGCCTGACCATCGGCCTCCAGGGCCACGTAGACCCTGGCGTGCCTTTCCGTGGGCAGGTTCCCCAGGGCCGCGCCCACCTTGCCCAAAACCGTCTCGGCATAGGCGGCCAGGGCTTCACCCCGCTCCTCCCGGCCAAAGGCCCAGCCCATGGCCCGAAAGCTCAGGGGCAGGTCGGCCAGACGGGCCCCGGGCACGCTTATGACTTCCATGCCCAGTCGCCCCAGGGTCTCAGTGATGGGCAGGGCGTCATGAAAGCCCGTGCTGAGGTAGAAGGCCTTTTTTATGCCGCTGGCCAGGAGCATCTCCCGGTCCGGCACGAAGCCCTGGCCGTACCAGCCGCCCAGGATGGGAAGGTCGTGGTATTTGGCCGGGATGAATTTTTTTTCGTAATCCCGGAGCGGGGTGTTCCAGCCGGCTAGAAGCTCCGGGTCCAGGGCATAGAGGGTGAAGGTGGCGGGGGGAGTGGCCCCGTAAACGCTTCTGGCGTCCGGGGCCTCGTCGGCCAAGGCCGGTGAGGCGGCCCAAAATAGGGCCGCCAGCAGTAAACCCAAGCGCCTGAACATGGCGGCTCTCTTAGTAACGGCCGGTCAGGCCCACGAAGAAGCTGCGCCCCGGTTCGGGATAGTAGGCGCTGTAGGCGTATTCCCTGTCGAAAAGGTTCTTGGCCCCCACTTCAAAGGTCAGGTGCTCGTTGAAGTCATAGACCGCCTTGAGATCGGCCGTGGCGAAGCCGCCAGACTCTTTGTAGGAGGTGACAGTGGGATCACTGGTCCAATAGAAACCGCTGGATATATTGACCTGGGGGATGATGGATAAGCCTTCCAGGGGCGAAACCACGGCATAGATCGTGCTGGTGACCTTCGGAAGTTGGGTCAGGTTGGAATAGCGCGGGTCTTTGGAGGTGTTGTTCCACTCCAGGTAATTGAAAGTCAGCCCGGCGGTGAGGTATTGATTGAACAGGGCCTCCGCCCCCAGTTCGAAGCCGTGGAATTTGGTCCTCTGGGAATTATCGAAGCCCTCGTTGGCGCTAATCATATAGATCATCTCTTTGACATCGCTGTAAAAGATGCTGGAATTGATTTTCATCCAATCCTGAATCAGTCCGCGGTAGCCCAGTTCATAATGAAAGGCGTGTTCAGGCTTAAGATCTGGGTTTCTGGGTTGACCGCCCCTATTATAGAATCGTTCCCGCATGGTGCCGAAGCGCGACTTTTTGGCAAAGGTGGCGAATAGTTCGTGATTCTCGGACAGCTCGTAAAAAGCGCCTACCTGGTAGTTGAACAAATTTTTTGAGCCGTCTTGCTCTTCGCCGAAATACCTCTGTGCTGGGTTGGGAGCGGTGAGATTATCCTGAATAGTTTTTGGGATGAGGTGGCTGCTACTGGCGCCGAAGACCAGGGTCAGAGGGTCCAGGGGTTTCAAAGTGTATTCCCCCCCGAAATCCCAGTAGTCTTCCACGATGTGGGCATCGAATACCCAATTGTCTACGAAATCCACCTCTCTAGTGGCCTTGTGAGAAAGCCGGCGGTAGCCGGCCGAGACGGCCAGCTTGTTGGCTTCGTTGAAGGTGTAGCCGAGGGTCACTTGGCCGCCCCTGGTGAACTGGTCATAAGACTGCCCACCGACTCGCCGATTTGTGAAGGTGGGATCTCCAGGTAACGCATCGGAAAATCGGCTATAGTCCCAGGTGGTGTCCTTGTGTTCGTCATTATAAACCACAGCCTTGAGATGGGCCTGTTCGGTCAGGTTTATGTTGGCGTTAATGTAATAGCGGGTGGTTTCGTATTCCGGCCAGCGCCAATATCGACCTAATTGGTCGGCGCCGCCTTCTCTAGGGGCATTTGGACCAAATGGTGGCAAGTTAACGAGATTAGGATAGGAATGTTGGGCGGCGTTGGGGGGCTGGCCTCTTTCCATGGATTGCCGCACGAAGCCGAACATTACATCCACATCTTCAGTGGGCGTCCAGCCGGCCAATAGGTTCACGGCCTGGTTCTTGGAGTCGGAATTGTTCCGGCGCCCACCGTCTTCATTGGGGAGCGAGGCAGTAAAGCTGGAAGGGAGGGTGAAGAAATCCCGCTGATTATGCGTGACCGTGGCTTTTAGAT
>Ga0099364_10014909_pt1 | contig 10292 bp, 6 predicted proteins | sample TergutTh196P3_FD_73070 | JGI IMG/M metagenome (GOLD analysis project Ga0099364, IMG submission 73070) | Microcerotermes parvus P3 segment gut microbial communities from Pointe-Noire, Republic of the Congo - Th196 P3 | ecosystem: Host-associated > Arthropoda: Insects > Digestive system > Gut ...
TCTATTCCCACAAACGCTGGCAGGATTTCCGCCGTAAATCCTCGAACGTCAATGCCTTCGTCCACGAAAACTTATCCGGCATCCGCATCATCCAAAGCTTCGCCGCCGAGGACGAGGTCATGGCCGACTTCGACCACCTGACCAACGAACACCGCTCATCCTTCGTGAAGGCCGTCCGCATAAACGACTTCTTCTTTTCCGTCGTGGACGTTTGCTGGGCGGGCGGACTGGTCGCCATGTACTTCATCGGCATCCAAATCATCGGCACGGAAAACATTTCCTTGGGTACCTTCGTCGCCTTCGGGGCCTATGTGGCGATGTTCTGGCAGCCTTTGATGAATCTTTCGAACTTTTATAACCAGCTGATCACCAATATTGCCGGGGCGGAGCGCATCTTCGAGATCATGGACACCCCCGCCGAGATCCGCGATGCCGCCGATGTACATGAGCTGGCGCCGATAACGGGCGCGGTGGACTTTCGCGATGTGAGCTTTTCCTACGATGAAGGTACGCTGGTGCTGGATAATGTCAGCTTCAACGTGCGGCCGGGCGAGACGATAGCCCTGGTCGGCCCCACCGGGGCCGGTAAGACCACCGTCGTCAACCTGATCAGCCGCTTTTATGATGTCCAGGACGGCACCGTGGCTATAGACGGCGTGGATGTGAAGACGGTCTCCATCGAGAGCCTGAGACGGCAACTGGGAATCATGAACCAGGATAATTATCTCTTTTCCGGCACGATACGCGATAACATCCGTTATGGAAAACTGGATGCCACCGACGAAGAAATCGAGGCGGCCGCCAAAGCCGTCCGTGCCCACGACTTCATCATAGAATTGGACAAAGGTTATGACTACGAGCTCTCAGAGCGCGGCGGCGGGCTCTCCGTCGGCCAGAAGCAGCTTTTGGCCTTCGCCCGGACGATGGTCTCAAAGCCGCGGATTTTAATCCTGGATGAGGCCACCTCCAGCATCGACACCCAGACGGAGCTTTTGATCCAAAAGGGCATCGCCACGCTGCTTAAGGGCCGGACTTCCTTCGTCATCGCCCATAGGCTTTCGACCATCCGCGCCGCTGACAGGATCTTTGTCATCGACGAGGGGCGTATCGTCGAGGAGGGGAACCACCAGGCATTGATGGAGCAAAAGGGGCTTTACTATAATTTGCAGATGGCGCAGAAAGTGGAGTGAAGCTTTAGCTTCGCGATACTTTCTGGCAGGGCATGGCTGTAGGAAAGGCATGGTGTTTGCATGAAAAAACTCTCATTTACCCGGATGCTGGCTGTGGCGGTGGGCGAGATTTTCGGTGGCGGGGCTTTTAACATCATCAACTTTCTCTATCCCGGTTTCCTGGCCCTGGCCGTTGGCTTGTCGCCGTATTTGGCGAGCCTGGTCATCTTGATTGCCCGCGTGTTTGATGCCGTGATTGATCCCCTGGTGGGCTTTTGGTCAGACAAAATGCGGGTACGCCATGGCACCAGACGCGGCGGGCTCATCGTCTGCGCCCCTTTGCTCATGCTGTCGATGTTTATGATGTTCTACCCCTACAAAAACCCCGACATAGCCATCCGTTTCATGGCGGTGCTGCTCTCCTACATCTTCTTTGTCGCCGTGCAAAGCATGGTAATGATTCCCTATTATTCATTGGCGAGCGAAATAACCGAGGATTACACCGAGCGGGCCAGGATGACCACCCTGCGGCTGGCCTTTTCCATTCTCGCCTCCATCACCTGCGTCGCCTTGCCGGGCATTATTGTCGAGCAATACGATAATAACTCCGGCTACATCATAATGAGTTTGATTTTTGGGGCGGTGTTTATGATTTGCATCGCCGCGACGGGCATTTTTTCCCGCGAGGGCATCCCCGCCCCCCAAAAAGCCGAGCGTTTCGCCCTGACAGATTTTCTTAGACCCTTCCAGATGAAAGTTTTCCGCCAATATCTCTATATTTTCCTCGCCGCCCAGATCACGATGGCGGCGATGAGTACCCTGTTTTTCTTTTATGTCGATTTCTACTTCTGCCGGGGGCAAACGGCACGGGGCGAGGGTAATATCGTCGGAATGATCGGGGCGGCCATCATGTTTGGGATGCAGATAGTCGCCCTGCCGTTTTACCTTAAAATAGTCAAAAAGACCAGCAAGACCAGGGCTTATATCATCGGCGCCGTCATTTGGATAATAAGCGCCCTCTTTTTATTCGTTCTGCCGGCGGACTCCGGCACCGTGCCGCTCTATATCCTGGCCGCCGTCATCGGTTTTGGCATCAGCGGCCCGGGCCTTATCCCCCATGCGATGTTCCCCGATGTCGTGGATGTCGGCGAGCTTAAGTTTGGCGCCCGCAGCGCCGGTATTTTTTCCGGTGCTTCAAACCTGGTTATCCAATGCGGGCAGGCGGTGGCAGTTTCCGTCGTGATGGCACTGATTGGCATTTTTGGTTTTGTGGAGCAAGACATCCGCGAAGGGGCCCAAAGGGTGGTTTCGCAGTCCGCTTCCGCCCAGAAGGCCATCATCATGATTATGGCGCTCACGCCGCTTTTGTGCATGTCTGTGGGCATCTGGCATTGCCTGCGTTATCGCCTGAACAAGGAAACACATCGGCGGGTAGTAGCCGCCATAAAAGGCAGCGATGAGGAAAAGAGGGAGGTTTTAGCATCATTATGAAAAAGCCCAACGCCCTGCTCTACTTGCTGTTTTTTCTGCTTATTTATCCCTTTTTGAAAATCGCCTTTCGCCTGAAAGTGGATAAAAGTGCCTACCGGGTGCCGGATGGACCCTTTGTCGTCGTCTCTAACCACGAATCCTTCATGGACTTTTGCCTGGCCATGCTGACCATCTACCCCCGGCGCCTAAACGCGGTGGCGGCGCAGAAATTTTTCTTTTTCCCTCCACTCAATACACTGCTGCCCATGATGGGCTGCATCCCGAAAAATCTCTTCGATGCCGATCCCCGGGCGATAAAAGACATATTCCAGGTCATAAAGGGCGGCGGCAATCTCCTGCTGTTCCCCGAGGGGCGCTGCTCCACGCACGGCGAATACATGGGCATGCATGTCGCCTGCGGGAAACTGTTAAAAAAACTGGCCGTGCCCGTGGTCGCCTGTCATATCGAGGGGGCGTATGGCTGTATGCCTTTCTGGCGGCCGGGCATACGCTGCGGCCGTGTCCGCGTGACACTCAGTAATTTGCTCACGCCCGCCGAGTTAAAAGATTTGTCCGTGACCCAGGTAAATGAGCAGATTGACAGTGCCATCGGCACTAAGAGTCCGGGGGACGGGGCTTTTTTCTCCCTTTGGCGGGCAAGGCGGCTGGCCTGTGGCCTGGAAAATATTATCTACCTTTGTCCCGGATGCCGACAGGAATTTTCTTTGGAAACAAAAGGGAACACGATAGCTTGCACAGCCTGCGGGCTTTCGGCGCAGCTGGGGAAGGATGCGCATTTTATCTGGGCGCGGGATGGGGTGGTGGCAGACGGCGGTACTTTTAATCCGCCGGAAACGGTCGCCGCGTGGTTTAAGCTGCAATGCGGCGCGGAGATGGACAAAATAAGCACGGACTTTGAACCCATCAGCAGCCAAGTGTCGATCCGTATTGGGGCCGGGAGCGGCAAGGGACTCATGGCCGCCGGAGTAGGAACGCTCAGCCTGGACTTAAGGGGCTGGCATTACAGGGGGCAGTTTTTGGGGGAAGAAACAACGCTAGATTTCCCGCTGGATACCGTTCCCGCCCTGCCCTTTGACCCGGCCGACAATTTCCAGATCTACGGCAAAGGGCGCTTCTTCGCCTTTTGCCCGACGGATAACAAAAAAGCCTGTGTAAAGTACGCCGTCCTCGGCGAATGTATGTACTGGCGCTTTGCCCAGGATGTGCAGATGACACCGGGTTCCTATCCCTTCACCCCGCTGGAGACCACGGACATCTGAACTTGTTCCTGCGAGAACACGTAGATAATCAAGCCCGGCAGAATAATCAAGGTCAAGGCCGCGAACATCCGCGTGTAATCATAGGCAAAGGCCTCGTTGAAAAAGGCCAGGGCGTATGGCAAGGTGCGATTTTTGGCGGAGGAGGTCAGCAGGGCAGCGAAATAATATTCGTTCCAATTGCCCAAAAACATCAATATCCCCGTTGTCGCCATGCCGGATTTTGCCAGCGGCAAGTGCATCTGCCAGAAGGTACGAAAGAAACCGGCCCCGTCGATGGTGGCCGCTTCCGACATCTCCTTGGGAATGGCGGCAAAAGCCGAACGCAGCACAAACATGCACATGGCCATGCCGCCCGATAGATAGACCAACATCAAGCCTTGCTTGGTATCATACAAATTCAGGGCCATGACCAGCGAAAAAATCGGCTGCGTCTTCGTATGCCCCGGTACGAGCATCGTGATGGTGAACAAAACGTAGAGGAGATTCTTCCCCGGAAAATTGAACTTGGCAATTGCGTAGGCACCCATGGCATAAATCAAGAGCGAACCGACAGTCGCCACCGTGGCTATCATCAGGGAATTTAGCCCATATAAGGCAAAGTTATTCGTGCTAAGCACCCGGATGTAGGGTTCGAAACTGATGGCCGTCGGCAAGGAAAAGGGGCTGCTTAAAATCTCGCCATTGGTCTTAAATGACGACATCACGACCCAAAGCAACGGAAAGAGGCAGACGATGACCACAAAGGCCATAACCACATACATCCACGTATACATAAACGTTTTTTTCAGCTTCTCCATGATGCCTCCTCCCTAATAAACATTTTCATTCATGCGGAAAATGCGGTTAATTATCAACATCACCAATATGCCCATGACGAACATGATCACGGCGGTGGCATTGGCCAGGCCGAAATTGCGGTCCGTTATGCTGCGCACGAGGATTAGCGACAGACTCATGGTGTCGTCGCCGGGGCCACCGCGCGAGGTGAGTGCGATGGCCTCATACATGGAAATACGTGAGGTCACGGACAAGATGACGCTCGTGCCGATGGAGAAACGGCACAGCGGCAGTTCAATGCGAAATAGGAGCTGTCTGCTGCTTGCACCATCAATTTTCGCGGCCTCGCGCAGGTCGTCTGGTATAGCCATCAAATCGGCCAACACGACCATGGTGATGACCACGGCGTAAAACAGCCAGGTGAATGTTATCGCCCAAAAGGCGTAGGGGCTTTGGAAAAACCAGTTTACATTGAAATCCGGCCAAAAAGCCCTGATTATGTTGTTCAGCAAGCCGAAATCATTGTTAAAAATGAAGCGGTAAATCATCGCCCAGGCCGCGCCCGATATGACCATCGGCACCATGAAAGCTGTCCTTACCGCCTTCCATCCTGGCGGTCTCTTGAAAAAGATCAGCGCCACCAGCACCCCGAAGGCCACATGCACCGTGGCTGCCAGCAGTGACCACAGACCAATGTTTTTCATCGATATGATGAAAGACCTGATGTTAAACAGGCGTATGAAATTGCCCATGCCCACGAATTCCGGCGTGCTTATCCCATTCCAGCGGGTAAAGCTTGTGTAAAACACTTGGATGATGGGCCAGCAATAAAACAGTAGAAACATCACGAGTGTGGGTAGCAAAAACAAGTACACCCAAGGCCAGTTTTTCCGCTCCAATTTATTCATCTCAGCGTCCTCTTGAGACCCCCACCTCGTAGAGGTGGGGGATTTGCAAACATATGTCCTAATTGGCGGTCTCGGCAGCGACCCGTGTCAGCTCCGCCGCAAACTCCTCCGCCGTTAAGGAACCGTCGACGAGTTTTGGCAGGAGTTTACCAAACTCGGGGTCGGCGATCGAGGCGGCCGTGGAGTTCCACAGATATGGCACGATGATGCTGTCGGCATCCACTGCGTCCATGTACTCGCTCAGCAGCTTGTTCTCATCACGCCGGGCAAGGAACTCGGCGCTGGGGGTAATGTTCGGTGAGCTGCCGCCCAAAAGGAGCATGGATTCTTCCAGTTCCGCAGGGGTGTTCATGAAGCTGATGAAAGCCCAGGCGGCTTCCGCTTCTTCCGGGGAAGCACTGGTCGGTATCCACCAACCGAAGCCGAGCACGTCGCCATCAAGGCCGACATTGCCGGGCAGGGCGGCGGCCCGTACCATCGAGCCGTTGAAGTCATTCGACCACTTGTCGGCCGAATCTTCCGCGAAGTCACCGACCATCCATGAACCGTTGCCGATGATGGCCGCATTGTTCGACATGAAAGCATTGGCGGCGTCGGCATATGTCGCCCCAATAGTATTGCTGGACGAAGCCGCCTGCATGACCCTCTGAAGCGTGTCAAAGGCAGAAATCATGATCGGATTGTTAAAATCATCTAATTTGTTATCGGCGGGCAGATGGTCATACAGCAAGTCAACCCCACCCGGCTCCACGGCAACCATCGAGGTCAGGGGAATCATCGTCGTCCAGGCATTTTCCGTGGTCATAAAGGCGATTTTTTCATCGCCGAGGTCAGCCACCAGTTCATCCCAATCCATATCGGCGATGGGCTTTACGGGCTGATACAGCGTTTCGTTATAATAAAGAACGGTGGGACGGATGATGGGCGTGTTGATGGTCAACAGTTTGCCGTCCCGGGTGTTGTATTCCAAGTGTATATCCAACAAGACCTCTCGCAGCTCCGGAGTCTCCGCCAGATAAGGGCCCAGGTCGGTAATCTTGTTGTTCGGGATTAGGTCTTCAAACAGCCACACCTCATCCAGGACACCTTCGACCAACGGCGGCAGCATATCCTGAAGCGCCAGCTGCTTCATCCGCTCGGAGTACATGTCTTGGGGAACCTCCTCCACAACCACTTCATACTGTCCGGCATATAGTTCATTGAAGCGTTCCACCTGCGGCAAAAAAAGTACCGCGCCGACATTTTCGCCGACCTTGTAATGCGGGATGGTGATTACGGTCACACCCCCGTCCGCCGCGTCATCCGAACTGCAAGCGGACATCATCAACGTTGAAAAAAGTAACGTTGCCACCAACAACATACCGATTAATCTTTTCATGCTTATCCTCCTTATTTATCTGTCATGGCGAATATGTTATCTACTAAAAAATACCACATCTTATTCTGGATTGCAATATGTTTCTTGAAATATTTTATATTTTTTTACGAAACATTATTGAAATGTTTATGCGGTCGTGTATAATATGATACTAGGGTCGCAGACCCATGGGTTTGTGACCCGTAAAACACGAGAAAGTAGCCCGATTAGGGCGGATAAGGAGTTTATTAATGATAAAGACAGGAGCGAATGGCTGGTCATTGCTGCATGAGGGCTTTGAATTGGACGGGGCCCTCGAAACATGTTTCACCGTTTCCAACGGGTATTTTGCGATTCGGGGCACCAGCGGCCATCTGTACGAAGAAGAACTGCCGGGCACATACGCCGCCGGGGTATATGACAAGCCTGCCGACGCGGCCTGCGAGCTGGTCAACCTCCCCTATCCTTTGGGTCTGCGGCTTTACATCGACCAAAAACCCTTCGATTTACGCCAATGTGAAATCCATACCTACCGGCGCGAACTGGACATGCGCTCCGGAGTCTTAATCCATGAATGGCGTGCCACGGATGCCGGGGGCCGGACGCTTAGCTACGAGGCCACGCGCTTTACATCCGTCTCGGTGCGAAACCTCGCCCATGAATCATACCGCATTAGCTGCGAGAATTTTAGCGGCAATCTGTTTGTCGAGTCATTCATGGACGGCAATGTCTACAATGCCAAGGAAAAACCGGGTGCCAAGATGCGGCATTTTAGGGCAAAGGGCGAGGCGGCCGAGGGCCTCTATGTCGAATGTGTCACCAATGACGGGGCCTACACGGTCGGCATTGCCAGCCGCACACTGCTTAAAAACCCGGCAGACGCGCCACAGCGCATCTGCCATTTTAGCCGTGACCATGAGGGATTTTTGGTCCAGGGCATGGAGTTTGACGTCGAGCGTGCGGGTAACAGCATCGAACTGGAACGCTTTGTTTCATGCTGCACCAGCCGCGAAGTTCCGGCCTGGCAGCTAAAGTCGCGCACATTGCATTACTTATCCGCCGCCCTGACGTATGGGAGCGCGGCTTTAATAAAAACACAGCGCGATGAAATGGCCCGTTTATGGGAGCTTTCTAACATCGAGATCGAGGGCGACCCCGACTGTGACGCGGCCCTGAGATTTTGCCTCTATGGCCTGCTCTGCTGCGTCAACCCCGCCGACGAGCATACATCCATCGCTGCCAAGGGCTTGCACGGCGAGGGCTATAAGGGCCACGTCTTCTGGGACACGGAAGTGTTCATGCTGCCCTTTTTCATATATGCCCTCCCCGATTATGCGAAAACCCTGCTCTCCTACCGCTTCCATACCCTGCCCGGCGCCAAAAAAAACGCTGCCCTTGGTGGCTACCGGGGGGCGCGCTATGCCTGGGAGTCCGCCGACACGGGCCTCGAGGAGACACCGCGCTGGGGCGTGAATTACAAGGGCCAGACAGTGCCGATTTTGACGGGCGAAACAGAAATACACATCACCGGCGATGTAAGCTATGCCATGCGCGAGTACGTCCGCGCAACCGGGGACGCGGCCTTCATGGCGGAGCGGGCCACGCCCGTCATTTTGGAGACGGCGCGTTTTTGGGCTTCGCGGGCCGAGTATAACAGCGCCCTCGACCGATACGACATCAACGATGTAATCGGCCCGGACGAGTTTCACGAGGGCGTGAATAACAACGCTTACACCAACAGCCTGGCCCAGTGGAATCTGCGTTATGCGGCCCAGATTGCCGCCGGCACGACTATCAGCGAAAAGGAAATTGACTTCTGGCGCGAAGTGGCGGATAAAATCCACATCCCGAAGGCGGCCTGCGCGGACGGGCTGATCGAACAGTTTGAGGGTTATTTTGAGCTCGAGGATGTCTTGGTGACTGATTTTGACGAAAACCAGATGCCGCTCTGGCCAAAAAACGTTGACACGGCCAACCTGGGTTTATATACTTTAATCAAACAGGCTGACGTAGTCATGCTTTTACATCTGCTGGGCGAGCAATTTAGCCCGGAGACAATGCGTGAAAACTATATCTATTATGAAAAACGGACGGCGCATAAATCGTCGCTGGGTTCTAGTACCTACGCGCTGATGGGCGCAAAAACGGGCCAGCATGGCAAAGCCTACACCAATTTCTACCGCAGCGTCATATCCGATTTGGCTAACATCCACGGCAACACTGCGGAGGGTTTACACGCCGCGTCTGCGGGCGGGGCGTGGTGCGCCGCTTTCTACGGCTTTTGCGGCGTGGGTTTTAGCCCGTCCGGGCAGCTTTCAATCGATCCTTGGCTGCCGGACAAATGGCAGAGCATAAAACTAAACTTTAATTTCCTGGGTAGGCGGCTCGCACTTTTTGTCACCCAAGATGACGTGGTCCTTAGTCGCATCAGCGGGCCGCCCGGCCTGGAGGTGTTGATCAAGGGCCTTCCCACCAAGGTATGACAAAGGAGCCAAGATGAAACCGACAATCCGGGTAATGGCAAAGGAACTGGGGCTCTCACCGGCCACGGTGTCGAAGGCCCTGGCTGGGCAGCCGAGCATCAACGAGGCCACGCGGGCCAAGGTAGTAGCTTTAGCGAAAGACATGGGCTACACGGCGCCGTCTAAGCGTGCCGCCGCAACTGCCCAGCGTGTGGCCATCATCATCCAGGATGAAAGCAATGTCGATTTATCGACGGCTTTTTATTATGACGTTCTGCTGGGATTCAAGGAACACGTAAATAAGCTGGGAATGGAAGTTTTGATTTTGTCCATCACGCCGGAGGACTTGCTGGCCTATGATTATGACGATTATATCAACGCAAAGAACGTCGACGGCGTCTTTATCATGGGACTTCGGACCTCTGCCCCGTATTATGCGCAGTTGGCGACGACCGCGGTAAAAAGCGTCGCCTTGGACATTGTCCTTGACAATCCGGCACTGGGCAGCATCGAAACGGACAATATCGCCGGGGCGAATCTGGCCATCGACCACTTAGCGTCGCTCGGGCACAAAAAAATCGGCTTCATCAACGGCCACGGCGAGGCCTATGTGTCCCGGGAAAGACTGACAGGCTATATGGGGGCCATCTGCCGGGCGGGGCTTGTCTATGATCCCAAGCTGGTGTTTGACGGCGGTTTCACGGAATCGGGCGGGGCCAGGGCCGCCGAATACTTTGCCCGGCAGGGCGTCAGCGCGGTTTTTTGCGCCAGCGACCTGATGGCTGTCGGCGCGGCACGGCGCTTTGGAGAGCTGGGCCTGTCCATACCCGGAAACATATCGATTGTCGGCTTCGACAACGCACCCTACA
>Ga0099364_10014910_pt1 | contig 10292 bp, 10 predicted proteins | sample TergutTh196P3_FD_73070 | JGI IMG/M metagenome (GOLD analysis project Ga0099364, IMG submission 73070) | Microcerotermes parvus P3 segment gut microbial communities from Pointe-Noire, Republic of the Congo - Th196 P3 | ecosystem: Host-associated > Arthropoda: Insects > Digestive system > Gut ...
CTCTGCTTTCTCCAATCCCGCAAAAATTTGCCCCCTGTCGCGCTTGAGACAGGGGGTTCTTTGACAGGCTGAGCGACAGAGCCAACGCTCCGTCGCTGCTTTTATGGGGCGCATTGTTGTGCCGGGCTGGATACACAGTGCCGGGTGATTGGATGCTTACTTGACAAGCAGGTAAATGCCGCCCCCGAGCAGCCCCAGAACCGCGACAAAGATGGCGGTGACCGTAGCGCCGATTCCTGAAATCAACGTAACCATAGTGTTTCCCCTTTCATGCAGATTCGTTTGAGTGCGCTTAAAGAATAACACAATCGCGAGGGCTTGTCTGTCGTATTTTCTACGGATAAAAACTTTTTTCGATTTTTTATTCCAACAGCTCAATCTGGTTGCGGCAGCAGCGGATCAACCCTTCCTTTTGCATGAGAGAGAGTTCTTTGGATATTCCCGTGCGGTCTACGGAAAGCTCGTCGGCCAGCTCCTGGCGGCCCATAGGCAGCGTGAATTTGCGGCTGCGCTCCTTCGCGGCAATGAATGATAAGAAAGCCATGATTTTTGCGCGGGTGGTGCGTTGGTTCAGGCATTCGATTTTCATAAGCAAGCCGACCTGCTGCTCCATCAGCGAAATGAGCATATTGCGCTGGAACTCCCAATGAAAGGAACAATTTTTCGCGCAGGGGCGCAGCACCTTCTCGTTATCCATCGTCAAAAACGCGCTGCCTGACGGGATTTCGCAGATGAAAGGCATTCGTTCCCGTATTTGATAAAACACATAATCATTGAAAAAATACCCCTTGGTCATCGCGCCCAGCCGCATCCGGTTGCCCCGCCAATCCTCCTGAAAGAGCCGCATCTGCCCCTCCAGCACGATGGTCAGAAGCGTTATGCCATCGGGGTGGTTTTCCCACCACATCATGGTGTTCTCATTCAGGCGGTCCACCCGCGCGCCACAGCAGCGCAGCAAATGCACCAATTCCTCTCGCATCAGCCCCGCGAACAGGGGCAGGCCAAGAAGAAACCCATGATATTGCTCCAGGGAGAGGTCACGCATATGCTCAGCGGATGGGTCCATAACTTTGAGCCTTTCTTCTTAAATATAATTCTATATCTTCTGTAATTCTTTCTTCTTAAATATAATTCTATTCTTCTTAATATATATAGAATAACATATCGCGCGCGATATGTATGTAGATATTTCTACAAAGCACATCGTTAGCATACCAAACGCGAAAGAAAAAAGCAAGCTGTCTGTAGAATTTTCTACAGACAGCTTGTGCGTTATCTGGTACGCTGTTATAAATAACAGCCTGAAAGGAATTGATCAAATGAAAAAGATGACGGCCTGGTTCATGGCATTGCTGATGGGGCTTGCTTTATTCACAAGCTCCGCTTCAGCGGAAAGCGGTCAGCCCGGGAGAGGCAAAAACCGCGCGCCTATCGTGTTCGTGCACGGCCTGGGCGGCTGGGGCGAGGGCACAAAGCTCAACGACCTGTTCCCTCACTGGGGCATGACGGCGGGCGACGTCAAGGCCTATCTTAACGGGCAGGGCTATGAGGCCTACGCCGCTTCGGTATCTCCGGTCGCCAGTGCCTGGGACCGCGCCTGCGAGCTTTATGCCCACCTCAGCGGCACCCGCACGGATTACGGCGAAGCCCACGCGAAGATACATGGACACGCGCGTTATGGGCCGTCCTATGAGAAGCTGGGGCCGGATTGGCCCGGAGAGAGCATTCATTTGATCGGCCACAGCTTCGGCGGGGCGACCATACGCCTGTTCGCGCAGCTATGTGCCGGGGGCAGCGCGGAGGAACGCGCGGCAAGCCCCGCGAATGAGCTCTCGCCCCTGTTTCGCGGGACGCTGGGGGGCAGCGTCGTCTCCGTCACGACGCTGGCCGCGCCGCACAACGGTACCACGGCGCTGCTTGAACCGGTGAAAGGCGTCGGCGTAGGTCTCATTGAAGCGGCGCTGTACAGCATGGCGGCGCTGGACGCGCTTGTGCCCGGGTTCGGTGCGTATTATCCCGTTCACTTGCAGCAGTTTGGTGTTGACAGCGGCGCAACCCTTGCGGAGCTCGCGCAAAATTTTGCGGCATTCGACCAAAGCGCGGACAGCGCGCGGCACGACCTGAGCGTGGACGGCGCGCGGGCGGTGAACCAGGGCATCCGCTGCCAGCCGGACATCTATTACTTCAGCTATGCGGCGGATATGACGCGCAAGGCTCAGCGGGGCCGCGCGCCAAAGAGGAGCATAAGCATAATGCTGCTTGAGCCCTCCCTGCGCATGGGAGAAAAACGCGAGCCCTATGCCACGCCCGGCGGGGCCACGATTGACAACCGCTGGCTGCCCAACGACGGCCTGGTAAACACCATCTCCGCCTTGCATCCCTTCCATGAGCCGCACCGGGCGTATGACGCGGACAACGTAGAGCCCGGCGTGTGGCAGGTAATGCCTGTGGTGACCGATTGGGATCACATTGATTTCGGCGGCGGCCTGCGGTTCGGCGGCGCGGCGGGCGTGATGGAGTTCTATCTGGCGCTGGCGGGGATGCTGGAGGGACTGCCGAAGTAAGTTTTTTGCTTCTTCGGGTCCTGGACAGAATAATCTTGACAACACCGCCGGGAAACGCTATACTGAAAGCATCAATCGAAAGGAGCAGGTTCATGAAAATTCTAAGCTTTCTCACCCGTCCGCTGCTGGGCGCGTGGAGCCTCGTCCTCAGTCTGGTTGTGTGCGCCTTTCTCGGCGGCGCGGCGCCCGCGGGCGAGCCCATGGTTCCGGTGGATAAGGAGGCGCAGCGCCTGGAGATCTCCGTGCTGGCCGATGTCCATATGGAGGGAAACAACCCCCTGCGGATACAGCAGCTTTCCCGGATTCTCGCGTATATCAGCCAATCCGAGGGGCGGCGCGACGGCGTCGTGCTGCTGGGCGACAACACCATGAACGGCCAGCTTGTGGAATACCTCAACCTCTACGGCATCCTCAAGGCCTTTCCCGGCGCCGGAAGCGTGTTCCCGGTGATGGGCAACCACGACCTGAACCAGGGCACCTACTGCCATAAGCTCCAGGTAGTCAAGCAAAACGTCTTCAAGCGTCTGCTGGACGGCAGGGGCGGAACGAAGGAATATCACAGCAGGGAGCTCAACGGCTACCGGCTCATCGCGCTGGGGGACGAGATTGGCTATGAGGATACCTCCGCCTACCTTTCGCAGGAGCAGCTGGAATGGTTCGCCGGCGAAATGGAAAGCGCCGCGGCCGCGGGCAAGCCGGTCTTTGTCTTCCTCCATCAGCCCATCGACGGCATTTTCTCCTCCTACAGCTACTGCGAGCAGTCCGACGCGGTGAAGGAGATCGTCAACCAATACGAGAATGTCTTCGTGTTCAATGGCCACCTCCACTGGGATTTCGAAGTCAAGCCGGTGGATGGCGTCACCTACATCAATGGGCAGACCATCATGAGCAGCACCCCCCAGGGCCGGGGCATCCAGGTGGAGGTCTACGACAACCGGGTGGAGCTTCGCCCCGTGAACTACCTCACAGGCGAATGGCTGGCCGGGAGCGTGGCGATTCCCCTGGATTAATTCCGCAAGAGCATTATAATCGGATAGATGGGGGCGGCGCCATGGAATACAGAATCCTGAAGCTTTCCGAGCTGAGCGAGGCGCAGGCGGAGCGGGCTTTCGAGCTGTTCGCGGAGGGCTTTTTCTTTATCTTTTCGCCGATTTCGAAGGACAAAGCCAAGCTGCGCCAGCTCTTTATGGACTCCTTTGACCGCCAGTCCGTCTTCGTTTGCCTCTATGAAGGGGAGGTTGCGGGCTTTTTGGCCTGGGGCGACCACGAAAAACAGCCGATCCGCATGCGCAAAGAGACCTGCCTGCGCCTGTTCGGGCGGCTAAAGGGCAGCGCGGTGTATCAGCTGGCGGGCGGCATGCTCTCCAAGCCCAAGGTGAAGAACGGCGGCGAGGGCTATCTGGACTACCTGACCACCGACCCGGCCTTTCGGGGCAGGGGCGTGGGCACGCGGCTGCTGCGCCATATGTGCGCCCACCTTCCCTACGACAGTTTTTTCTTAGAGGTGCTGTCGAAAAACGAAAACGCCATCCGGCTATATCAAAAGCTGGGCTTCAAAAAAGTCAAAACAAAAAACGATCCCTTTGCCATGCTGGTGGGGTATGGCAGGCCCATCCTTATGCGCTCCACGAAAAAGCTGCTTTTGCAGACAGCCGTATCATAGATATCTCAAGCGTTTGACTGTTTGACTGACTGCTTGACTGAAAATATTCTTATTGACTTTTCCCCCTGGCGATGCTATACTAATCCACGTAAATCATACGCCGAAGGGAGTTTTTTATTTGGGCATTCTCAGCGAGTATTTGACAGCGGCCCCTCCTGAAAAAATCAACGCCGCAATGACGGCTTTTGCCGCGAACCTGGATGTAATCAGCGAGGAGCATCCCGCGATAGCGCGGTCCATCGTCAAAGAGCTGATGGACCAGAGAAGCAACCTCAAGCTCATCGCCAGCGAAAACTTCTGCTCACTGGCCACGCAGGGCGCGATGGGCAATTTGCTTGTGGACAAGTATGCCGAAGGCTATGTGGGGCATCGCTTTTATGCCGGCTGCGACAATATTGACGACATCGAAAAAATGGCCTGCGACGAGGCCTGCAGGCTGTTTGGATGCGAGCACGCTTATGTGCAGCCGCATTCCGGCGCGGACGCGAATCTCGTCGCCTTCTGGGCGATTCTCCGCAAAAAAATTCAAGCGCCCATTTTGGAAGAGCTGGGCGGCAAAAATCTATTGCAGCTTTCCAGGGACGAATGGGAAGATATCCGCGCGAAAATGGGAAATCAAAAAATGCTGGGCATGGACCTGTATTCCGGAGGCCATCTGACACATGGCTATCGGCACAACGCTTCGGCCCAGATGTTCGACGTTCACACCTATACCGTGGACAAAGAAACCGGGCTGTTCGATTATGAAGGCGTTCGAAAAATGCTGCACGAGATTAAACCCCTGATTTTGCTTGCGGGCTTCAGCAGCTTTTCGCGCAGCATTGACTATGCCCTGCTGAGAGAATACGCCGACGAGGTTGGCGCCGTTCTGGTTGTTGATATGGCGCATTTCGCCGGGCTTGTTGCCGGCGGCGTTTTAACGGGGCGCTATAATCCTGTTCCATACGCCGATGTCATCACCTCAACAACGCATAAAACCTTGAGGGGCCCCCGCGGCGGCCTGGTTTTGTGCAAAGAGGAATACGCGGAATATGTTGACAAGGGCTGCCCGCACATCATTGGCGGGCCGCTGCCGCATATGATCGCCGCGAAAGCCATCTGCTTCAAAGAGGCCAACAGCACCGCCTTTAAAGAATACGCGCGGCGCATCGTTGAAAATTCGCGGCAGCTTGCGGAGGCCTTCCTGGAAAAAGGCCTGTTTGTCCAAACAGGCGGAACGGACAACCATATCGTTATCGTCAACGTAGCGAAGCTCGGGCTGACCGGCCGGCAGGCGGAATCCGCGCTGCGCGAGTGCTCATTGACCTTAAACAGAAACACCGTGCCCTTCGACACCAACGGCCCCTGGTACACAAGCGGCCTGCGCTTTGGAACCGCGGCGGCCACAACCCTGGGCATGACGCCGGAGGATATGCTGGAAATCGCCGATATTGTCGCGAATGTGCTGCACAATATGAAACCGGCCTTTGTTGAAAAGAATGGCGAGACTGTTCAGAGCCCGGCCAAATACGAGCTGGATGACGAAACCAAAAGCCAGGCCACCGCCCGTGTCAGGAGGCTCCTGAGCAAGCATGTGCTGTACCCCGAGCTCGACTTGGATTTTATCGGCCAATTCATTTAAAGAACGCAAAAGCGGGGGCCCGTGAAACGAGATGTTTCACGGGCCCTGTTTTCTATTTTGAGAAAAATCTTAACAGAAACAGGCTACAGCCCCAGCAAGTCCTTCCAGCCCTTCGGCTTCTGCCTTGGTTCCGGCTTGACATAATCAAAGCCGCCGCTGGGCTCGCGTACGGAGAAATACAGGCTCATATGGTCCGTGCCGCCGTCAAAGGCGTTGTCGCTGCTGAAGCAATAAACCACGCCGTCAACGCGCTTGTACAGCATCGACTCCATGGGATATTGCCCCGCGGTGACGAAGCCGTTTTGCTTGAGGATTTGACTGTATTGCGCCAGCAGGCCGGGCAGGCCCGCGCCGCTTATGTGCAGACCATAGGCCGGGCACCCGTTTTCGAGGCCGTATTCCTCTATTTGAATCTCATCGCCGCCCAGGACCCATATTGGGTATTGGGGCAGCAGGGATTCCCATTTGGACAGCTCGGCTTCGTTTTTTGCTCTGGCCGCTTCTTCCCCGGCAAGAGCCGCGGGAAGCTTGGCTCCGCAGCCCGCGCAGAATTTCGTGCCAACATCGTTCTGCTGGCCGCAGCCCTGGCACACGGCCCCCTGGGCGGCGGTCATCTCCGGCAGCCTGGCTCCGCAATGGGGGCAAAATGTCTGGTCCGCGCCTGCGGCCTCCCCGCAGCTGGAACAGATTTTCATATTCTTCGCGGCCTCATTGGCATAGCTTTGCGCCGCTCCCGCGAAGCCCGCGAATATCCCGCCCAGCTGCGCCGCGGAGGTCTGCGCCTGCTGTGTCTGAACCGGATCGGGGGGCGGGGAAAGCTGATTGGCCGCGTCATTGAGCGGCTGCGCGACGGCGTCGCCCACCTTGCGCTGCACGGCGTTGCCCAGGGCGTTGGAGGCCGCCTGACCGACGGCGTTGCCCACAGCCTTGCTCAAGCCCTTTTTGACAGCCCTTTCAAGCATGCTCATTGTGTTGCCTCCTTAATACCACAAGGCCTCGCCCATGCTGGCAAAGCCGATGCCAAGCTTGTATCTGCCCTCGTGGCCGTCTCTTACGCCGGCGACGATGCCATCCTTGCTCAGCTGGCAGGTATAGCCGTATTCCGTGTTCTCGTAGTCGATCGTCCAGCCCTGGCGCGTCATATCCTGGACATAGGCCCTGGCCTGCTCCTCCGTTGTGCCGAAATACTCCAGCCAAAAGCCCCAGCCCTCCGCGGGCAGGGCGCCTTTGTCGGTAATCACATTCCAGAAGTTCTCGACCTCGCCCTGCGCGTCCCAGCCGTAGCCCACGCCATCGGAGTAGTCCCACAGCACCATGCCGATATCAGGCAGCTTCGTGCCCTGAAAGGCCTTTGGGCGGGGATGCGCGTCGGCGGGGGTGATGCTGAACATGGCCAGGTTGCCGTAGCCTTCATGCATGGCGTAATTATTGACACGCATAAAGGCGTAATAGCCGTTGCCGGCCCATTCGTATTCCGGGTAAGAGCCGTCGCCGGTCTGGCCGCCAAGGAAGCCCTTGCCGGTCATTTCCGCCGCGAAGGCCGCGAGCTGCTCGTCCGTGCAATAAAAGCTCAGGCCCCAGGCTTCGTAGCCTTTATCCGGGAAGGACATGGCGCCCACATCATAGCTGCCCGACAGGGTATCCTGCGCCTTCGTTTTGTAGGTCGTTTGGTCAACCTCCACCCCGGCGATTTCGTTCGGTACACAGTCCGGCAAGACGGAGCTGTCCCACTTGCCTTCTATCCACCAGCCGTACGGATTTTCGTCCCAGCCCTCGGGCATTTTCAGGTTGACGGGCGTGTCACTTTTGTCTTTACTGTTATTGCCGGCGGGCGTACCGCCGCCTTCGTCAGTGCCGCCGCAGGCGAAAAGGCCCAGGGCCAGCAGCAGCGCGAGTGCCAGCGCAAGTATCTTTTTCAAATAAATTCCTCCCGATTATATTATTTGATGATGCTGATGCCGCCGATCAAGGGCAGCGGCTTTTTCTCGCCCTTGATGGCATTGATGATGCCAATGATGGCCAGCAGCGACACCCCGACGGCCAGCAGCGAGGTGATCAGCGTGATAAACCAGGGTTTGCTCGTGTACTCAACGGGAACGCCCCAGACATACTCCGTGCGGGTGATTTTGATCAGGCCCAGCAGGCCTCTGACGATCAGATAGCCGATCCACAGAATGCACAGGGTGATGCCCTGCTTCGCGTGGAACTGCGCGAAGGGGGAGTCCTTCTTCGTGAAGAAGGGGAGCAGCGCGAGGGGGCCGCAATAGGCCAGCACGCCCATGAGCTTGTTTTCTTCGGCGTCGCGGGTCTCGTCTGTTGCGGCCGGAGCGATGGGAGTGAAAGCCGGCGTTTGCGCCGTGCCAGGGTCGCAGGCAGCGCAAAGGCTTGCGCCCTCCTGTGTCTGCGCGCCGCAATTTCCGCAAAAGGCCATAACGATTCCTCCTGTTTTCATTCTGAATTTTATTTAATTGCTATAAAATTAGATTTTGCGAATCGTGATCGTATTGATATTCATCATGGAGACATAACCAATCTCAACCTCATAGCCCTTGCCATTGTTGGCTTTATAAGAATAAGTGGTCATGCCAAAAACGCTTTGATCTTCGGTTTGCGCGTTTTTGTTGAAGCCCGCTTTTTCCAGCTGCTTCACATACTCGCGCAGCTGTTCCACCGTCGCGCCGCCGCCCAGGGCGACATATTCCGTCTCGTTGGCGCTGCCGAAGGCGACCTCGAAGTTCGGCTTGGGCACGCGCCTGGTGAACTCGTTTTCCGGCCACCCGGCGCTGAAAGCGCTGAAGACCTCGTTGAACTCGTCGGGCGTTTTGGCGGAGGCGGCCGGCGCGTTTTCTGTTTGCCGGGGAGCCTGTGTCGTTTGCGCGGGAGCGTCATTGCCGTCATTGTCGGGCTGAAGGTAAGATGGATCGTTGTCATCGTCGTTGTCGTTTTTGTCGTCCTTGTCGCCGCCGCCAATCCCCTGGAGCCAGGAAACGATTCCGCCGCCGGTTTCGTTCGGGATTTCGCGCTCAATGGTCTTGAAGACCGTAGCCATGAGAATGCCGAACACAAGGCCAAGCACCAACGCGAGCACCATGAAAATGAACATGGCCCTCGCCAGAGCCTTGCGGTTGACATTGCCCTTTTTGCCGAAGGCGAAGGCAATGAGCAAAATCTGGCCGATGACAGGAATGGAGAACAGGAGAAAGTAGCCGATGTAACCCAGGGTGCTGATGGGGGCGTAGACGCTGCCCTTGGCCGGGCGCTCGTCCGCCGGGGTTGGCTGAGGCTGATAACCAGGCTGGCTTGAGAGAGGGGGCGCCGCTGCCGCGGGCGCAGCCTGTTCCATAGAAGCGCCGCAGACGGTGCAGAATTTTACGCCGCCGGGCACGCTCGCGCCGCAGGAATTACAGGTTGCCATGAGTGTTTCCTCCTTTTGATTTATTTTTTTCATTGTAGCGTAACGCGGGCAAAAAAGTAAATAGGAGCGGCTCCCATCTTACGACAGGAACCGCTCTCTTTCGCATAGGACTAAGTCCTACTCGCTGTTCGGTAAAAGGGCTTGCAGCATTTCGCATCTGCGCATTAAATTGATGTACACCATCAATTCATCCCGGTTAGACACCTGCAGCTTGCGGAATATGTTCGTGTTATGATTCTTCAGGGTGCTGGGCGCGATGAACATCAGCGCAAGGATTTCGTCCGTTTTTTTGCCGCCGGCATAATGCCCCAGTATGATCATCTCTGTCGGCGTGAGCGTTTTCGCGCGTGCCATGAAATCCTCGAACAGGTAGGCGGGGGGCTTCTGGCTGGCCAGCAGCGCGGCCTGCGCTTGCTCCTGCCTGATTTGCGCGGCCAGGCCCACCTCGACGTACTCGGAATCCTCCACCCAATCCTCCATGAAATAGTTGCGGCTGAGTATGGGCGCGCTGACGAAATACCCCACGACCATCAGGCCCGAAACCGCCATCGCTGTTACGGAAAGCTCACGGGCGGGAAAAAGATAAGAAAAATTACCCAGCACAACAATCAGCCCGCCTCCCACCGTGGAGCAGCACATGGTGAGCACAAGATGGGAGCGCATCCGGTATTTCTTGCCCACGACACCCACATTAAAAAACATATTCAGCAAGCCCATCACCATCGAAAGCCCGATGAGAAAAGCGGCGAAGACCGTCAGCGGCTTGCTGTCCGGCCACAGCGCGTGCAGGAACATGGCCAAAAAAAAGCCCGAAAAAACAACAGACCAGGTCATTTGAAGGCTGTTGCGGAGTTTCGCGAATATCGCGGCATATATCGCGCAGCCGGACAGCACGCCCAAAAACTCCGCTGTGTGGCGCAGCGCGGGAGCCGCGGCCGGCATGCCATACAGCACAAGCAGCCCGATCCCCAGCACGGAAACCGCGTAACCCAGGTTCAGCAGCAGCGAAAAGTAGGTGATGCGGGTCGG
>Ga0099364_10014911_pt1 | contig 10292 bp, 8 predicted proteins | sample TergutTh196P3_FD_73070 | JGI IMG/M metagenome (GOLD analysis project Ga0099364, IMG submission 73070) | Microcerotermes parvus P3 segment gut microbial communities from Pointe-Noire, Republic of the Congo - Th196 P3 | ecosystem: Host-associated > Arthropoda: Insects > Digestive system > Gut ...
TCTATTTTTTCCGCCTTCCTGCCGCCAATTACCCCGCGATTTTCATTCTGTGACTGTATACGCTGATGATATGCTTGCCACCCTCTTTTTCCGCCCAGCGCACCCAGTAAGTCACATTTTTTTTACGAAGCCCGGCGAGATAACTTCCATCCTCAGGATTAAAAAAACGCTGTCCCGACAGTCGGGAATGATTCAGCACATCCTCGATATCCTCATGGAGAATGAGCCTTTCTTCCATGGCATCAAGCACTTCCTGCGGAATCAGCAGATCAGTCCCGCCCGCCGGGATTTCGCCAACAGCTTCATTCCATATTTCGCGCAGCAATTTCCTTTTCAGATTTGCCCTGTTTAAGCGCCGTTCGGACAAGCTGGGCATTTTTTTTGTCGCACATGCCTCGGGATCTTCCGCGAAGATCAGGTCCAAAATATGATAGGTCCGTTTTCCGCGATCTATAAACAAATCTTTGCACATAGCGCAGTATACAAGCAAATCCTCGCTGCTTTCCCGTATTCTGTCATCCGCCAAATCATTTGCTTGTTCCCTGTTCGCATAAAACACCAACCCGCCGTAACCGCAGCATTTGGTATTATCTCTGGAGTAATTCAGTTCAGCTATTTCATAACCCCTATCCTTGACGATTTGCCTCACGCTGTCCTGAACATGGCCTTTGTGCCTCGCCCCGCACGCGTCATGTATATGCAAGGCGCGTGCGGCGCGCCCATCAGTCCGTCCGAATGCGGCTGCCGGAAGACCGAACCGGCATATTATCTCCCATAATGAGACAAATTGAATTTCCGGCAGATATCGTTCAAACACGGTCATACAGCTTGTACAGGCCAGAATAAAGACTGGTTTTCCAGATTTTTCCCATGCGCGCCTGATCATTTCCGTGTTTTCCAATGCGGGCCCCCTCTGCCCGGCCCAGTCCGCGGGAGCGCCGCAGCAGCCCAACATGAGGCCGATTCCTTTGCCGACGTGTGACAGCAAATGTTTATACGCTTTTTCAACGTGCTCGGGACAGGATGCGGGCAACTGACAGCCGGGGTAAAACATATAACCGGCTTGAGTCTGCTCACCGCCGCCTTCTTTCGCGGGCGGATTTTTTACCATAAAAAAACTGTTGCCGGAGCAAAATTCCATGTCCCTCAAAGCGAAATCATGGGCGGAGGGCGGCATTTTTTCCGCTTCCACCATGCCGGCCCTGGCTTCTCTAATGATCTCCCGCATATCGATCCCATGAGGGCATTGCTCCCCGCATAACCCGCACATCGCGCATGAATTGATCATAGTATTGGCATAGCGCGTGCCCATTATCACATCGTCGTTGATCAGTATCTGCCTTGCGTAAGATTTAGGAGCGATATCGAATTTCCGGAGATGCGCGCAAGCTTTCAGGCAGTCGTCACATCGGCACTGAAGACATCTGGCCGCTTCTGCAGCCGCTTCCTCCTTTGTATAAAACGCCCCGCCCGGTTCGGTTGCCGCAAGGGGCGCTGTGTCTCCGGCGTTATATCGCATCGGAGTTGTAAAAGCGCCTTCCCTCTCTCTGGACGCCGTTATGGAAATCTTTTGGGTATATCGCTCTATGGACAGGGCGGCTCTTATTCCGGAACCGACCGATTCGATTATCGAAGCGGAACCGAGCAGCCTTCCGCCCGCGAACAAATACGAATTCATAACCTGAAAAGTTAACGGGTCAATAGACAGAAATTCGCTCCAAACGCCGGTCCCGAGATAGACCGCGTCATATTCGTCTGCCAGCGCGGCAAGCCCTTTTTTATTGATTTTTTCGCCGAACAGAACTCTCACACCCATCTCGCTTATAGGCCGCAATTCGTCCAGAATCAGCTCGCGTCCGAACCCGACGGTCTCAAAGTCCCATATTCGGCCACCCAGCCTTTCCGACTGTTCGTAAATCGTTACCTGGTATCCCTTTCTGTTCAGCTCGAAAGCCGCGGAAATCCCGCTTACGCCGCCGCCGACGACCGCAATGTTCCACTTTTTTTTCGAAGAGGAAGCCGGTTTCTTTTTCGGTTTTTTCGGCGCGCGACCATATAATACGGCAGCTTTTTCCAATTCGGATATTCGAATCGGTATGTCCCTTACGCAGACCACTTCACAGGGATGATCGCATATCATCCCGAAAATGCCGGCAAAGGGCAGCCTCTTTTCCAGAACTTCGTACGCTTTTTCGTAATCGCCTTTGCCTATTTCATTCGCTAACGACGCGACATCCACATGCAAGGGACAACCGGCGGTGCAAGCAGCCGGTTCGTCCCTCATGCATTTTTCGTCGCACTCTTCAAATAACCGTTTGTTCATTAACTCCTCGTATACGCTATTTGTTGAGGCCCGCCAATATTTTTTCCGGAAGTGCCGGCAGTACCTTGATACGTACGCCGCATGCGTTGTATATGGCGTTTATTATCGCGGCGTGCGGGGATGTAAGCGGCAATTCGCCGGAGCCTGCCATTCCGTGCGGTCCGTGCGGCCGAGGCGTTTCCTGATGAATGAGATCCATTTTATCCGGCACGTCCATAATATACGGCATGCCCGCCTTCCTGAATGTTATATGCTTGTTCAGGTCTTCGAAGTCCTCGGAGAGCGCGAGCCCGATGCCTTGCGCGAGGCCGCCCCACAATTGGCCTTCTAGGACAAGTTTATTGGTGATGGGGCCGCAGTCGGAGACCATTGTGAATTTTTCGACCGACGCCTTGCCCGTAATCATATCCACCGCAACCTCGGCCAGCAGCACTCCGTACATGTATACGGCGAACGGGTTTCCCTGTCCCGTTTCCACGCTGCACGCGGTTCCCGGCGCCGCCCAGGCGCCGGTATACCGCAGCGGCAGGGCTTCGGCTTTCATTTCCTGATATGTTCTGTACCCGCCATCCTCTTTTTTCATTGCCGCAAGCAGGTTTTCACAGGCCACGCGAATGGCGTTTCCGGTCATGACATTCGAACGGCTGCCGCCGGCAGGGCCGCTGTTCGGAGTTATCTCCGTATCGTTCATAACCAACCGGATCTGTTCGGGTTTTATCCCGAGTTCCCGCAGTCCTTCATGAGCGAACGTAAGAGCGCCTGCGTCGGCGCCTTGACCATGGTCCTCCCAGGAAACGCCCAACATGGCTCCGCCTTCCGTCAATTCCACCCACGCTTCGGAGGAATCCGCGCCGTCCAGGCCGCAGCCATACACCATCAGAGCCAATCCAACGCCGTATTTGACGTCGCGGCTTTTGGCATTTTTTGCTTCGGCCTTCTGTTTTGCCTCTTTATAGACCGGCCGAATTTTATCGATTGCCTGGGGATACGCAATAACATCCGGGGGGCAGCCGTTGGGCGTGGTGCTGCCTTCTCTGTATACGTTCAGATATCGGAATTCCAAAGGATCCATCCCGACCTTTTCGGCCAGTTCATCGATCAAACACTCCGTTGCGAAGAGGCTCTGAGGAGATCCGTAAGCCCTGAACGCGGAACCCCACGCGTGATTGGTGGCAACTGTCCTGCCGGCGCCCCTGATATTGGGAATGTCGTAGCTCGCTCCGATGAACTGTGAGCCCCGCATTGTCAGCAAGTCGCCGAATTCGCAGTATGGTCCGTGATCGACTGTCCAGTCCGATTTCATGCATACCAGCCTGCCGCTCTTGTCGGCGCCCATTTTCAGGTTTATGAAGAACGGCGACCGTTTGCCGGTATAGGTAAACTGCTGGTACATGTTGAATCCGAGGAAAACGGGTTTTTTCGTCACAAGCGCCGCAACGCCCAATAAACCTTCCATCGTGGGGCTGAATTTATACCCGAATGTTCCGCCCGCCGGGTTTTGCACAAGTATCAGCTTTTCCGCGGGCATACCGACACCCTCCGCAATCATCAGCGTATGCAGATGAATGCCGATGCTCTTGGAGTGGATAATCAGCTTGCCTTCCTCATCCATATACGCAAACCCGACGTCCGCTTCAATGGGCATATGCGGCTGCCGCCCGACGTAAAAATCGTCCTCGACAACGTACGGCAATTTTTCAAACAGCGGATCGACTTCTTCCCCTTTTATTACGAAATTTTCAAAATAGACGTTTGGCGTACCCGGATGGATTTCTATGGCGTTTTCATCCATGGCGTCAAGCGTGTTCATGTACGCGGGCAATTCCTCAAGCGTCACCTTGACTTTTGAAGCGGCGTCCTCGGCGATTTTCGGAGAGTATGCCAGCACCATAGCCAGCGCGTCGCCGAATTGGAACACCTTTTTATCGTTCAAAATGGGGCGTTCTTTGCCGCTGCCTTTATTTTGGGGGAAAGCCAGGCCGTTAATACGATTCGTACCGGGGACGTCCTTGTATGTAATTACCTTGTATACGCCGGGTACCCGCTCCGCCTCGGAAGTGTCGATGGATATTATATTGGCGTGGGACACCTTCGCCTGTACCAACTTGATATGCAAGGCATCTTCCGGAAGTTTCAAGCCCGCGTCCGCGCCAAAGTCACATGTGCCCGTCACCTTGGCGATTGCGGACGGCCTGGGCAGGCTGGAACCGATTATACTCGCGCCGTCCGGAATCTTCGGCCAAAGCTCTTCCATAGCGATTTCCCCGCGCAATACCCGAGCGGCGTCCATAACGGCATCCACCAGCGGTATATAGCCCGTACACCGGCACAGATTTCTGTTTTTCTGGAACCACTCGCGCACTTCTTCCCGTGTTGGGGAAACGTTTGAATCGAGCAGGGCTTTCGCGGATACGATAAAACCGGGTGTGCAGTACCCGCACTGAGCTCCGCCGTGGATCATCCATGATAACTGCAAAGGATGCAGATTCTCCCGGCTGCCGATACCTTCTATAGTAATTATCTCGGCGCCGTCGGGAATTCTTTCCATTGTGTAATTGCAGGATCTGACAGCTTTGCCGTCCCAAAGAACCGTACACGCGCCGCATTCGCCACAGTAACAACCGATTTTTGTCCCGGTCAGGGACATCTGAGTGCGTAATACGTTTACCAGCGTTTCTTCGGGATCCACCGTAAGTTTCCGGATGAGACCATTCACTTTAAGAGTTTTAGTAATCATATGATCATCTCCTCAAAAATAAGGCGGGCCTACTCAAACAACCCTCTGAATTTTGACGCGACAAGCCTTTTCTTTTTTAAATTCGACTCGGTGCTGAACACAAACTCTATCGCTTTCGTCGGACAGTATTTGACGCAGTCGGGGCTGCCGTCGCACAGATCACACTTCATGATTTTCTTTTTTCTGACGTTGTATTGGATATTTCCAAAAGGACAGGCGCCCACGCACATTTTGCATCCGATACATTTGTCCGCGTCAACAACGACCAAATCAGCGTCATCATCTTTCAAAAGCGCCCCGGTCGGGCAAATTTCCAGACAAGCAGCGTCATCGCACTGCATACACATAACGGGCACTGAAAACTCTTGCGCGTCTTCCTCAAGGCAAATGACGTCCACCGCGTCGCTGTAACAGACAGACTCACAAGTTCCGCAGCCTTCGCATTTGCTGGGCGAAATCATAAGAATTTTATTCATATTGTCTCAGCGCGGCTCACACAGCGCTGATTTCACCTCCCATTAATTCGATAACTGTTCAGTGATGAATTCGAAATCACTGTTTTATGCCGTTACACTTCAAGGTATACTGGTTTTCCGGCGGCAAGCGCCGCAGCCCCGGCTATGCCTTCAATAACCGGGCAAGTTATATTCCCGGCGGAATCCGAACAAGGAAAGCTTATAACCCTAAGTTTCCCACGCTCGATACCGATCCCGTCTTCCAACGCGGATGCGTCTAAATCACAGCGCTGCGAATGAACAACCAGGTCGCCTTTTTCATTCACATACGCAAACGCGACGCTGGGTTCGCCATCGGCACATTCGTCGTCAGTACACGCACACACAGGCGCGGATTCTCCGCCGGAAGATGTCATTTCAAGCGCTACTTTGACTAAAGCCGCTGCTTCCGACGCCGCCGATGAGGTAAACCCAAGAACGGCCGCTATTGCGTCGCCAGGGCCGGAAACCGACCTGTCATGCAGAATTCTTCCCGCCGAACCGACCCTGTTCGTGCCGGCGACATCCTTCCACGTTATGACTTTAAAAACGCCGGGCAGTTTCTCGGCTTCGGACGCATCGACTGAAAATACGTTCGCGGGGGAATCTGCCGGGCATACCAGCTTGGCGTGCAAGGCGCCTACAGGCAATTTCAACTCCATATCCGCGGCGGCTTCAAACGAACCCGCCACCATATCGACCAATGAGGCGTCCTTGAGTTCCGCGCCGGGCGTATAAACTTCATCTTTTCGTTTCAGCCATAATTCCTCTTTCGTCGTTTTTCCGTTAATGAGTCCGGCAGCGTCCAAAACTGCGTCCGCCGCCGTTTCCAAGCACATATCGCAACCGTTTCCCATTGTTTCAAACCACGCGATGACTTCCTTTTTCGCCGGATTGGCATTTCCGTCCAATAACGCTTTGGCAGATAAAATGCAGCCGGGCGTACGCAATCCGCATTGCGTCACATTGTGCAATATCCAGCTTATCTGCAGCGGATGGAGGTTTTCCTTGGATCCTATGCCTTCAATAGTGGTTATTCGGGCGTCGTTTGAAACTTCTTTCATTTTGACTTTGCAGGACTCTACTGCCTTACCGTCCAGAATCACTGTGCAAGCGCCGCGGCCTTTTTTAACTCCCGAGAGAAACATCTGCTTGCGCAGAAAGCTCAATAAACAACTCTCCGGATCAGCCACGACGCGCCGCTCGATTCCATTGATGAACAGCGTTTTTTTCAGCATGAATACCATCCTTTCTTTAATTTATATTTTTTATTATTCATCAACCGCTTGAGAGGTTGTGAAAGTCTATTTATCCTCCAGTGTTTTTTCCACTTCCAGCATCTTGCCCAATGCCAACTCTTCCTCAATAAAAACATTTCGACACGCGGGACACCTCATTAAATCTATTTCAAAATTTCCACTGAGATACGTCAGCTTAGTTTTGCTAAGCGTCAGTTTTTCTTTGCATTTATCGCAGATCCATGCGGATGTTTTTCCAATTTTATCATTCATAAAATTATCCTTATCGGTAAGAAAGGTCGTGCGCAGAATAATACCCGTGGAAAATTTTTTTATTGCAATAATGTTGCATTTAAGTATAATATTTATCAGTCAGTTAAATTTCTCCGAGCCGTACCTTCCTAACGGCGTGAGCCTACGGAGGACGGTCATTCAGGGTGTGGGGGGAAACCGCCGCGCCTCCCTTTCGGAAAGGAGAAGTCCGTGGAATGTTCTATGCGCCTTCTCTCCGGGAGGCGCATTTTTATATTTTTATATTGAAGGAATGGTATCGGAAGTGAATTGGAAGATTGAAAAATTATTGACGCCGAGGAAGCTACTGCGCCGGAAAGGTATGAAGATCACCGCCATGCGCCTGCAAGTACTGGAACTCTTTTTCGAAAAGCGAGAGCCTTTATCTCATGCGGCGATTTTTAAGCACTTCACCGCATTGGGGCAAAAACCGGACAGAGTGACGCTCTACCGGGTGCTTTCGGCTTTCTCAGACGCGCAGATCGTTCACGAGGTTCAGGAGATTAACGGCCCCATTCGATTTTGTCTGCATGAGCCTTTTATTGACGAGTGCGCGGGCAACCACCCCCACTTTCTTTGCCGGGAATGCGGACGGATGCTTTGCCTCCACGGACAGATGCTTCCCCGTGTCAATGTCTCGGAGGGAACGCTCGTGGAAGGCAAACAGTTGTTGATTTTCGGACTCTGTCCTCAATGTGTATCTGAGATGAGTCAGGGAGAGTTGAATTAAATGAAGGTTAAAATAATCAGCGTAAGGGACGCCGTAGACACAGCCATGTCGCATGATCTCACTCTCATTGATCCGGAAAGCGGTTTTAAAGGGGCTCGATTCAAAAAAGGCCACATTGTGTCGGAAGAGGATATCGCAATTCTAAAGCGTATGGGACGCGAGCGCCTCTCCATACTCGAACTGGATCCCGGAGAGGTACACGAGGATGACGCCGCGCTCCGCATTGCGGACGCGCTCGGAGCAAGTTCGGAGAAGGGCGGGGCACTCTTTTCCATAAATGGGCCATCCGAGGGGAAGTGTGTCCTGATTGCCGAAGAAACAGGACTTTTATTATTTGACGAAGAGATGATACACAGGGTCAATGCCAAGGATGAATGGGTGCTGGCCACGCTCCCGAATAAGATACCGGTGTCGAAGGGCGAGACGGTGGCCGCATGGCGAGTGGGGCCTTTGGCGGTGAAAGAGGACGTGGTGCGCCACGCCGAGAGCTGTTTGGGGTCGTCCGCCTTCAGCTTAATACTGTTCAAGCCGCTCAAAACGGCGCTCGTGACCACGGGACGGGAAATATTCGAGGGGCGCGTGAAGGACTTCTTCCTGGAGAAGTTGAGGAAAAAACTGACGATTTACGGCGCTCCTCTGATCGGTCATGATGTAGTCCCGGATGACGCAAAAGTCATAAAACAGTCCATCGCCGCGTGGCTGTCCAAGGGGGCGGAGGTAGTCCTTTGCACAGGCGGCATGAGCGTCGATGCCGACGACGTTACCCCCTCCGCCATCCAGGACGCGGCCACCGAAGTGATATTCCGGGGCGTGCCCGTTCTCCCCGGCTCCAATCTGATGCTCGCCGTGAACATAGACCCAGCGGGCGGCGCACGGCGCGTTCTGCTCGGCGTTCCGGCCTGCGCCGTCCACTCCGAATTTACCGCGCTCGACACGATAATGCACAGGGTATATGCGGGATTGCTCCCGACAAAAGACGAAGTCCGAAAATGGGGCGTGGGCGCGCTCTGCCGCAAATGCGCATCTTGCAAGTCCCCGACCTGCCCGTTCGGCTGCCGCTGACCGCCGGAAGTAAAATCAGATACGGCCTGCCATTCGGGAAAATACTTATGGATTTTTTTGTAAATATTGAGTAACATCGTTTTTATGAAACAAGCGATGTTTGATATTTTTTAACGGAAGCGTGTCGTGAATGTTGGTTTCCATTATTCCGGTGTCTGACACCGCACGGAGAAAAGGACTAAACTATGAATGTTAGCAGGCACTCTTTAATATTCGGGCTCTCATACGCCTTGGACATTTTAGGAAAAAACAATCTATCGCACTCAAAGAGCACAGCTTATTTATCCGTTCTGATCAGCAGAGAAATCGGACTTGACGAAGATGCCACTCTTGCCATTTATTATGCCGCGCTGCTTCATGATATAGGTATAAGCAATGAATTTATCGCAAAAGAATACCAGGTTGACATGAAGCCGCACTGTGTCATAGGTACCGAGATGCTGAAAAAATTACCGCTGCCTGAAGAGATACCTGCATATGTACTTTATCATCATGAATTTTACGATGGTTCCGGCCCGTTCGGATCATCGGGGGAAGATATTTCGAAAGGCGCGCAAATCATATGTTTCGCAAGCACGTTTGATGATATATTCGGCAAAGTCGGCAATTTTAACAGAGATTTATTTTTGGAAATTTCCAACTGGCTCGACATAAACCGGGCGTTGTTTTCTGAAGAAATCGCCGACGCATTTTGCAGCCTGATAAAGCGGGAGTATTTCCTGCTTGATTATTTCAACCACGAGACAAAATATGAGCTGTCCGATAAAGTTGTGGTTGAAGACCATGTGTACTACCACAAAGATGATATCGAAAAATTCGCCCTCTGTTTTGCCAGCATTATCGACCAAAGAAGCAACTTTACATTCCATCATTCTGTCGGAATAGCGGCGCTTGCAAAAAAATCCGCCGCACATTTGGGTTATGACGATGAAACTCAAAATAAAATGTATATAGCCGGACTGTTGCATGATATTGGCAAATTACATATATCGACCGGAATATTACATAAAAACGGTGCGCTCACGCCGGACGAACGATTTGAGGTAAACAAACACGTATATTTCACACGAAAAATTTTAGAGCAAATCCAAGGCTTTGAGGAGATAGTAAATTTTGCCGCAAATCATCATGAAAAGATCGATGGTACCGGATATCCATATCGGATGACAGGCGAACAATTAAGCGAACTCGATAAGGTAATGGCTATCTGTGACGTATATCAAGCCTTGACGGAAGAACGGCCTTATAGGGCAAAGATGCCTTCTGAAAAGGTTTGGAGCATCATTGACGAAATGGCTCTAAACAAACATCTTGATAAGTCATTGGTAGAAAAAATCAAGAAAATCTTCAATTAGCATTAACCATATCCCGGCTATAAGCCCCCAAGTTTCGAGTATACCTGAACTGTGAATCGGCG
>Ga0099364_10014912_pt1 | contig 10291 bp, 11 predicted proteins | sample TergutTh196P3_FD_73070 | JGI IMG/M metagenome (GOLD analysis project Ga0099364, IMG submission 73070) | Microcerotermes parvus P3 segment gut microbial communities from Pointe-Noire, Republic of the Congo - Th196 P3 | ecosystem: Host-associated > Arthropoda: Insects > Digestive system > Gut ...
TTCTAGCCTTTGGAATGCTGATTACCGTGTTGCGCGTCGCCGCCGAAGGCTTTGGTTTTTTCCCTGCCGGAGGAATAGTGACGTCGCTGGGCGTGGGCAAACTTGTTCTTCTTGGATGCCTGTGCCTACTGTACGGGGCGCTCAATAATCTTGGTCTCGGCTCTTATGCCCCTACAATGGTCACCATTTATGCCCTAGGATTAAACCCTGAAGCGGCTTATCCCATAATGGTGGGGGCAGCGGCTTTTTCAGTCCCGGTGGCAAGCATACAGTTCATCAGGCATGACAGTTATTCACGCAAAATAACGATATCCAGCTCGATTTGCGGCACACTAGGCGTCCTCGTCGCCGCCTTTGCAATGAACAATATGGATATTTCTCCGGTGAAATGGCTCATTGCTGTATTCCTGCTCTACAGCGCCTGCTCCATGCTCATAGGCGCCCTAAAAAATAGGGAAGACTCGGTTGCTGCGCCTAAATCCGATAAAAAAGCAAACAGGCTGTCCGTCGTGGGGCGATTAACAAGTTTTTGCCTGATTCTGATTCTGCTTTGCGTCGTGTCCCTTATTTCGGTTTTTGTCGGAAATTTTCACCTCATATCATCCGATTATCTTGAAATGAGCATTAGCGAACACAATGCCCGATTACGCGACAGCGTGCATGCATATCTGCGCGAGCATGAGAGCGTACTTTTGAGCGCCAGAGCCGGAGTCGCCCATTTTATGTCCCAAGAGCCCGTCGATCTGGAGCAGCTACGCCGATATATAGAGAAATCTTCCCGCGTCCTGAAGGACATATCCACTTTATACTGCACTACAAACGTAGTCTGGAACGAGCCGGGAGGTTACGCCGTTTTCAGCCAGCCCTGGGATGTCCCGCATGACTGGAACAACACGGAAAGACCGTGGTTCATAGCCGCTAAAAAAGAGCAAGAAAACGACGTGGCATATTCCAAGCCATATATCGACGCGCTCACAGGCGACATCATTCTGGATATGTCCGCCAACGTTTATGATGAAGACGGAAAGGACATAGGCGTAATTTCGGAGTCAATAACCATTGAAGCACTCAACGTCATGCTCCGCAGGGCGGCTTCACTGGATGGACAGCAGGTGTTTATCATAGACTCCGACGGAGTTTTTGTCGTTCATCCCGACAAGAAGTTGGCGATGCGGGGAAATTTTTTCCACGAAACTAGACTCGAAGAATATCGTTACGATTTTTTGACCGCCGACAATTTTTCAATCTCGGACAAGGGTATGACGGTGTATTCCTCGTCCATCCCAGCCGCCGGATGGTTTGCGGTGTCCATAGTCCCGACTCTGAAAATTGTCTCCTCCGTTAACGAACGTATTATCAGTATATTTCTAACGCCCATGCTGACCATTTTCTTCATGCTTCTGGTCGTCCTTATCAGTTTAACTATAATCATTCGCCGCGAGAGCATGGACAAGCTTACGGCGGAACGGCTCACCAGGGAAAAGGACTACTTCATCGCCCGAATAAGTCACGAAATACGCACACCAATGAACGCCGTAATCGGAATGAGCGAGCTGGCGCAACAGGATTACGGCACACCCAGAGGCTTGGAATACATTTCGGGCATCAAAAACGCCGGCGCGTCTCTCTTGGCAATTATTAACGATATCCTTGATTTTTCCAAAATCGAATCCGGTCGGCTGGAAATCGCTGAGGCGACCTATGAAACAGCTTCCATGCTGGGCGACGCATTGGCCATCATCCGCGTTCAGGTAAAGAAAAAGACGGAAAAGCCGCTTGAACTTTTCGTGGAAGCGGACCCCGCCATTCCGCGCGGTATGATTGGCGAAGCGGGTCGCGTAAAGCAAGTTCTGCTCAATCTTCTGAGCAATGCCATTAAATATACCAACGAGGGATTTATCCGATTCTCAGCATCAGGAGAACGGGTTTCGGAAAACACCGTACGCCTGACCTTCATGGTCGAAGACAGCGGCATCGGTATAAAGCCGGAGGATATGCCTAAACTGTTCGGCGATTTCACGCGCGTCGACGAAAAGCGCAACAGCGCTATTGAGGGCGCCGGACTGGGGCTGTCCATAACGCGCAGCCTTTGCCGCGCTATGGGCGGCGATGTTACGGCGTCGAGCGAATACGGCAAAGGCTCCGTCTTTACCGCTACCCTGACCCAGACCGTGAACGATTGGACGCCTATGGGAAACGTGATTGTCACGTCGGCGCCGCAGGTCGAGGAGCAACGCGCCACCTTTGTCGCGCCGGATGCCGAGGCGCTGGTGGTGGACGATTTTCCCAACAATCTGGCGGTTACCGAAGGACTGCTCCGCGCTTACAAAATGCGTGTTTTCACCTGCATGAACGGGCGAGAGGCCATAAATCTGGCGAAAGCGCGTTCTTTTGACCTTGTGCTGATGGATCACATGATGCCCGAAATGGACGGCATGGAGGCGATGCAGGCTATTCGCGCGCTTGGCGGTCGTTTTACGGAACTGCCAATAGTGGTTCTCACGGCGCACGCCATTTCCGGGATGAAGGAGATGTTTCTGGCGGGCGGCTTTGATGATTTTCTTTCCAAGCCCATAGAAACGGACAAGCTGGATGCGCTGTTGCGGCGGTGGATTCCGGCGGAAAAACAACAAAAGGCGCCGGAGAGCGTGGAGGTTCCGCCGAACATGACCGGCGCGGTCAAAGCGGAACTCGCTGCACAACGGCTTGACTTGTTCAATCACTACCGCTGGCATTTCATGAACAGTCTTCCTGCGAATCAGGCGTACTGCGAGAAATTTTCAGAGCTGGCGGAAGCTATGGGAATGACGGAACTTGCGGCAGCCGGACGGCGGGGCGACGCGGAGGAGATACGGCGGCAATTACCGGAGACGCATGAAACACGGGCGCAAAACGACGGGCGCGCGTTGGATGATTTTGAAGATACGCTGTCGCGGCTTAAAACCGCCCTGGACCGGGGAGACGCGCAAAACGCCGACGCCGCGATGGAGGAATTGCGATCAATGGACGGTCTGAGCGCGAGCGCGAGGGAATTATATTTCTTTCTTTATAACGCGCTCCTCATGGGCGACACGGAAAAAGCGACCGGAGGCTTGGACGTATGGAAAATTCTTGGACGCGCGGGTTAATACCAACTTAGCATAAACAGGAGGCGGTTTTAATGAACGTGAAAAAAATTCTAATTGTGGAAGATATGACCCTGCTGCGAGATACGCTGACAAATACTATCAACGGGCAAGAAGATTTGCGGGTGACCGGCGTTACGGTCGATGCGGCGGAAGCTCTTGACCTGTGCCGGAAACTTGCTCCAGACCTTGCGCTTATTGATGTGGTGACTGAGGGTAAAAGTAGCGGCATAACGGCGGCGTCAGAAATTCGGCGGGAGCTGCCGGACGTCAAAATCGTGATAATGACGGCCATGCCGGAGATAACTTTTATAGACGCGGCTAAGAAGGCCGGGGCGCATAGTTTTGTTTACAAAAACTCGGACAGCCGACATCTGTTGCATGTAATTCGTAGTACCCTGAACGGTAACGGCGTTTTCCCAGCCCCCGGAGACGACGTTCTCAGCAAAGTCCGCTTTTCAGACGCCGAAATGGCGATAATCCGCCTTGTCTGCCAGGGCAAAAGCCGGAGTGAAATGGCCGCCGCCCTGTCTTTATCTGAAAGCAGAATCAAACAACTTGTTACCGGCATCCTGAACAAAACCGGGTTTGAAAACATATTGAAATTCTCCGTATACGCCGTTGCTCACGGTTTTATCGTGCCTGATAACAGTAATATGTAATTGTTTCCTTTACAACAAATTCATCCAATCTTGCCTCGCATATAAAACTCTGACAACAAACACGATTTCAGTTTTTTTCTCCGCCATTAGCAACATCATCCAATCCTTCGTCAAGAAGTTGATATAACTCTCTCCGTGCAACAAGTTCGCTATACTCTTCCACACTCAGGAAAACATACTTGCCGCGTCCGTGTTTTGTCAAAATGACCGGTGTTTGCTGGTTATCCACAAATTCGGTGATTTCTCCGATACTTGAACGCAAATCCGATAAAGGCCGAATCTGCGGGAATGATTGCATGTTCATATACGACCCTCCCTTAAAATTTTGTACGCTTATTATGACATAAAAATATACGTTATTCAATACGAAACTTTGAGCATTGCTCAAACCACATGTCCTGTACATATGTCTATAAAAAACTGTACATAAGGTACTGAAAACCTTCTTGAATATGCGTATCCTGAAAATAGAAACGCAGCCTCAAAATAACCCTGAAAGAGACTTCTCTTTTCTTGATAAACAGTATCCAAAAATGTAAAATACAAATATATTTTGTCACATAACTGTATAAGGCTACGTCTATATCACAAGGAGGTCATATTGTGGCTGACGTATTTAAGAGGAATAAACCAATAGAAAAAATGACTGAAAACCTAAAGATTATGAGAAACAAACTCGGTCTTACTCAGGAAGGACTTGCCGGAAAGATCGGTATTAGTAGACAAACGTTTGTGAATATTGAGAAACAAGAAGCATGAAATGTCTTGGATGATGCATCGGCTATCATATCTGCGGTTTGTGACGCTTACACAAAATTAAAAGCAGATCGGTGAGGTGATTATAGATGATAAATGATTTTGAGAGTATCCTCAGCGAGGGTGAAAGTTATACGATGGAATTTAAAGAGAGCGCTGATAAATCACTTTCCTCTGAGGTTTGCGCTTTTGCCAACGCATCGGGAGGTCGTATACTAATCGGCGTGCAAGACAGCGGTCGCGTTGTTGGTACTGATGTAAGCAATGCCGCGCGTTCACGCATACAAGATACCATCAGCAAAATCAAGCCTCGGTTAAACGTGAACATTAAAGTTCTTGGTAGTATCGTCGTACTGACAGTCCCTGAAGGAACGAACAAACCATACTCCTGTTCAGATGGTTTCTACCTACGTTCAGGTCCAAACTCGCAGAAACTGGAACGCGATAGTATCATTGAACTCTTTCAAAGCGAGGGGCGTATTCGTTATGATGAGATTACACGTGAGGACTTACCTGTATCAGAGCTGTTCAATGAAACGGCATATAAGCGATATGTGAAACTCGCAAAAATCAGCGAGGTGCTTGATAAAGAAGCTATTTTGAAAAACTTGAGTTGCGCAAAAATGGTTGGAGACAGATTATGCTTTACGAATGTCGGCGTTTTGTTTTTTAGAACAAACGATGAAGACGTAATATTCCGCCACACAGGAATTGTATGCGCCCTGTACAAAGGCACTGACAAGGCATATATCTTGGACGCAAAAGAATTGAACGGAGATATTATCAGTAATGTCGATGATGCGCTGATTTTCTTGAAAAAGCATCTTCGTGTGAGCTACAAAATAGTCTCCGCGCGGCGTGAAAACATTCTAGAACTCCCGGAGGACGCGCTTCGCGAAGCGGTAGTAAACGCTGTGTGCCATAGAGACTATTTTGAAAAGGGCGCGCGAGTTATGGTGGAAATTTTCGATGACCGAGTGGATATCGTGAGTCCTGGCGGCGTATGCAAGGGCATCACTCCCGATAATTTCGGGACTGTCAGCATCACTCGTAACTCTACTCTCGCCAGCCTTCTTCACCGAAGCGGTTATATTGAGCAGATGGGTACTGGTATTATGCGAATGAGAAACGCTGCCCGCGAGGCGAATGTAGCCGAGCCTGAATTTGAATTCACCGGCTTTTTTAAAGTTACGTTCAAAAGAAATGAGATTGGTGCTTCAATCGGCTGTCAAACGGCTGCCAATCGGCCACAATCGGCTGCGACAGCCGATAGAAAGCATACGATTACTTTATTCCTCGAAGAACACGGACAAGCGAAGGTGTCAGATTTTGTTAAAGTCGTTGGACTCAGTGAAGGTCGTGTGAGGGACTTGCTCCGTGTAATGGCGAGTGATGGGTTGATTGAAAAAATTGGTAAAAACCGTTACGCTCATTATGTGCTGAAACCTTGATATTTTCATTCAGTAACGCTAAAGATGTAAAATTACCTTTAGCTGCCTTGATACGGAAGAGGTCACAGGTTCGAACCTCGCATAGCTCACCAGTAAATTCAAAGCTTTACGCGAAACAGCGTAAGGTCTTTTTTTATCCGCTTGCATAAAAAACAAAAGAAATGACAAGTTTAATAAATCTACGGCAACGAGAAACATCGTTTCCGAAGCTTCCTCCCGTCCTTCCTTTTGCGCTTATGGAGAAATACCTGCCTACCTTCTCGCGCATCACCGGCGGATAAGGGGCTGGGGCGGACAGTGTTTTTCACGCCGAGATTCGCCTTTGCTTTGCTTCGAGCGAATCGACCATTTTTGGTGCGGCGTCAGGGCTGTCCTCCGCGATATACAAGAATAAATATTCAATCCATAAATCCATTTCCGGTCCACTGTACATATGTCTATTTTTTCCTGTACATATGTCTATAAAAAACTGTACATAAGGTACTGAAAACCTTCTTGAATATGCGTATATTGAAGCTCGTAGACCCAAGATTCTTTAAAGCGGCGGCATTCGCCAAGGAGGGGAAAGGATATGAAGGTGAAAGTGAAATTTGCGCTGGTATTTTTACTGATCTTTATAGCGACTGCGACGATGGTTTCTTCAGCCTCGGCGACCGAGTTAATTTTTCAAAACATGTTTGATAACAGCATCAATATGGCCGTTGTGTATTACGACAAAGCCTCGGGTCTGTGGACCACGCGTGGCTGGTGGAGCGTTGAAGGTAACAAATCAAGGACGGTTAATATCAATAACATCGACTCTTCGAAAGACGTCTACTATGCGGGGGTTAACGGAAACGCTCTTTATTACGATAAATCGACGCTCAACAGCGACTCGACCAACAGATGGGTAAGCGACGACTCTTTTCGATTCGACAGCGCTATAACTGACAAACCGGCGGGTAAAAACGTAAGGACTGTTCGCTTTTACAAATGCAGATACTCTAAAGGCGCGGCGGCGTACGTCGTTCGTATTGATACCAAGCCCGCAGGCTAAACAAACAAGCAAATTTGATTCAAGAAATAGGGAGGGCAATAAAATGAAGAGAAAAATGAAATTAGCGATAACAGCAGTGTCTGACAAATGTTGATCGTAAAAGATTATAAGGAGGGCTCAATAATGAAAAGAAATATGAAATTTGCGGTAGCAGCGATGTTGTTGGCGGTTTTTGCGGCGGCGTTCGCGGGGGAGGCTCTGGCCAGACCGAACTGGATGAGTGTTAAACTGGCGGGACACGAGATACGAAGGAACCCGAATAGTAAGAATTCAAGTAGCCCTAATCACCTGACGTTTGTGACTAGGATCGATATCACCAACAACAGCAAGGATCGCGTCGTGACGGCTATATTCGACAGAACCACAACCTGGAATGGGAAAATTAACTTTGGAAAAATGCAGTGGAATATTGCCGAACTCAGGAGAGGCACAGACCCTATAAAAGTCGAGTTGTATCCCAGTCAGACTTATAAGTTTGAAAATCGCGTGACGCTTGACCAGCTTGGAAGCGCTGCTAAAGGCGACGGCTACAGAAAACCTTTTAAGAGATCCCAACCTTGGTCTGAAATAAACGCGCAGATGCTAAAAGGTTACACCCGTACTGTCAATAGCTGGAATATGACTTTTCAAGTTGAAAGCAGAAGCATAAAGCGCTAAATATACCAGCGCAATTGTATATCGACAATGAAAAATATGAAGTTTACATTGACTGTTCTGATGGCTTTTGTGGTTTGCATGGCGGCGTTTTCTCCAGCCTTGGGGGCGCTTCCGGGAAACCACGAAGATTATTTGAAAAACGAAAGCTATAAAAACGCTTTCGACCAGTTTACGCTGGGTATGGAGGAGGCTAAGGACAGGCTCGCGCCGGACGAGTACGAGGTCCTCAAAAAGGAAGGAGACGAGTTGATAGCGTTCTGGATTAAGGCGGACATGGAAGATTCCGGTTACTCCGAAGCCGACGCCTACGAAACGGCCTACTGGATGCGCTACGAGCAGATAGGCAGGGAACTTCGCCATGACTGGCTGCGAAAGAACGCGGAGGACGCCCAGGGGTTCTACAGGCTGAAAAGCGCTACTTTCGACGGTTACTTGACACTTGAAAAAGGTGATGAAGACTATCTGTACGCGGTGGAAATTGAAGCGGCTATGAGAAGCGGCTCTCAAAACAGCGGTCATTTCAAAGGCTCAGGCAAGCTGTCAGGCAGCAAAATGATCGTATCTCATTACGATGGCGAAAATGTCGCCGAGATAATATTCGACGGCGAAACGGCGATGGTCGCGGCGTCACAGATACTGATGGACAGCGGTTGGTTCGGCGCGGGTGTGACTATCGACGGCGAATACATTAGAGAGAAGAGGTAAGGTGATTTGATTATGAAAAAAATAATTTTGGTGATTTTTTGTTTGGCATTGTCGGCGGCGTGTTTCCCTAGCGTTGCGCATTGCAATGACGAGGCGATTTATGAAGACGACGCATCCGGATACCTTTCCATAGTATTTGAGCTTGATGACGAGGACAAAGTCTGGCGAATGAAATTTAGAAATTTCGTCGATTGACGTGAGGTTAAACGTACATGAAAAAATAATTTTGAGTTTGTGCGTAGTATTCCCGGCGGTTTTGTTGCTAGCTGACGGCGCGCCGACTTCAAGCGATTAGATAGTATTATAATGTAAACTGGAGTGATGACGATGAAAATGTTTTCGATTGTTTTAACGCTGTTGATTTTTATAGCGATGGGTTCCTCCGCTTCGACGACTGACATAAGCGACTTCGAGCTGAAAGACGGGCGCGTTTTCAAAGGCGGAGTAGCGTTTGACAGCCATGTGAACAAAGTCCCTTTCGAAATAGAAGGACCTATACGTTATTGGAGCGTATTAGGCCCGGACACGTCAGATAGTGTGACGGAGGCTGAAACCGGCGTCTGGTTCTTCGCCTCCGACGGAACGAGTGTGACGTTTGTACGAGCCGAAAACTGTCAGGAGGTCTTTTTCAGCCCGGATGGAGGACGTTTCGTTCTCTCAAGCGGGGGCGATTATCGTCCTGAAATGTCCTATGAAGTATATGGGGAAGCAACAGAAAAGATTTTGGAATTTGACGGCGTCAGGGGGCAGCTCGCGTGGTTCGACCCCGTTCGATTTGTCGCAACCCGTATCGACGACGCGCGGGAAGAAGGAAGCGAAGCGTACAACTTGCGAACATCCCTGCGCTTATCAGTCGTGATGTACGACGCCGCGATGAGAGAAACAACCGTTCTCAAAGAGGCGACGAACACGCAAAATTTCTGGTTCCCGGAAGTGACCCCGGATGGAAGCGCGGTGGCGATCACGGAGGATTCCGTCAAATCGGCGAAAGATTGGGATGACGAGGACAAGATCGAAAGGCGCGAGATACGCATAGAAATCCCGCAAATGCCCCCTATGAAAACCGCCGGAAGCGCGACAACGCCAACAACAGCTCCGGCGCAAAGCAGCGGCGGAAGCGCTAATAACAGCCTCAGAGAACAAGCTAACGAGTTATTAAACCTCATCAACGCGGAACGAAAGAAAGTCGGCGCGCCTGCGTTGAGAATAGACGAAACTCTGCAAAGAGCCGCAAATCGCCGCGCTTCCGAACTTATAACAAAATACTCGCACGACAGACCGGATGGCAGGGCTTACCATACGGTATTCGCGGAGTTCAACCTCACGCCGCAAACAAGCGCCGAAAACATCGCCTGGAGAAGCGGCAAAAACAACACGGGCATGGCGGCTTTCAATAAAACATTCATGGATTCAACCGGACACAGAACCAACATGCTGAATCGGGACTATTCAACAATCGGCCTAGGTATAGCCCAAGCAGGCGACAGATATTACGTTGTCGAACTGTTCGCGGATAATTCAATCGCAACAGAGTGGTGATAACGAATATACCTGAGCAAACTTGCGACTACGATGATATGGCAGCGCTTGCTTCCATACCTGAAGTCGAGTTTTTCGGGGCGCTTGAATTATTTAGCTTTGCTGTTTCTTCGCCTCCCTTCTCCAGACCGGATCAATTGCCTCGCTGGTGTACGCAATCTGCGCGCTGCTTCTCGTAGCAGAGATTAATTAATACCGTACCCATGAATACAATGGGAATTCTTGACGAGGAGTGGTATATTAAGGTTAGTGATATATGTAGAACTAAGTAAACTGGGTGAGGTACTGAAAAAATCTGTTAGAGATATGACTGACTTGGAGAAATGGGCTATATTCTTTCGATATGCCCATATCTACAAG
>Ga0099364_10014913_pt1 | contig 10291 bp, 6 predicted proteins | sample TergutTh196P3_FD_73070 | JGI IMG/M metagenome (GOLD analysis project Ga0099364, IMG submission 73070) | Microcerotermes parvus P3 segment gut microbial communities from Pointe-Noire, Republic of the Congo - Th196 P3 | ecosystem: Host-associated > Arthropoda: Insects > Digestive system > Gut ...
TACAAATTGATTTTTACCTTTTTCTACCAATTTAGGAACTTCTGCATTTTTACCTTTAAGACTTTGTAACCATTGCATTGAATCGACAATTTTCCGTGAAGAAAGAAGTAACCCTAAAATAGTCAATTCTTTAACAGCATTAGCATTAGCGCCGGGGGTGTTAAAAACGACAACACCTTGTTCTGCATATTTTGCTGAAGGGATATTGTTTGTACCCGCTCCTGCTCTTACAACAGCTTTTGTATTGGGGTCAAGTTCGGTTTCTAACATAGATGCAGAACGCACAATAATCGCATCAGGTGCGGGTGCATCATCAGAAATTTCATATTTGTTTGTATCCAGTACACCAAGTCCTATTTTAGATATTTTGTTTAAAGTTTTTATTTTATACATACTATATTCTCCTATTAATTATTTTCTTCGAATTTCGCCATAAATTCTACTAATTTTTCGACACCTTCGAGCGGCATTGCGTTGTATATTGACGCTCGCATACCACCTACAGAACGATGTCCTTTCAAGTTAATAAATCCTGCATCAACTGCTTGTGCAACGAATTTTTTATCTAAATCATCATTGCCTGTTACGAATGGAACATTCATTAAAGAGCGGTATGGATTTTCAACTGTCGCGTTAAACATTTTGGAATTGTCGAGGAAATTATAAAGCAAATCTGCTTTCTTTTGGTTTAGTTCTTTCATTTTTTCGAGTCCGCCGATTTGTGTGTCAATCCATTCCAAAATTAATTTGCATAAATATATCGAATATGTAGGAGGTGTGTTATACATCGAACCGTTCTCAACATGAACTTTATAGTCAAACATCGTAGGTGTTCCTTCACGAACATCGCCGACCAAATCTTCTCTTATAATCACAACCGTTAAACCCGCAGGCCCCATGTTTTTTTGTGCTCCTGCATAAAGACATCCGAATTTTGAAATATCCAAAGGTTCTGATAAAATACAGGAACTTATATCTGCAACCAAAGGCACATTGCCTGTTTCCGGTAATTTATCGAATTTTGTACCGTAAATAGTATTGTTCAAGCAAATATGGAAATAATCCGCATTTTTGTCAAAACTTGAAGAATCAAGCTTTGGAATATAACTAAAAGTTTTGTCCGCACTTGATGCGACAACTGTTACATCGCCGAATCTGCTTGCTTCGGAATATGCTTTTTTCGCCCATTGCCCTGTTAAAACATAATCAGCTTTTTTCGATTTATTCATTAAATTCAAAGGAACCATCGCAAATTGTGATGATGCTCCCCCTTGTAAAAACAATACCTTGTAATTATCGGGCACTGACATAATTTTGCGTAACAATGCTTCACAATCATTAATTATTTTGCCGTATTCTTTCGAACGGTGCGACATTTCCATTACCGATTGCCCCGAATTTTCATACTCCAATAATTCTCCTGCCGCTTTTTTCAATACCCATTCAGGAAGTGTTGCCGGTCCTGCACTAAAATTAAAAACTCTGCTCATTTGCTATAAATCCTCCTCTTATTTTTTATAATTAATACATCTACTTTATTATAATACAAATAATACGCATATGTCAAGAACAATGTAAAAAAACAATGTCAATACCTCCGCCGAAAGGCGGAAGTATTGACATTAGCTAACTCCTAACTCCTATCTACTATCTACTAATTCCTAATTCCTAATTTTTGTTGATATATAAATTTTATTGTAGCTATAAAAATTTCGTGTCAACAAAAATTGTCCTATTTCCTATCCCCTACGTAAATATTGGCTGTAATTGTTCATTGTTTAATGCCGCTTTTATTGCGTTTGGTATTTGTTCAAAATCGGATATTAATGAAGTCGGTTTTATTAGCGGATTATCTTGACAAAAAGGCACAAAGTAATAATTTCGTATATTCAATAAAGTTCCAATATTTTTACTGTTTCCGCTTAATGCATCATTTGTGGAAACCGCAATTAATACAGGACGTGAATTTCTTATTTGACTTTTGACGGCCATCGTGACGGGCGTATCAGTTATAGAATTTGCAAGTTTTGCAAGGGTATTCCCTGTACAAGGAGAAATTACCAAAATATCGCAGGATTTATTCGGCCCTATGGGTTCTGCACCTTCTATTGTATGTATAATGGATTTCAAGCAAATAGTTTCTATTTCTTCTATAAATTTTTCAGCTTCGCCGAAACGAGTATTAATAAAATATGCGTTAAAAGACATAATCGGGATAACATCATATCCATCGGCAACTAATTTTCGCATTACATTAATGCTTTGTTCAAACGTACAAAACGAGCCGCATAAAGCATACCCTACTCTTATTTTTTTCATATAATAAAAAATCATTCCTTCCGTTTTTGCAGTGATCAGTGACCAGATTTAAGAAAATTAGCATTATCCACACCTGCCGAAGGCTGGTGTGGATAATATTAAATTTACATTTCATCGATAATATTATTTATTGTGTTGAAAATTATTTTTCCTGAAGTATATGGAGCGACTTTCCCCGGTAATGACAGCGCCCATATCACTTTTAAATTTAACTTTTTGGCATCTTCAAATTCTACCCCGCCAGGTTTTGAAGCAAGGTCAATTATTAATACATCTTTATTTACGCTTGAAAGTATATCACGGTTAAATATTTTTGCAGGGATTGTATTTATAATCAAAGAAAAATCGTTAATATATTCCTTTATTTTGTCAATATGTATTGTCATCGCACCGTTCATATCCGCCCATGCCAAATCAGAATGTTTTCTTGCAGCAACGGTGACATCTGCTCCCAATGCAGATAACAATTTTGATAATACTTTTGCAACTCTGCCATATCCTGTTATAAAACATTTTGTACCGAAAATTGTTGTGGGAAGTTCTTCCATTGCTATTTGCAATGCGCCTTCTGCTGTTGGTATTGCGTTATATATTGCTAATTCTTCCCGTTTGAAATAATCTTCTATATAAATATTTTTATGCTCACAAAGAAGTTTTACTTTGTCATTGAGCATACCGCCGAAAATTGTTTTTGCTCTTATGTTTAAAATATCATCTAATAATAATTTACCGCAAAATAACGGTGTATTTAAAGTTACATTATCGACAGTGACAGGCAAAGGCAATACAAGATAATCAATTTCCTTTTGGATTTGTGAAAGGTTTTGATATGCTTGTATTTCGTTTTTAAATTGTTCAGTATTATCAAACCCGATAGTTAAAACTTCGTTTTTTTCCGTTAAAAGATTAGCGATATGGATATTACGCAAATCTCCGCCTGCTATTAAATATGTAGACATATTAACATTGTTCCTTTCCCAAACGAGTTGGAAATAAATATTAAATAATAAATAATAAAGCAAAAATAAAAAATATTTCATTAAGCTTTAATTGCATAGGTTTTTTTATGTTTACATTATATTATGTTATTAACTATAATTAAGTGAATATATTTAATAGCATAAAAAAACAACTACCCGCCATCGGCGAGTAGTTGTTTTTTTATAAAATTATTTCATATCATAAATAAGTGCGTATGCACGAATAAAATATAATCCATTACTTTTAACTCCTAATTTTTGTTGATATGCAAATTTTATGTTGTCCGCAAAAATTCCATGTCAACAAAAATTGTCCTAATTCCTAACTCCTAATTCCTATTATATAACCCTGTTCCAGACTGCCATGCTTGTTTCTTTTCTGTTTGCGAAAGCGAAATATGGGATAAATTTCAATTCTACTGCTTCATTTTCTTCTTTATACTCTGAGTATAAATCTTTATTTTCCTTAACCCTATACCCATCGGCATATATTATATTTGCACCAAATTCATCACTGTATTCAACTTTCGGTATAAACTTTTTATTTACAGACAATTCTCGTACAGGTCCACCATTGTCAAGTTCTTCTAAGCAATATACCAAAGGCCCCATTTGCACCGCACCGCGTCCTATATTTTCGGTTACTAACGAAGACGACTGCATGAGGATTGGAGTCATTTCTAAATCGAGAATAAGAACTCCGTCGGTGTTTTTAACAGTAGCATATCCGTTTTCCATGGTGTATTCTTTGTTAAGATTAAATTTTTTGCACCATTTTGGGATTCGTAATGCGAGCGAATTGTATCCTGTTGCATTTATTGTGATTTTTCCGTTTTTCGGATATTCAGTAGTAATTTTTACATTCTTGTTGTCAGTATTCATGCAATTCGGGATATATTGATTGACATATAAAGTGTCGTCATTTTCGCTGTAGATATAATCGCCTATTGACGCGATAAATCGAGTTAAGTTCGGCGGACAGCAAGAACAGCCAAACATTTCTACACGTTGGGTTATGGGCTGCCAGCTTCTGTGGTGAGGTTTTACGGAATTATCTTTGTCTTTTAACGCAGGGTTAATTTCCAGTGGATTGCAATAGAAAAACGAATCCCCTTTCATTGAAACACCCGATAAAATCCCGTTGAACAATGCTCTTTCTACTACATCAGCATATTCGCTGTTTAAAGTGAGTTTTTGCATCCGCATTGCAAAATAAGCTAAAGCGATTGACGCACAGGTTTCTGCATATGCCATAGAATTCGGCAAGTCATAAGGGCGGGTAAAAGCTTCGCCCGCATAACTCGAACCTACTCCGCCGGTTATGTACATTTTTTTATGTGCAATATCGTTAAAAAGATTTTCGCAGGCTTTTAACAAATCTTTGTCGTCTTTGCGTTCAAAAGCCAAATCTGCCATAGCGCTGTATAAATAACACGCACGAACGGCATGACCTCTTGCGGTTTCTTGACTTCTTACCGGGAATAAACTTTGATGATAGCTGTATGTCATCCAGTCCGGTTGTTCGCAATGCAAGTCTTTTTCGCTGTTTCCGCGGCGGTTAATAAAATATTCGGATAATTTTAACCAACGTTCTTCTTTTGTGCAGCGATAAAGACGGAATAATGCAAGTTCTATTTCTTCATGACCGCAAGTATCATAAGCGGCGGACTGGTCAATCAAGAAAACTTTTTCGATATAAGCGGCATATTTTTTCATGATATTTAACAATCTGTCTTTTCCGGTGGCTTCATACCAAGCGACAGCCGCTTCAATAAAATGCCCTGCACAATAAAGCTCATGCTGGTCACGTAAAGCAAAACGTTTTTCGTCTTTTGCCACTAAATAATATGAATTAAAATAACCGGTTTCATCTTGATTTTTTTCAATATCGTCAATCAAGCTTTCAACAAATTTTTCCAGTTCTTTTTCTTCGCCTTTTTTAACAAGATAAGCGACACTTTCAATCCATTTTGCAGAATCAGAATCCCAAAAAGCATGGGGTTTGTTCGGCATTTCGGTTTTCCATTCGCATTTTAACGCTTTAAAACGTCCTGTTTTTTCAAAATGTTTTTTCACACAATGAATCGTAACTTTTCGGTTTATATCTTGACGGTTTTTCCAAAAACCGTCGGTAATTTCAACATCATAAAAACGAATATTTTCCATAAATATTCCCTTCCTTATTTTTTTCGCATTTACCCCACCCGTACCCGTGCCGATCGCGGCACATTCCGTAGGCGGGTGGGGTAAATATAAAATATTCTTATTTTTTCATTATTCCGCTTTGTTCGAGCATTTTTATCCATAATCCGCCTTGTACTGTTCTGTGCTGGAATCCTATTTGCATTGATGTTATTACAGAATACCAGTCGGTCATGGGCACTCTTGATGGAGTTACTTTATACATAAAGTGCATAGGTTCAATCATTTTTTCAAAATGTTCTTTTCCGTCGAACAAAGTTGCCGCCCATACAAGCCAATCTGTTTTTGTGTAATCTGCACGGTTATCTAACGGCATACCGTATGCGTTTAAACGCCATAAATATGATTCTGTTTCGCTTTGAATCACATTGTGCGGAAAGATTTTCGTGCCGTATAATTTATCCCAAACCACGTTATATTTCATGCTGAAAGTACCCGGTCTGTCAAAAGCGAGGCGATAACTGCCGTCGTCGTTGCTTGCGTTTTTTACCCAGTCTTTTGCCATGTCTTTTGCATTGTTCATGTATTTTTCAGCTTCTGCAAAATCTCCCCAATATTCGCATAATAATGAATAAGACGCAATACCCATAATCGCTTTGAGCGAAAGATTACAGTTGTGCGCTAAATGCCCTGCAAAATCATCTGTGCAAAGTTGATGCTCGGGGTCAACACCGTGTCCTAAAAGATAATCCGCCCATTTTTTCAATGTTTCTCTATGTGCTTTTACATAATCTGCGTTGCCTTCCGCACGTGAAACCGTACCCGCCATAACGAGCATATTTCCGCATTCTTCTACGGGCATTTGATGATTCGGGTCAACGCCGTCACTGTAAACTTGCCCGTTCAAAATTGGATATGTTCCAACATCATGCGGAGCAAAATCAAACGGCCATGCATCGCTTTCAGCAAATTTGAAAATCGGACGCATCATGCCTTTTATTAATTCTGTGTTATATAACAAGAACATCGGAATAGAAGGATAACTAACGTCAACAGTCGCCGCACATCCGTTAGAATGACATTCTTTCGAAATAAACAACGCTTGACCGTCTTCGTCCGCTACAAGTTTATGCGCCGCCATTACTTGACGTATAGCAAGCTGTAATAATTCGGCATATTTGCTTCCGCCTGCTTTTTCAGCTTCATCATACATTTTTTCGTCAAAGTCATTACAACGTTTTAATATTTCGTCATATTCATTATAAGCAGATGTTATTGCCTGTTCGATTGTTGTTTTGCCGTCACGTTTCCACCATGCTTGAAGATGTTTGCCAAAATAAATTAAAGTTTCAATATCATCATACGCGAAAAGCACCAATGCTTTATTGTTGCTTGCTGTGTCCAGTTTTGTGGTTATTTGCGCGGCATGAAAATCTTCTGCTCTTACTCTTTTTACAGAGCTGTCGCCGTCTGCTGTTAGATAAAAATGTCCCCAGTCAATACAAATTCCGTCGCCGACTTTACCCAAAATAGCTTGTTCCTGTCCGCCGATTCTCATTGATGTAAGACCGTCGCCCAATTTTACTTCGCTTGTTAAAACAGGGCATTGATGACCGTGGTTTAAGCACAATTGTGATGTTACGGTAATTACTACATTAACATCATGTTTTTTACCGTCAAGGCTTTTTACATCTACTTTTAAATATGAAACCGGACGAGAATACAATTCCATATCGTCGGGTAACACAGGAGATGTGAAATGTGCGGTAAGCTCTACACCTGCACCGTTGAATATGTAGATTGTAGAAAAGCTGTTAAATTCAACGCTTATTTGTTCCATACCTTTTTTGCCGTTGTTAAGTTCGCCCATGAAATAAAGTTCTTCGCCGTCGATTTCCGCCATGCCGGTGATGATGTTAGGTTTTGCACACCAATGTTTGGTTTGACCTCCGTTTAATTTGTCGCTCATACTCCAAATACTTGTATAAGGGTCAATAGTAATTAACGGATACGCAGGGGCACGAAATGGTTTTTGTAACATAATTAACCTCCTAAGTCCTTTTAAGACTTTCGCCGTTTGCGGCATATTTTTTTAGGCAACCTGTTAAAAGCGTATTTTTAGAGGTTGCCTTTAATAAGGGGTACTTTTATGGTGTATTATAACACATTAATTATGTTATGTAAATAGGTTTGAAAAATAAAATAACAAATAATAAATAAAAAATTACAAATGGGAGTACCCGAAAACAAAGATTTGTAAAAATTGTTCTTGATTTTTTACAATTTTTGTTTTCGGGCACTCCCATTAAATGTGTGAATAATATTAATATTACTCTATTTCAATAAAGGCAACTTCTGAAAATCCGCTTTGAGGTTGTCTTGGTATATAAACCATAAAAAATATAGCGGCCCCTAAAGCAATAATTAATACTGTAATAATGATTATAAGCAAAGTTAATGCCAGCGATGTTGATTCTTGAGAAGTTTTTTCTGCTTGTATTACTTTTAAATCCAAACATGAATCAAAATTAGTTAAGATTTTATCACTAAGTTCACGGCATTTTTCCATATTTTCAAAAATAACCGAAGTATTGGCAGTTTTAGATGCTTCATAAATTGATAATACAGTTTTTGTGAATTCGTTTTCATATGAAAACCTTGCTTCATCAAAAAGTCGTTTTGCTTCACTGCCGTTTTGTAAAGTGTTGTTGTACTTATCTAAATTTTCTTCCATATCGAACATTAAACCTGTGATAACATTATACGAACTTTCGACTTTTTCCATATCATCAGCCATAGATGCTATAACCATTTCCCGCACATAAACTCTCATGTTTTGAAATGTTTCTTGAACTCGTGCGAGATATGGCATAGGTTGCACTGCGTTTTTATAAATTTGTTCCCCGGATTGTTCAATTCTCGCCATGCCTGTGATCCCAACAATCCCAACCACCGTCATAAAAACGGCGACAATCAAAAAACTGACAATAAATTTCAATGTAACTTTTAAATTTTTCATTATATAAAATATCCTTATTAATTTTTTGCATATAAAATCTTTTATTACAAAATGAAAGAATTTATGACACATAGTATTATTATACACCAAAACTAATTGAAATGCAAAGTACCTTTGGGGGTATAAATAAAAAAATTTTTTATTGACTATTTTGGGCAATTATGTTAAAGTATAAAAGTAGATGTTAGATGTTAGATATTAGATATTAGAGAATAAAAATTATAGATTAGATATTAGAATTTAGTGATGGTGGTATATATGGAAGAAATTATATTAAAAACTCAAGCTCCGAGGACTTCTTTAATGAAATTATTAGACGGTCTTATTAAAAAACGTATAATATACATACACGCTCCGGCAGGATTCGGTAAAACTGTATCAACTTCATTATGGTTAGAACATAGAGAGTTCCTTGAAAGCATAAAAAAAACATGGATTAGTCTTGATGAGCATGACAATAAAACAATCGAATTTTGTAAAAGGTTTGTTTCTGCTTTAGCGAATCTTCAACCGGAAAATACCGCATTACAAGAACTTTCAATACATCCTGTTTTTAATACGGCTTCTATTGAATTTACACTACACGCTCTGGGTACATTTACTAACACAAACATTTCAAACATTTTCATTTTTGATGATTTGCACGTTATTGAAAATGAAGAAATACTTAACTTTATACCGATATTATTAAAAAGATTGCCGGAAAATTGCAAGGTTTTATTTTTGAGCCGTACAGCACCGCCAAACAGTTTTTCGGAAATTGTGGTAAAAAGCGAAATCGCAGTTGTTGATGCCCATCATTTGCAATTTACAAGAGAAGAAATAAAATTGCTTTTCAGTAAGAACAAACAATTTGTATCCAATAAAAAAGCAGATGAAATTTATACCGCAACAGGAGGATGGGCAATCGGGATTCATTCATTGCTTATATCTGAAGAAAAATCATATAATATTAATTTAACCGAACAATATCTTGACGCTTTTTTGAAAACGCACGTATGGAGTCGCTGGGATGAAAACATTAAAAAATTGATAATGCTAATATCTGTTGTAAAAGAACTTACTCCACAATTATGCAAATGGCTTATATCAGATGAAAAATCATTAAAAAACAAATCTGCCGATAAAATTTTAGAACAACTTGCAAAAGAAAACGCATTTTTAAGAAAAACCAATGATAATACATATCGGTTCCATGACTTGTTCCGTGAATTTGCTTATCATATGCTCGAAGAATGCGGCGAGACAAAAGTTTTAAAACAAATATCAAAAGCGGGAGATTATTATTTTGAACAAAAAGATTATTTTCGTTCAGTAAAATATTATTCAAAAAGCAAAAACGATGACGGTGTGGCGGAATCCCTTTATTGGATGTATGATTATAATTCGCCGTATGCCGATGTTGAAGATACTTTATATACAGTCAGAACATCTTTAACAGAAAATATTTTAAAAAAATATCCATTTTTGTTGGAAGCAAAAGCATGGGCTTCTTTTGTAGAAGGCAACGCCGATGAATTTGAAAATGATATAGATAAATATTATAAATTATTCCCTAAAATTGTCATCACACATCCAAGGTCAGCGGTAATTTTTGTATTATTGCGTTGTTTAGATTATAGAAATGATTTAATAGATTGGTTAAAAACATTGAACAGAATTCCTTTTAAAAATTTTGCTAAGGCATTTTCACCGAGCATAACACATGGGATACCGTTACTTCATCGTTCAAGCAGAGATTTTTCTGATATATTTTTTGACATCAGCAAAAGCATGGCATTAGTCAAAAAAGGCTTAAAAATTATTTTTAGAGATGAATTTGATGTTATTA
>Ga0099364_10014914_pt1 | contig 10291 bp, 12 predicted proteins | sample TergutTh196P3_FD_73070 | JGI IMG/M metagenome (GOLD analysis project Ga0099364, IMG submission 73070) | Microcerotermes parvus P3 segment gut microbial communities from Pointe-Noire, Republic of the Congo - Th196 P3 | ecosystem: Host-associated > Arthropoda: Insects > Digestive system > Gut ...
ACGCCAAGGTAGGCGGGCGTATTTTCGTATTGCGTACATCTGGGGGATGGGTTTGTGGGGTTTTGGGTTGTGATAATTTTTTCAATGTTGTTGATTTGTGGGTGTGAAAAATTTATTGTAGGGGCGCGCATTGCGCGTCCGTGGGTTTCCTGTTGTTTGTGTGGGTTTTCAATGTAGGGGCGAACTGCGTTCGCCCGTGGTTTATCGGCGGTTGCGAAAATTTTTCCACAATTATTCATTATTCATTATTCACTATTCATTAATTCGTTGCCGCCGATAAATTCTCTCACCGGCGAGCGATTCGGCACTAATTCGTCTGCGATGTCGGCGAGTTGTCGCAAAAATGCCGTCAATTCCGCTATAATCGGGTTGTCGGGCTTGGAATTTGCGGTTGTTAAATCGGGTAGGACGTGCTTTTTGTATATGCAGGTCTCGTAGGCTATGAAGGTGTCTATGTCGAAGTCGGCTAAGTGCTTGAAGGGCATTATGTAGCTTTTTTCGCCCCGCTCGACGTTGTCGAAGAACTGAATTGTCTGCAATAAATCCCGCCCTCTGTAGAGTTTGTCGCGCACGAATCGCCGCAGTAGGCGGATTTTTGAGGGGTGCAGGACTGTGTCATTATCTGTGATACGAGTGCGGACACTGACGTATACCGATGCCGCGTTTTCCGATAAATTGCCCGATATGAGCGGGTTCAGCATGTGTATACCCTCGAAAATCACGACCTCGCCCTCACCGCGCCGAAAAGCCGCGCCGTCGCTTCTGCCTTGGTTCGTGAAGTCGAAAATCGGCAGAATTACTTCCTCACCCGCGAGAATTTTCTCGGCTTGCTCGCTGAACAAGGCGCGGTCAAGGCGGTCGGGCGATTCGAGGTCAACGCCGTCCAAGCCGCTTTTGAGCGGCATAAAATAGTTGTCCATGGAAATTATATGCGTGCGGTGGCCGAGATTTTCCAACTCGGCGCGAAGCCTGTGCGCGGTGACGGTCTTCCCCGACCCCGACGGCCCCGCAATCAGCACTATAGGCTTATTCATGGCGTTAATGTCGGCGGCGGTCTGGGCAATCTGCGCGCAATATTCGGCCTCCGCGAATTGCACAAACGCCGCAGGATTCTGCGCGTGGGAATTAATGCTCTCCAAAGGGATAATTCTCATATATTTAATACCATTCTAAAATTATTAGACCTCTTGCGTAATCAAATATGGTGGATTTGCGTACAGATTTTTCGTCAGACAAGGCGAATTTTCGCAGTAATGCTTTGTGCATTACAAGGAAATTCAACGCAGTATGGCGGAAAATCTGTGCGTGAAGCCGCCATATTTGATTACGCAAGGGGTCTATTGTCGATTTTCGGCGAAAAAGCCGTACTATACTATTCTATCACAATTCAAAGCATTTTGCAACTATAAAAATTTTCCGGTTTTTGAAACTATGTAAATTTAGTAAAATTCGGCGTTTTTGGTAATCTCGAACAAAAACCCACAAAAATTCCCCAATATATTTGTGCACATAGTACCTTGCAATATACGGTACAGTGTGGTATAATGTAGATGGACGATTGCAGTTTCATGAAATGTAGGGGCGCGCATTGCGCGTCCGTAGGATTTTCGGCGGGTGGGCAAATTTTACTGTTGCCTGTATACTTATCAACGTAGGGGCGAACTGCGTTCGCCCGCCCGCAAAGGTTCGCAGTCGTCCGACACTTGCAAATATTTTAAGGAGGCACCCACAAATGACCATAATAGAAATAGCAATCCTAACCCTAATCGCGGCAGTCTTCGTAATATCAATCTTGGCGGTAATCCGCGGCATACGCGGCATACGCGCCGTCAAAAAATTCGAGAACCCGAGCAAGAAAGTCAAGTACGGCTTGATGACCTTGTCGATTATACACCTCAGCTCAGGCGTGACAATCCTTGTCATATACGCGATTTTAGGTGTAGTCGTCGCATCGAATTTACAAGGGGGTGTGGGGTAATGCAAGAAACTATACAAGCTTTTATGGGGCTTACGCTTATTGTCGGGTTTTGGGGGGCAATATGGGCGGCTGTATTGGCATATCTCGCGTTTATTCTTGTCTGCCTGTTTTTTACCGGCGCGTGTTTAATCACAATCGGTATAACCGGCTTTGCCATGAACGGGATACATAAAAGCCAAGTTAAGGACAAAAAAACCGCCGCCGGAAACGCCCACAGTGTTACTGCGATAATTATGGGCATGGTGTTTGCGTTAACGCCTGTTGCTTATGGGTTGTGGGTGCTTTTTGATATGATACGTTAGGAAATGCAGACGATTGCAGAACTCACGGACGCGCAAAATCCACGCGCATTTCTGCATTCTGCATTATTATTTCTGCATTATTTTGAAAGGGGTGGGCAGTATTAATCCGCAATTAAAACGAGGAACGCTGGAGCTTTGCGTTTTGTCAATTGTCTGTCGCGGGGATTGCTACGGCTATGAATTAGTCAACCGTATCTCCGACAACATGCACATCACAGAAGGGACGATTTATCCCCTGTTGAAAAGGCTCAAGGACAACGGGAGTATTACCTCCTATATAGTAGAATCGCAGGAAGGGCCGCCCCGCAAGTATTACCAAATAACCGACATCGGCCGCCTTGAGAAACTCCGCCAAGAGAAAGAATGGCGCAGTTTTTCCGAGAGCATGGAGGTATTGCTGAACGGCGATAATCGGGGCGTTACGCCAATAGAGAAAGGAGAGAGTGAAAATGATTAGTACGAAACACGAGTTCATGGAGCAGTTAAATACAGAGTTAACTCGCCTCGGTGTGGGGGACAAGAGCGAGATTTTGGCAGACTTTGAACAGCATTTCGCCGATAGCCTGTTGCTGAAATCAACCGAGTCTGAAATCTGCTACAAACTCGGCGACATTTCCGAAATCGCCAAACAATACGCGGAAGGCGAGACCTATCAGATTGTGCCTGTTGAATCGGCTGAAATTCCTCAATCGGATTCCGCGACACCGCCCCCGCCGAATACTGCAAATCCCCCACCACCTCCGCAACAGAATAATTACACGTGGCAACAACCCCCGCCCGCCAATCAGCATGCAAATTATGGCTATTCGGGGGCGGGCGGTACCGGCCGCGACGGCACGTCGTCGTCTTACAACGACTACGCGAATAGCGGCATTAAAATCAACATGCCTAAAATTAATATGCCCAAAGACTTCGACTGGGGCGGCTTGCTTACGGTGCTGTGTGTGGATATATTTGTGTTGAGTTGGGCAGTGCCGACGATTTTTGCGGTGGTGATTTCACTGCTGACTGTGCCGTTTTCGCTGATTGTGGCGGGAATAGCCACGATTGTGGGCGGCGGGTTCGGGTTTACATGGTTTTACTCGCCGTTCCCCGCGCTTGCAACGGTCTGTCTCGGCTTTATGTCGCTGTCGCTCGGCGGTCTGCTCGGTATTGCGGGTTTACTGTTGCTCAAAGCATTCGTTGCGTTTTGCCGCAACCTTATCGACTGGCACGGTAAGATGATTACGGGTAAGCCTGTGTTTAAGCCGAAACAAGCTGTTCAATCACCGCAAGTAACCCCGGAAGGAGGTGTTCCCCAATGAAAGCAATGAAAGTATGGGCGATAATTCTGACATGCGTATTTTTTGCCTCGCTCACCGGCTTCATAATCACGGCGGCAATGACGCGGGACGAGATTGTGAGGGGATTCAGAAACGGCGTTTATTTCACCATCGGCGATTATCGCGAGAGCGCACATGACGTTTCGGAGACCTTTTCGGATAATTTCAGCCACATTGAAATAGCGGTAGTCTCCGCACGCACAACCATCAGTATCTCGAGAGACGACAAGGCGCGTGTTGAGTACAAGGGCAGTAACCCCGCCATAGAATTTACCGCCGATATTCGCAATAACACCTTGGTGATACATGAGAAAAGCCGCCCGATGTTGTTTAATTGGGGCTGGAATTCTTGGGGGAGCGGAGACTTGGTCGTAGAAATTCCCGCAAAAGAGTACGGCGAATTGAAACTCTCGGTCACGAGCGGCACTACCAACGCCGAGCTTCACGCCGCCAATTTCACCCTCGACACCTTGATTCTGAAAGCCACGAGCGGCAATATAACATTAGATTTGCCCGGGTATGCGAATCTGCAAAGCTTTGAAATCGGGGCGACTTCGGGGCGATTGAATGTAAACGGCTTGTCCGGGCGGGGCAGGGTCAAGGTCACGTCGGGGAACGTGAATTTGACCTACGCCGACTGGAACGACGCCTTAGATGTAGAAGTCACAAGCGGCAATGTCGAGATTAAAACCCCACAAAACAGCGGCGCGGACTTGGACTTCTCGCGGTCAAGCGGCTCGCTCAAATACGACCTGAACGGCGACAATGGCAAGCTCACCGGCTCGGCAACCCTGACCGTAGGCGGGCATAATGTTAGGCGGGTGTGGGTGAGGGTGACGAGCGGGAGTGTTTCGATAATTGACAATTGACGAACAATTGACAATTGACAATGGACAATGGACAATTGAGGTGTCGCCGTTGGCGACGGTTTTAGACTCTAATAACCGTGAATAAACGGATTGCGAGTTGTGGATTTTTCAATCCATAAAACCGTCGCGTAGCGACACCACAATTGTCCATTATCAATTGTCCATTGTCAATTGTTCGTCAATTGTCCATTATCCATTGTCCATTGTCAATTCACAAAAGAATGTGGCGGGTTTACCCGCCACATTCTTTTCCTACTGCTTATCTGTCTCCCCTATGGGCAGGTCTCCTATGCTGTCTAAGTTATCTATGCCGTGCCTTTCCATAAGCTCGTACAAATCGGGGATGTCGAGGCCGCCGCCTTCTTCAACATGCTTTTGGAGTATTTCGTCCCAGTCTAACTCGTTGGGTTCTTGCGGAGTTTCGGGTTCTTGCGGAGTTTCGGGTTCTTGTGTAGCTTCAGCTACCGGGTTCGTAGGTTCTTGCACTTGCGATTCCTCGTCAACCGTGTGTTTATCCATGTTCTCGTACCACTCGCCGCCGGTATTGCCGAAATTACCCGCGCCGTCTCCCACGTTGTCGCCTAAGTTGCCGTAATTGTCGCCGGTGTCGCCGAACGGCTCATTCTGCGAACTCATGACGGGTGCGGTCTCTTGGGTTGCGTCCAACAGTGCCTCTATGGCCGCCTCCAGCTCCCACTCGCTGAGCGCCATCAGCGCGCTTAAATGCTCCGACGTGAGATGTGGCGTGAGCTTTGCGGCGATGTCGGGTGCAAAGCCGTATTTCAGCGAGGCGATTTCTTCGGGCGACAACCGCGAAGCCACGATTGTGAGGGCCTCGTTCAAGGTCGTATTAGCCTCGGTGTAATCATCGCCCGACACCGGCAGGATTACCCGCACTTCGCGGATTTGCTTGCCTGTATGGTCGATGTGATAATTATCAGCATGAATCAAGTCGCCCACTTTCACGAACTCAAAGCCTTTTTGCTTTAAGGTGGCGAGAATATCGGGCAGTGCCTGCGTGGTATTGTCCAAGTCGTTGTGGAACAACAGAATCGAGCCTGCCTCGGTCTGGTCGGTTACTCGCTTGATAATTGTCGCGGGGTCGGGTTCTTGCCAGTCAACGCTGTCCACCGACCATTGGATTACTTTGTACCCCAAACCCTCAATGGTAGTGACGGCATTTGCATCATACTCGCCGTAAGGTGCGCGGTACAAGGTCGGCGCGGAGCCGATTACCATTGCGATTTTGCGCTCGGCTTCCTTTGTATCCTCGATAATGCGGTGTATGTTCATGCCCTTTAGTCGGGGGTGAACATCGGAGTGATTGGCGATTTCGTGGCCGGCGTTGGCCATTTTGCGAATGTCGTCCGGGAACTTTTCCGCGAACTCGCCTGTCACAAAGAAAGTCGCGAGGACATCGTTTTGCTCAAGGATAGTCAAAAGCTCGTCGGTGTTTGAATTACCCCACGCGCAATTGAACGACACCGAAATTTTATTGTCGTTTCTGTCAACCGAATAAATCGGTAGCTTGGTCTCATTCGCCCCCGTATTTATTGAAGTTAATACCGCAGCGATACCCACAGCTGCAACGACAAAGACTGCCAAGATTATAATTCCCGCTCTCATAGCGCGTTTTTTTGTCAAAGTATAAACAAACATATTCTCCCCCATGTCCTTCCTCCACAAGTATGAAAAAGCTCACACCCTCCGGAAAAATCTAATTGGTGGATTATATGCTTGTTAGGCTTGTTTTATGCGGTCATGCTGTAACTTGTCTGAAAAAATCCAATTGCAATGATTTTTCATGCCGACAAAAAATAATCGTTCAGACCTTTCACGCTCTGCTTTGTGAGCGGGGCGAGGGCGGCCTTGGCGTTGTCGAAGACTATGTTGTTACTGATAATTTTCAGCGCGGCATCATTGACGACAAAGACGAGCGGGAGTTTCGCGGTCGCGGGGGTCGAGCGGACTTTCTTGTAGAAGTCGAACAACAGGCTCATGTCCGCGCCGAAGTGGCAGAAAACCAAGTCGGGCAGGCTCCTTTGCATCATTGCAAAGGCATTGCTCGCGGAATTAGAGCCGCTGACCTTAAAATCCTCGCCGAAAAGCTTCCTGAGGTTGGTGATTTCGTTGATGTCGCCGCTTATGATTAAGATGTTCTTCATAAATTTTCACCCCATTAATAAATAAGAATGCAGAATGCAGAATGCAGAAATAAATAAGAATGCAGAATGCAGAATGCAGAAATAAATAAGAATGCAGAATGCAGAATGCAGAAATAAATAAAAATATTACGCGCATATCCGTCGGAAAACGACCTCGAAACTAAATTATTTCTGCATTCTGCATTATTATTTCTGCATTAAAAATAATTTCTGCATTCTGCATTATCATTTCTGCATTAAACATTACCAGTTGTAAAACCTCGCAATATTCTTCCCGTTATCGCGGGCTACGCCGAGGCCTTTGTCGCAGGCTTGGTACAAGTCCTCGTAACTTTTGCCGTGCCGCTCCGACACCGCAAGCCCCATTGAGACGTAGACCTTTCTGCCGACAATCTTGTATGTAATTTTTCTGATTAGACGAGCGGCGTAATTCTCGATTTTTACACGCTCTTTCATGCCGGGGACGAACAGCAGAAAGCCCCCGCCTTTGACCGCCGCAAGTACAGCTTTGTCGTCAATTTCCTCGCATATTATATCGCGGCATATAATCAAGGTCTCGTTGCTCACCGCGGTTGAGGCGAAGCTGTAGTGGTCCAGCTCGACTAACATCAGCGCGCCTTTCGTGCCGTCACGGAGCAGCTCCTCAATCCGCATTTGGCCCATGGGTTTTTTCGGGAGACCCGTGACGGGGTCGGGCTTTTCGCGGGCGGGCGAGTATTTCAGGATGATTTCTTCCACGGCGCGGTCGAACCCGAGCGGCTCAAGCGGCAGTTCTATGGTCTTCTCGACACCCGCTTGTGCTGCCCGTATAACCACACTCGGCGGCAAGCGTGCGCCGAGTAACACCGCAGGGGGAGCGGGTTTTGCGGTCTCGGGATTCGGGGGGTTACGCAGTCGCTCAAGAAATCGCAAGCCGTCCGTCCCGCGCATCATCGGCGACAGGATTATCAGCCGAATGGGGTTCTCGTCAAGCACGGCAAAGGCTTCCTTCTCGTTGTCCGCATACAAAACCCGATAGCGTTCGCCGAAAATCGCACCCGCTATGTAGTAGAGATTTATTGAGTCGCTGATGACTAACAGATTCTTTTTCATAAGAACCCCCTAATATGAATTTTATGCTTCCTGCAAAGGCACAACAGCGAGAGTCTTGCCTAAAGGGGCTAAAAGCTTGAGGATTGTGCTGAGTTGTGGGTTTGTTTCGCCCGCTTCAAGCCGGGAAATTACAGGCTGTTTCACCCCGCTGAGTTCTTCGAGTTCTTTTTGGGATATTCGTCCCTCATTGCGTGCCTTAATAAGCTCGCCGATTATGGCGACCCGCAACTCGCTCTCACGGATTTCGTCTTCGGTAAAAATTTGTTTCTCAATGTCACTCCATTTTCTCATCAATTCTCACTCCTTGCTCGAAAATCGTTTAGATTTCGCCTTGCTTGCTCGATTTCACGCGGCGGTGTTTTACGGGTCTTTTTTATGAAATGGTGCAGTAATATGAACCCGTCGTCAGTCCAACTCGCGAAAAATATTCTGTTATTTGTCGGGCGCAGTTCCCACAAATCACCGTCAATGTGCTTTATAAAAGGTTCGCCTGCCGTTTTCCCGTATTCTTGCAAAATTCTGATATAATCCTGTATTTTCTTTAGGTTAATTCGGCTGTTTTTGTCGTTTTTTCTCGACAATTCCTTTATGTAATCAAAAATAGGTGCTTTGCCCTGCCTGTCTTCATAGAAAATAGTATCATACATTTATCATTCCCTCATTACCTACATTATACCAAAAAGTTATAGCTTTGTCAATGCCTAAAAGTTATATTAATATCGGCTATAGAATAATTATACCAAAAATTTATTGACAAGTCAACATTTTTTATGTTACAATATTAACAAGAATAAAAATAAGAACCCGTACGAATAGGCGAAGCATTGTCTGGACGGCTGATTTTCCGCCAGACTGCGTTAAAATTTTCCGCAATGCACAAAGCATTACGAAAAATTTTGCCTTGCCTGACGAAAAATCCGCTCGCCCATACAATACTCCGCCTATTCATACGGGTTCTAAAAGGAGGCAAACATGAAAATTTATAATTTCAGCGCGGGGCCGGCGGTGTTGCCGGAGGAAGTTTTGAAGCGGGCGGCTTTGGAGATGTGCGACCATGGCGGCTCGGGGCAGTCGGTCATGGAAATGTCCCACCGTTCCAAGGAATACGAGGCGATACACAACGAGTGCATAGCGTTATTGCGCGAGGTGATGGCAATCCCCGATAATTACAAGGTGCTGTTAATGCAGGGCGGCGCACATACTCAGTTTGATATGTTGCCGCTGAACTTGAAGAAAAATGGCAAGGCCGACTTCATCGTGACAGGGCAATGGGCGAAAAAAGCCTACAGTGAAGCCAAAAATTACTTGGCGGCGAACCTGATTGCCTCGTCCGAGGATAAAACTTTCTGCTACATACCCGAATTAGACAGTGCAAAATTTGACAAAGACGCCGATTATCTGCACATTTGTGAGAATAACACAATCTTCGGGACAAAGTATCCGACACTGCCCGATACCGGCGATGTGCCGCTTGTGTCTGACCAGTCGTCTTGCATTTTGTCGGTGCCTGTTGACGTTGCAAAGTACGGCATAATCTACGCTTGCGCCCAAAAGAACATGGGGCCGTCGGGCTTGACTGTGGTGATTATTCGCGAGGACTTGATTCAAGATGTGAAAGGTCAAGGCGTGCCTACAATGATGCAGTACAAAACCCACGCCGATAATAATTCGCTCTACAACACACCGCCGACCTATGCGATTTATATGTGTGGCTTGGTGCTCAAGTGGATTAAGGCGAAGGGCGGGCTTGCCGCAATGAAGCTTCACAACGAGAAGAAAGCCGCTATCCTGTACGATTATTTGGACGGCTCGAAACTTTTCAAAAGCACTGTAGAACCGAAATATCGCTCACTCATGAACGTGCCGTTTGTCACGGGCAATGAGGAAATCGACAAGAAATTCATCGCCGAAGCCAAGGCGGCAGGGTTCGTCAATCTCGGCGGACACCGCTCTGTAGGCGGCATGAGGGCGTCAATTTACAACGCTATGCCGATTGAGGGGGTGCAGGCGTTGGTGGATTTCATGGCGAAGTTTGAGAAGGAGAACAATTGACAATTGATAATGGACAATGGACAATGGACAATTGTGGAGTCTCTTCGCGACGATTTCCGACTGAATAATTTACAACTCCACAAAGCCCCCCACGCCCATTAATCGGAAACATTGAAAACGCCATCACGACCGAGGGATTACGGGCGAACCGTGGCAATCCCGCCCCTACGCTGAAAAAATCCACAGGCAACAGAAAATGCGGCGCGGTGTTTTGTAGGGGCGCGCATTGCGCGTCCGCACCCCACGGAAACGCCGTAAAACCCACGGGCGGGCAATGCCCGCCCCTACATTGAAAACCCGCACAACCGTGCATGTTCACGGGCGAACCGTGGCAATCCCGCCCCTACGCTGAAAAAATCCACAGGCAACAGAAAATGCGGCAACATTGAAAAAACCCAAACAACCAAAAACCCCACAAACCCATCCCCAAGATGTACGCAATACGAAAATACGCCCGCCTACCTTGGCATAGCACAAACTGTATCGGCGGATTTTCGTGTTAAGACAACCT
>Ga0099364_10014915_pt1 | contig 10290 bp, 8 predicted proteins | sample TergutTh196P3_FD_73070 | JGI IMG/M metagenome (GOLD analysis project Ga0099364, IMG submission 73070) | Microcerotermes parvus P3 segment gut microbial communities from Pointe-Noire, Republic of the Congo - Th196 P3 | ecosystem: Host-associated > Arthropoda: Insects > Digestive system > Gut ...
CAGCATGTAAAAGATGATTTTATTTACGAGCCATGGATTACGGTCAGGGCAAAATTTAACAAAGATGATAAGGATCATTGGGGCCTGCCCTGTACCCTTGGAGAAAGAACAATGGCATTCGGCGCCGCCGCTTTTACCCCTTCATTAATTAATGAGGAAGACATTGAAAAAATAAAGCCGGTAAAATGTGAAATAGACGAAAAAGCCACCGCGGAAACAATCGAAAAGGTAAGGGAAGCTCTGGGCGGCATAATGGATGTGGTATGCGATCGCAGAGGAATTTTTTGCTTTACCACATGGAGACGCGATATCTGCACCGATCTGGCGAAAATGCGGGGCCTTGAACAAATGATGATGGATGTAATTGACAGGCCGGAATGGTTCCACAAGATTAGCACCCTCATGCGGGATACGATACTGGAAGATATAGATAAAACCGAAAAAAACGGTAATTTCCACCTTCACAATAATGAAAACCAGAGCATGCCTTACTGCGATGAATTGAATGCACCGGATGCGAGTACCGCAAGCTGTAAAACCTCCGAACTATGGAATTTTATGTCTTCCCAGGAATTCACCGGTATAGGCCCCGAGCATTTTAATGAATTTCTTCTGCAATACCAAATACCGGTAATGGAACGTTTCGGCCTGACCGCCTACGGTTGCTGCGAAGACCTGACCGCAAAAATACCCCTCCTTAAAAAAATTAAAAATTTACGGCGAATTTCCATTACCCCATTTTCTGATGTAAGAAAAAGCGCCGAGCAAATTGGCAGCGATTATATCACATCATATAGGCCCTTGCCGACAGACATGATAGCAAAAGGACTTGATGAAGACCTGGTCAGAAAAATTGTAAAGAGAGACTATGAAATTCTAAAAGAAAATAAATGTATTTTTGAGATGAATCTTAAAGATGTACGCACAATTTCCGGCAAGCCAAATGACCTAATCAACTGGGTGGAACTTGTACGGAAAATTGGTGATGAAGTTATTGGTTAAGGTGCGTATTTAATAAAAGCATCAAACATTATTTTTTTAACATCATCTGAAACACCAATGGCCTGGGCGTCACCGTAATCCGAAAGGATAAGGCCTCCTTTTTTAGTACCCCAGCATTCAATCAAAAGCCTGGCTTCCTCTTCGATTTCAAAAGCGGATTTAAAAGGAAGGGTATGTTGAATATCAACACAGGTAGACAAGCATGTTTTCCCGGCAAAAAGTTTCCCAAACTCCTCAATACCTAAAACCCGTGGTTGAAGTAAGTTAAAAACATCAACTCCTGCATCTATCAGGGAAGGAACAAGTGTGGTAAGTTTACCGCATGAATGCAGCCAGACATGCCAACCAGCTTCATGACAGGCATCAAAAATTTTTTTATAACGGGGTTTAAAAAAATCATCAAAGAGTTCTACGCTAATAAAAGCTGCCTGTTCAGTTCCCCAGTCATCAGTAAAACTTATACCGTCAATAAGACCGGGAAAACGCTGTGACATATTACGTATAATACCAATATCGAATTCAACAATATAATCCGCCAAAGCTTCCAGTTTTTCGCGTTCCAGATAAAAGTCCAGCATTACATTTTCAAAACCCCGCAGGCTATGGAGACGTTCAAAAAATACCATAAAAATACTTGTCTTGATATACTTATCCGTATCCAGGGTCTGACTCTTTACTTCAAGGCCTTCCCAAAAGGCCGGATCATCAGGATTGGGAAATTTAAAATTTTTTATTTTTTTCCAATCGTCTAAGGGATGCCCTGTAACCAAACCCATGTTTGCGACTTCGCTCCTGCTCCAGGTACAACCCCATTCATCCAGAGTTTGGCGCAGAGTTTTATCACCGGTACCTATTTGATTCCATCCAAATCCTGCAGTATCGCTAAGTCCAAATGCATTAAATTCCATAGGCGGTTTATCGGGAACCTTAAATTCAATTGCCCGTTTAACCCTTTCTTTACTGGTCATTTTTTTCCCTTCAGTTTATGCTTTGTTAAATAAATTATTTCATAAATTAACCCTTTGGTCAAGTATATTTTATATACTTACTGGTTGTGATCATTTTGGTATAAATAATTTCGCATTAGCTTGTGTTGGTGATATTTCACCTGGTATTTCAATCATTCAATGTTTTCCTTATCTCTCCGGCAAGTTTATCAGGAAAATTTATGGTCATACCATCAATGTCATGGGATAAGGCTGCTCTCATGTCATTTTCATCAGCTATACCCCATGCCCTGATAGACAATCCTTTTTGCCTTGCGTAAGCAATAATATCTGCATCCAGCACAGTAACTTTCGGGCAGTACTGCATGATTCCTTTGATGGATAAATCGTCAATAAGTTCTTTGCCGGAATCTGATGTTAAAAAGCCCAGACGAATTTCTTTATCAAAATTCCGGATGTTTGTAAGTTGCAAAAGTGAGAATGAAGTAACGATTACTTTATTTTTACAATGGTACTTCTCAATTGCTTTTAACACATTTTTTTCAATGCCGTCTGCTTTTAGCTCAATGGCGAAAGCAAGGTCTTTTCCGCTGAAGCATTTGAGAAATTCCTCAAAAAGAACTATGGGCTCTTTTTTATATTTTTCACCTTTATAAATACCAAAATCCATCTGTAATAATTCTTCGTATGTATAATCTTTGATTGCTCCTTTAAGGCCCGTGATTCGTTCTATTGTTTTATCATGAAACAATACAAGACGAGAGTCGGCTGTTTCCTGTACATCTGTCTCAATGCCATTAGCATCCATGAATAATCCCATATAGAATGCCGCAAGGGTATTTTCAGGGGCATATTCGGAAGCGCCACGATGTGCATAGTTAATAAACATTTAGTCTTTACTCCTTTATATTTTATTATAAGCGTTTATGATTTTTTTTGCAGAAATGTTTACATTGATTTATAATCAACAAAAGGAGAATTATTATGAATAACTACATTTCACTACCCGATGAAAAAATGCCCTATCCCAGGGTATGCGCACACAGGGGCTTTTCCGATCTGCTCCCTGAAAATTCCCTTATCGCTTTTGGAGCCGCATTAGCGGTAGGAGTTCATGAAATCGAATTTGACGTTTGGGAATCTAAAGATGGAAAAATGGTACTCTGCCACGATCCAAATCTCAAACGGATTGCTTTGAATCAGACCGGAGTTGTAAGAGACCTGACTTACGATGAAATAATGCAGGCCGATATAGGAAGCAAGATATCTCCTCTCTTGCAAGGTCTGCGTATTGCCACATTGGATGAAGTTTTAGCTTTAAACGCAAACCGCTCCGTCATCAATATGCATATAAAATCAACGGACCCAAAAAGCGGATATAACAAGGCTACATTTAAAAAAATTCTTGAACTCCTGGATCGTTATGACAGCCGGCCTTATGTATATATTTCCGGCGCAGCAGATGTTTTAAAACTTGCTTTGGAAGAAGCCCCGGACATTACCCGCAACTGCCTTGAAAGAAAGGAAAGCCCGGATATTGTGGATAACTCGATAAAGTATAAATGCAAAAAACTTCAGTTTTTTATGGATTATTCCAAAGAAGCTCTGGACAAGGCTCATGCTAACGGCATTATCTGTAATTATTGCAACACCGAAGATCCTGAAAAGGCCCGTGAATTATTTGAGATGGGAATGGACACCGTTTTAACCAATAGCACTCATCTTATCATGCAGGTATGGGAGAAGTATCACTTTTATAGAAAATGGACAAAAAATCCCCACATTGGCTATTAATAACCTTGATCTTATAGGTAATTCGTTAAATTCCGTGTGTTTATCTATAAAAATCTGTGAAAATTATGGCTAAAATGAGAATGAATCATTTTTTCTCTCTTGACAATTAATCCCTGGGTGATTTAAAATGTATCAACATAGTAAAATAGGGGGATTCTGTGAGTATAAATAACCCAAAAATCCAGCAACCTTACAGAAAAAAGAACCGGCTGCTTAAGTTTGTAAAAGAAAACGGTACGGGATATTTGCTTTGCGCTCCTTTACTGGCAGCTATTTTTATTTTTGTAATGTACCCCATGTTTCAAATGATTTTATATAGCTTTCAGGCTACAAATGGCATATCCGGCCGCTTTAACGGGATTACCAATTATAGATGGATATTTAACGACAGACTATTCCGGAATTCCATATTTAATACCGGCCGCATGGCTTTTTTCGCAATTATTTTAAACACTTCCGTTTGCTTTATAATAGCCTCGTTAATAAATAATCTGGTACGGGGAAAAAGTATCTTCAAAAGCCTTTATTTCCTGCCAAATGTAGTATCCGCTGTCGCAGTTGCTATGCTCTTTAATTTTTTATTCTACGCCTCCCCTGCCGGCATTGTTAACGGTTTTCTCGGCTGGTTTGGTATTTCCCCTATAGGTTGGCTGGTATCCCCATCCCTCGCCCCTTTCAGCATGGTGATAATGGGGCTTTGGCGGAGTATGGGGTACGATACAATTCTGTTTTTAGCGGGGCTTCAAAGTATCCCCAGGGAGATATACGAAGCAGCCGATGTGGACGGAGCGGGAGGTTTTAGAAAATGGTTTTCCATCACTATTCCCAGCATGAGGCCTGTATTTGTGTTCATTATTATGATGCTAACCATCTCCCAGATGAGGCGTTTTGAAGATATTTACATGGTCGGTGGTGTAGGAGGTAATCCCGGCGGAGCACTTTCCACAGTGGTCCTTTATGTCTACCGCACAGCGATGATTTCCAGGGATGTGGGACTAGGCTCAGCCGCGGCGGTAGTTCTGTTTATCATCATTCTTGCACTTACATTGTTTAATAATCGTGTGTTAAACAGGAAAGGGGAATAGTCATGTCTACCAATATAATAGCCAAAAAAAATATTAGCTATAAAAAAAGAAAGTCCATGGCCCAAGCGATGATTGCGGTTTTTCTTGCTCTAGGTTCAATTGTAATGATAGTCCCTTTTGTATGGATGGTATCTACCGCATTTGATAATAGCGCTATGTTTGATATAGTATTTCCGCCGCGATTTTGGCCAATGGAGCTTTCTTTACAGCCTTTCCGCATAGCTTTTACCAATGTACCCATGATCCGGTATATTTTTAATACCCTGCTTGTTGCAGTAGGTACTATTTCCGCATCCATATTCAGCGCTATATGTGCCGGATACGCTCTTTCCAAAATTCGCTTTAAAGGCAGTTCTATTGTTCTGGTTATAGCCCTTTCCACCTTAATGATCCCAGGAGAAGTTACAATAGTTCCACGCTTTTTCCTTTTTATGAGACTTGGCTTGGTAAATTCCTACTTAGCCTTTTGGCTGCCTGCCTTTGCCGCTGTAATGGGTACCTTTTTTACCAGGCAATACATGGTTTCTATACCGGACTCTCTTAGAGAGTCAGCCCGTCTGGACGGTGCAGGAGAGTTTCGTATTGCATTGCAAATTTACATGCCTTTATGTGGAGCTTTAATCGCCACATTAACGGTTCTTCAGTTCCTTGGCGTGTGGAACGATTTTTTATGGCCCATGATTATCCTGATCTCTCCCTCCAGGTATACGCTTCAGCTGGGTATAGCTATGTTCAGCATGAATCAAGGAGGAGTTGGTGCAATTTCTATGCCTGCAATACGTATGGCTTGTACAGCTGTTTCTATCATCCCAGTGTTGATTCTTTACCTGTTCCTACAGCGCTTCATAGTAGAAAGTATCGCTTTATCCGGAGTAAAGCAATAATTTTGTTTTTGTGTGGTTTTTTGAACTTAATTCATAAAAACCCTCGAATATATAATAGTTTTTAAGGAGAAAACTTTATGAAAAAATCAAAGTTTCTTGCAGTTGCGGCTTTAATTCTAGTCGCAGTTATGCTTGTTTCCTGTGGTTCAAGAACCCCAAGCGGTCCAAAATCAAAGTTCACCATTGCAATTGCTGGTATTAATTTGGACGACGGTGTTAATGTTACCACGCAGATGAATGCTGAAGGGTATAATACCCTTGCGGCTACCTTATTAAAACAGAAGTTCCCCAATATTGACATTGAGTTTATCGCCGTACCCTGGGATGGTGCTGACGCCAGAGTCAGAACTCTTCTCCAGTCCAATGCCGCCGATATCTTTAGTCAGGGCGGTGCTTTTATGCCCCAGTATTATAAAGAGGGACTTATAGCTTCTCTTAGTTCATTTATGGACAGAGACCAAAGCTGGAGTTTTGAAGATGATTTCCCTGCTGGTATGAAGAGCCACCCCCATGTTCTCTCCTACGATGAATCTACCGTTATATCCTTACCCTGGGCTATAGGCTATCGTGTGATTATTTACGATACACTCCTTTTCGATCAGTGGGGTGTAGAGTATCTTAATGAATACCCCACTCCAGGAGAAATCCTTGAAAAAGCAGCCAGGATGACGGGAATTAATCCCGTTACAGGAGAGCAGAACTACGGTGCCTGGATTGCTGCGAACTCTCTTAATATGAGCTTTTTAATACCAGCTTCTCAGTACTTTGGAGATATCGGCGTTGATGGTAACTTTGACGATCAAAGAAACCTCCGCTGGTCCCTTAATTCACCTGGTTTTGTAAATGCAGTACAGTGGGCTGTGGATCTGGCGAGGTTTTCACCTCCTGCTTCCGCCACCGGCCAGGGAGCTGAAAGATTCGGCCTTATAAACAACGACATCGCAATTCGAATGGAAGCCGGCGGCGGCCCCATCATGGGTGTTTATTATAGAACAGGGGATGACAGCTTAATTAGCCGCTTTGTCCCCACCATGCATCTTGGAACAAACGGCGGGAATTGGACCCCTGTAGATGGTGTTGGTATCAATGCTAACCTTAGAGGCGCGGATGCTGATATGGCCTGGGAAATTCTTAAATACCTGGCCGGCCCGGAAGTTACAAAATGGCGCTTTGACAATTGGGGACCCTCTGCTATGCCTTATAAGAATTCAGCCACTGAGCTTTATGATCCCAAGGATGTATACCTTATCATGAACAATAGAATTGTAGCTGTTTCAACCCATCCCGGATATGAAATTAACCCATTTTACGGCTCTGGTATTCAACCGGAATTGGCCAGTATGTTGAGCCGTTCTGTAGCAGGTGTATCATTTAATCTTCAAGCAGAGATGAATGACTTGCAAGCAAAAGCAGTTGCCTGGTCAGCTACCCGTTAACATATAAAAAATCGAAATGTAAAACGCCAAGTGGATGCTAGCCTTTAGGGCTCTTCCCTTGGCGTTTTGTGATCTAAAATAAATTTATTGGAGGAATTCCCATGAAGAAACTGGCGCTTGTAGGCTGCGGAGGAATCGGAGATTACCATCTTAAGCATTTCGTGCAATTTAAAGATATAAGCCTGGCAGGCTTTTGCGATGTTACCCTTGAACGGGCGGAGAATTTCGTAGAAAAAACAGGTCAAGGTAAAGCATATTCAGATTATAGTAAAATGTTCGATGAAGTAAAACCTGATATGGTTTTTATCTGTATACCTCCCACTGCTCATGGAAACATCGAATTTGAAGTAATTCAACGGGGCATACCATTTTTCGTAGAAAAACCGGTAACCATTGACCTTGAACTGGGAAGAGAAATAAAAAATCAAGTAGAAAAAAGTAAATTAATTACCGCAGCGGGATTCCAATGCCGCTACGACGGTATGAATGAAAAAGCTAAAAGATATATACAAGAAAATCGTATTCTCGTTGTCCAGGCATCCCGGGTTGGAAATGTTCCGCCGATTTCCTGGTGGCGTAATAAATTTACATCCGGCGGCCAGCTTTTGGAGCAAACCATACATCAGATGGATATGCTGCGTTACCTTTTGGAAACAGAGCCGGAAAAAGTCTATTCCGTCGCAAAACGGGGCTTTATTACCCAGGAAGAATGCCCTGGCTACTTTACCGATGACCTTTCTACTACCCTGATAAGCTTTAAAAACGGTGTTACTGCTACAATGATGACCGGCTGTTATGCAAAAAATAATGCATGCTGGGAATCAAAAATGACATTTGGCAGCCGGGATTCCAGAATGGATTATTTTTTAGTTAATAAGGTTTTGATACATACTAAGGACGAAACTGATACAACAGAAACCAGCCGAGATTTTGGCTTTAATTGCGACCGGACTTTTGTAGATGCCGTCCTTACAGGAGACGGATCAAAAATCCGTTCTTCTTATTCTGATGCTTTTAAATCCACAGTATTCGGCATTGCCTGTAATCAATCCATGGAAAGCGGCCTTCCGGTAAACGTAGGAGACCTTTTATGAAACGATCCATTAATGCCTGGTCTATAGATGAAAAAGTAGACTTCGAAGGAATGTTCCAGGCGGTAAAAGAAGCCGGTTTTGAAGGAATTGAACTTAATATCGATAAAGACGATCGTTCTGCCCATTCAATAAGCCTTGAAAATAAAAGTGATTTGAATAGTATTGCCAAGCTCTCAGAAAAATATTCATTACCCGTGGTCAGTATTTCGACCTCTGTGGGTGGGAATACAGGTGGAAGCAAGGAAGATCAAAAACAGGCACAAAAAGTTATAATCCGGCAGATTGAATGCGCCAAGGCTTTAAATGCAAAGGCGATCCTTTCGGTTCCAAGAGGTGTAGACAACCAGTTTCCGCTTCAAGAAGCTTATAAAAACAGCCTTGAATGTTATAAAGAAATTGGAGAAAAAATCTCTGCTTCCGGTATAATTGTATGCCTTGAGCAGGTGTGGAACGGATTTTTTACTTCTCCCTTCGATATGGCTAAATTTATTGATGATTTAAACAATCCAGGTATAGCCGCATACTTTGATGTGGGAAATGTCCTGGCTTTTTCATGGCCTGAGTACTGGATTGAGATTCTGGGGAAACGTATAAAGGCCGTCCATGTCAAGAATTTTAAAAGAAATGGGGGCTTATTCCGAGGGGGTACATGGGTAGACCTTGATGCAGGAGACGCTGATTGGAATAAAGTAATACCTGCCTTGAAAAAAGCCGGATTCGACGGCTACCTTACGACAGAAACATTTATAAGTGAGTCAAAAGTACCGGGCATTAGTTTCCCTGCCTACTACCAATCTGTTTCTGATGCTTTGGGAAAGATTATTGCTTTGTAATTTTCTTTATGTTAAACTTCCCTTGAACAGAAATGCTCAAGGGAGGAAAACATGCGTCTATGTGATAAAGATTTATTAAATAAAAAGGCCTGGGAAAAGGCAGGAATTAAGCTTCCCAAATTTGACAGGGAAGCCATGATCAAAGCCACAAAAAATAATCCCCAATGGGTTCATTTTGGTGCAGGGAATATATTCCGGGCTTTTCCCGCTGCTTTAGCCCAGACCCTTTTAGAAGAGGGGCTTTTAAAAACAGGAATTATAGTAGCCGAAGGCTATGATGGGGAAATAATCGATAAATGCCTTTTACCCATTGATAATTTATGTCTCCTTGTAACCTTAAAATCCGATGGATCTACAGATAAAAATATAATTGCCTCTATAGCCTCATCTCATAGGATGGACAAAGACATTGAAAAGCTAAAAGAAGTGTTTGCAAATCCTTCTTTGCAGATGGCTAGTTTTACAATCACAGAAAAAGGTTATAATCTGAAAAATCAAGGAGACACCTTTTTTCCCGATATTGCTGAAGATATTAATGCCGGTCCAGGTTCACCAAAAAGTTATCTGGGTCGTGTTGCAGCTCTCATTTATGAGCGCTATACAAAAGGCGGCTATCCTCTGGCTTTGGTAAGCATGGACAATGTTTCTCATAACGGAGACATGCTCTTTGCCGCTATGGAAGGCTTTGCCAAAGGTTGGGTTGAAAATGGAAAAGCAGAAGCAGGTTTCCTTGATTATATAAGGAATCCCAAAAAACTTTCCTTTCCCTGGACCATGATCGATAAAATTACCCCCCGGCCTGATGACAGTGTCAGAGATATGCTTATAACTGACGGTGTGGAGGATATACAGGGTATAGTAACCTCAAAAAATACCTATGTAGCCCCTTTTGTGAATGCTGAAGAAACTCAATACTTGGTTGTAGAGGATTCATTTCCAAATGGCAGACCGGCTTTGGAAAAAGCTGGAGTTTTATTCACAGAAAAAGAAATTGTGGATAGGGTTGAAAAAATGAAGGTCTGCACCTGTCTTAATCCTTTGCACACTGCTCTTGCAATTTTCGGCTGCATTTTAAAATTTAACCGAATCAGCGACGAAATGAAAGATCCTGTTTTGGTAAAACTAATAGAAACTATTGGTTATAAGGAAGGATTACCAGTGGTAGTAGATCCGGGTATTTTAAAACCAAAAGAATTTATTGACACAGTAATAAAG
>Ga0099364_10014916_pt1 | contig 10290 bp, 12 predicted proteins | sample TergutTh196P3_FD_73070 | JGI IMG/M metagenome (GOLD analysis project Ga0099364, IMG submission 73070) | Microcerotermes parvus P3 segment gut microbial communities from Pointe-Noire, Republic of the Congo - Th196 P3 | ecosystem: Host-associated > Arthropoda: Insects > Digestive system > Gut ...
TATACAAATAAATGGCTGATTATTGGGTATGATACTGTTGGAAATCTTTTAGAAGTAGCGTATAATATAATTAACGATGATGTGGTAAATGTATTTCATGCCATGCCTTGTAGAAAAAAGTTTTTAAGCCAGCTTGACCTGTTAGGAGGGAGAAAATGGCAAGAATGACCGAATTAGAAGCATATGCTCTGGACGAAGAAATTACCAATGCAGATATAACTCTTAATCCGGGTAATGGTGGAATATTTACCCGCCAAAGAGAACTGCTTGACGCTTTAGACAGGATAAGTGCCGATTATATTATTACTCGTGCCATAGCAACCAATAAAATGCCTTTGCAAATTCTTGGTGAAGTGGTACATGAGAAAATTACCGCTTCCGCTTAACCATTATCAACGTGGTTTCCCTTGACCGCGCAGGAAACAGACACTATACTTAAAAACAGGGGGAAAATTAAATTAATAAAATAAAAACCTTATTATTTGTATTTTGTATCATTGTATTGTTTGTAACCTGTAGATCGATCCCAACTGTGGTGGACATACCGGTTGTTTCGTTGAATTCTGCGGAGCTTGGAAATATCGATTTTAATGGCGTACAATTGCTGTGCAAAGTGCAGATACAAAACCCAAATAGTTTTGAAATTCCCGTCCCAAGAATTGCTTGGAGAATTTTTATCAATAATAATTCTTTTATTAACGGAGTTATAGAAAGCAATCAACGAATTAGTGCGAGAGATACAACTATTATCGAAGTCCCCGTGTTCCTTGAGTATCTTGAGGTGTTTAGTACTTTTGCTTCGCTAAGAGGAACAAATCAAGCTGATTATAAAGTCGCTTTGGCAGTGAATTTTCCCATTCCTGTTATAGAAAACAGAACATGGAATCTTGAACACGAAGGGGAACTGCCCTTACTGCAAACCCCAAGATTAAGTTCACCAGTCATGAGAGTAGAAAAGACAGATTCTACAATGGTAGAGCTGTATGTTTCTGTAAATGTAGAAAACCCAAATGTTTTTGAATTGCCGACTCCCAGATTAAACTTTGATTATCAGATAAACAATACATCGATATTGCGGCATAGATTAAACAGCAGAGGGCCGCTTGCATCTTCTTCAACTACGCCTGTTGTTTTTGGCTTGCTTGTGTATTATGCGGATCTGTTTAGGATATTACCCACTGTGCGAACCGCAAACGAACTTCAAAGCATGTTATACTTATCAATAGAATTTCCGGTTCCCGGTTTTAGCGGACAAACTTTTAATTTGGAAATTCCCGGTACATTACCCTTAACTGGAAGATGAATCTGACCTTACCGTACATAGTCGAAGAAACCGGTGATTACGCAGTAGTTTTTAAACCGCCAAAGATGCACAGCGCTCCGCTTAAACAAAGCGAAGGTGAAACTCTTTTCTCATGGTATGCGTCTCGCTTTCCCTCTGTTTACGATTTAATGCACCGCCTTGATTACGACACACACGGGCTTGTACTCTTTGCGAAGAATCTGCAAAGTTATGAGTTTTTTAAAGATTTACAGGACAAAGGCGGATTTGTTAAGGAGTACTCCGCTGTTTGTACCCGTTTTTGCGAACGCTTTTGCGAAGTCCCTATCTCCGGTTTTCCGTCGCCGCCTGTTCTTGCGGACTGCGCTCCGTCAATCGGGAAGCCGCAGGTTATAGAAAGTTATTTTCGCCCTTATGGTCCTGGCAGAAAACAGGTTCGCCCAATACTTGATGAAGAAAATAAATATCATGAAATAGCCAAAGACAAAGGAGCGATGTATCGAACGGAAATTATCAGTATAAAAAATAATGTTATTACAGCAAGAATTAAACGCGGTTTTCGTCACCAAATACGCTGTCATCTTTGCTGGGTTGGTTTTCCGATATTGAATGACCCTTTGTACGGCAGCGATCGATTGTACAGCAGCGAACCTTGCCAGCAGCCGGCAGAAGAATCCGATGCAAACCTGCTTGCTCTGTGTGCGCATGCTCTTTATTTCACTGATCCGTCAACAGGCAGCGAGCAGGAGTATCGAATTGAATCATATTAACTCTTAATTAACAGAGCCAAAAGCCAAAACCGCCTTTTTTCTACCCCTTCAAAAACTCGCTCATTGTGTGATAAAATACTTTAACAATGCAAGAAAATCTGACTAAACGGGAACATAAAATTATGGAAATGCTGATTGACGGCATATCTCCAAAAGAAATTGCTTTTCTTATGAAAATCAGCAATAAGACGTTTTATGTCCACAAGAATAATTTGTACCGTAAGCTGAACATTCACAGTATTCAGGAACTTTTTGCCCAAAACCCGTCTAAAAAACAGCCTGTTAATAATATATCTGAAGAAAATCCAATGATTGTTACTTTATATGACGATGGTAATTTTGGGTGGAAGTTTAAGTATAATTCGCTCCAGCCGTTTTATGAAGAAAAAATAGAAGCAGGCGACAGATTTACCGTAAATCTTACCTTTACATCGAATGTAAAAATAAACGATCTTTTGGTTTCTCTTGTTGACAATACTGTAAAAGAAGACGGCTATTGGACAGACCTTTCCGGTTTTTTACATTTTAGGTGCGATGTTAAGCCGCATATCGAATATACGGATTCGTTTACATTAATTACAACAGTATCAGCAAGTTCTGCAAATCCAAAAGCAAACACCTTAGTTATTATGGCGAATATTGATACGGAAGAACAGCCTGTACTGACTTTTACCCGGTTTAAGATTATTCAAACCTTCAGGGATAAAAAGCCCTTACAAAATATATCTAAAAAAAATCCGATGATTATTCATTCAATAAATGCAGGTTTGGCCGGCAAAAAGTACCTTACGTACAGATGTAATTTGCTGCCGCCGTTTTACGGGGATAAAATAAAAGCCGGAGATGATTTTACCATACATTTTACTTTTACATCGAATATTAAATTAAATTCGTTAAAATGTTTTTTTTATGACGATCTGGTTGAAAAAGGCGATGCCTTGCTTGATGAAGGATGCTATTCTTTAGCCATACTTTCTGAGCATTATGAATTAATGAAAAATATAAAGCCAAATATCGAATATAAAAGTAAAACGTCAATAACCGCATCAAAAACGGCAAGCACAACAAGACCTAAGTCTAATATTTTGGTAATTGTGGTATATTATGAAGCACCCGAACTGTTGTCATTGGAATTTACCCGGTTCGACGTTAATAAGGTAAAGAAATAACATGAACTTAACAGAAAGAGAATATCAAATTATGGAAATGCTGATTAACGGAATGTCTTTAAAAGAAATTTCCTTTTCTATGAATATTACTTATAAAACGGTTGATTTTCACAGAAATAATTTGTATCAGAAATTAAATATTAATAGTATTCACGAACTTTTAGCCCAAAACTTGGCAGGGAAACTGCCTTCTAAAAAAATATCTGCGGAAAACCCAATGACAGTTAATTTGCAAGATGAAGGTCCGCATGGATGGGAGTTTAAATATAATTCAATTCCTCTATTTTATGAAAACAAAATAGAAGCAGGCGATATATTTAATATGGAATGTACTTTTACATCAGATGTTAATCTAAGTATGCTTATGGTTACTCTTGCAGACAATACCGTAATAAAAGACGGATATTGGACTGCGCTTTCCAATTTTTCTTTATTAAAAAGAAGCATTAAGCCAAATATCGAATATAATAGCAAAGTTACGATAACTGCAATAACATCGGCAAGCTCGACAAAGCCCGGTTCAAATGTTTTGGTTATTCAAACGCCAACAGGAACAATAGAACAGCCAACATTGATATTTACCATGTTAAAAATTTTAAAAAACTAAGATAATTTCCCAGCTATGCAGAGCAGCCTTTAATATTCACTCTGACAACATGAATCAAATTGCGCTTAAAAAAAACTACCCCAAAACTACCCCCAAACTACCCCAAAGGATAGGTTACAGGCGAAATTTTTATGGATATTTTGGCTTATGGACAAGCAAAAGTTAGGCGTATCGCTTACAAAAGTTACAGCCAACCATTCCAAAAACGCGGGGTTTCGTTTCAGCTTTTTCTGCGACCGGTGCGAAAAAGAATGGATTAGTCCATTTGTTCCGTTTGTTCACGGCGGGTTTTCTGCTGTTGATCATGAAGAAGCAAGGCAGATGCTTTGGGCGCAGGAACACAGAGCGGCTTTTGAAAATGCCAACTTGGAAGCCTATTTCCATTTTAACCGCTGTCCTGTTTGCGGCAATGTGGTTTGTGATGAATGTTTTAGTTTTGACAGCGGCGACAGGTGTATTGACTGCGAAGGGAAATAAGCCCGTAGGGCTTTAAATATTTTTAGGAGGGAGAGTTTATTATGAAAAACTTTTTCAAACTTTTAGGAACGCTTAGCCTAAGATCGCTAAGCGTTATCGCTTTATCATTGATAATTGTATTTACATTGAGCGCTTGCAGCAGCACTGACAGTCAGCCTGCTTCTACAAAATATGAATGGAGCGCTGGTGGTAATAAATACGATCTGACAATTACCGAAATAAGTTCCAGGTCTGCAATAAGAAGCGGTAATTATGTATTGCATGTAACAGACTCTGCTGGTGTTGTCAGGAAGAGCGAAGGCACTGCTGCTGCGGGTTCTGGCGATAAAATAATATTTACACCGAATTACGCTGGTGCGGCCGTCTTTGAAATAACAATAACCGGCAGCGGCAATACGACAACCGCCGTTATTCTGGCAGGAGCAGTAATAACATTTGAAACCGGCGATCCGCTTGTAATTACCGAAGAAACCAGCGGCGGCGGCACTGGTGGTGATAACGGCGGAGGTGATAACGGGGGCGGCAGTATCAATGAGATCGAAGGCGGTACTATTATTTCAGGTTATTGGTACTTAGATCCTAAAAATTTCGATACCGGCGTTTTTTCATATGATGTCAGAGCAGAAGTTCTTCCTTCTTACAATAATATGCCTTCAGGGCACATTGGGGGTGTTAATAATGCAGTATATAAACAACTGATCGCTTCTGATAATTCTTATGAGAAACTCATCGCTTATAAATGGTTTGGCGACACCTGGTTTTGTACATTGAAATATAAGTTAACAGAAAATCCGCTTGTCATAGAGATACTTGATGTTGAATTAGCGCAAGGAGAGGATTTTAAAGTTGGCGGTGTAAACACGAATCTAATTGGCAAACTCCTGTATAAAGGGAAGTACATGGACGGTACTGTTGTCGAAGAATGGTGGGATTAAAAAACATGGAAAAGCGCGGATTGCGTATCTACGGTATCGTACCTGCGGTATCGTACCTACGGTACGGCACAGATTAAAAGGAAAAATAATAATCCGCGAAATCCGTATTAATCCGTGAAATCCGTGTTTCCATGTTAACCCGCTCCGTAAGGAGCGCACGCTCCGTAAGGAGCAAAAACTACAAAGGAGAAATAAAGCGCATAACGCTGTATCAGGGTTTCCGTATTGTTTTTCTTTCCTGTTTTCCTGTGGAAACCTTGATACTTTTTTGGAATCCAATGTTGCAGGGAGCGGATAAACATCGTTGATGTTTCACATAGAATTTAATAAATACTCCGCAAAGAGTAAAAACTACGAAAGGAGAAATTATTATGGCAGAAAGAAATGATGATGGCAATTATGTAGCTAATGACGGCAAAGTGTTTATCACTGAGGCAGAAGCAGATCGCTATAGTGCAGATCGAGCGGCAGGTAGTATCGGCGGTGCAAGCAAAGATAGTTATCAGATGATGAACTATACAGGTAAACTGTTTTTGTTAATCGTTTTGATAGTGCCGATAATTTGTGCAAAAGTTGTCGGTATTGTTTTTGCCGCTTTGGGAAAGATACCGGTGGCAGGCAGAATTTTGCAGACACTTCTTTGGGCTTTTGCATGGGGAATTGTTGGTATAGCAGTTGGTTCGGTAATTAACAATACTGTTGGGCTGATTGGCTTTTCTGTAGGATTTGCACTGGGAGGCTACTGGTTTTATTTGTATCACTATCATGTAGTGCAATATATGGGAATGGGTATTTTTTCCGATATACTTACCAAAAGTTTTGCAATCACTTTTTTTGGAAGCATTGCAGCTTTATTTATTTTGGCAATTGTCAGCGATGTTAATAAAACCTTTGGTTTTGGAGTACTGGTTGTCTTTACCCTTGCCCTATTATTCTACCTAAGTAAAACAAAAGTATTTGCACAAGAAGCGGCGAAAATTAGAGGGCCGATATCCGCAAAATTAAAAAGTTTACTTGCTATTATCGCTTTGGCTGTAATTGGTTTTGGCGTTTTGGTTGCTACGTTGGATCGTATTTCAAGAACTGTAAAAAGTGCAGCCTGGGAACAGCAGACACAAAAGGAACTTGAAGCAATAAGATCAGACCCAAATATGGCTATTGTAACCCATGAAACACCTTTCCAAGCTATTGTTACATCACCCATTAAAGCAACGGGACTAGGTACTAATTGGAATAATATTGATCTTCCCATAGGTGCGGAGATAACAGTAGTAGAATTTACAAATAGTACCAGTACCTTTGACAGTGCCACTATTACCCATGAGGGTTTGAGGTATTTGGTTCAACAAGAGGACTTTGGGAGTATATCTCCACGGTAACACGCACACAATATCAGGCGGTGTAACAGCCGTCTGATGTTTTTTTTGGAAGGGGAGATTGGGAGTGGGGAATCTAACTATGAGAAACAATCCAGTCAACAAGCTCAGTTTCGGAGATAGAGCTATCTGCAAGCCCCCAGCCGAGCGTGATAAGTTCATCATCAGTACAAGTAATCGGCTGTCCGTTAATTTCCAGGAAAACCATCATTGCCAATATACCGATGCGTTTATTTCCGTCAAGGAAGGGATGGTTTTTTATAAGGGAAAAAGCAAGATGAGCCGCCATTGCCTGAAGTGTGGGGTACAAGTATTGTCCGCCGAAAGTATGAAAAGGCGAATTTGTGGAAAGGTCCAACAAGTTTGCATCCCTCACGCCGTCAATACCGCCGATTTGGGTTATGAGTTCGCTATGCAACGATATAATTGTTTCACGAGAAAGTTTTTTCATGCTGATTATTTTGCTAATGCCTCAAAAGCAGGACGGTGTTTTTCAATGATTTCGCGAGCAGAAGCCAATGCTTCATCGGTGGACATAAATGTTTCGGGCACAGCTTTTTCATCTGCTGGAGTAAAAGCAATGATAGCCCTTCCCGTTGGGATTTCACGAGGAACATCAATGATCAGCCGTCGGCTGTCCGGTATATCTACAGTCTGCGTAATAGTCATATATCAAACATAACCTAAAAAGGAGAAAAGGTCAACATGAAGAAAAAATTGAAAAAACAAAACTTAGGCTTAGGGCTGCCAATTGCTGTTTGCTGTCTGCTGTTTGTTAGCTGCGCCAGCGCTCCAAAAGCAAACCCCGATGAAGTTTCGCTTAACGTAGCTGTCCGGGACACGGCAGCACATATGGAATCACGTCTTGACGCGGGAACAAAGGTCGCATTGATCAATTTTACTTCGCCTTCGCAGGTGTTTTCCGAATATGTCCTTGATGAACTTTCTTCGGTTCTTGTAAACAATGGCAGGCTTGTAGTAGTTGACCGCGCAAACCTTGACAGGATACGTCAGGAATTGGGCTTTAACGCATCGGGCGAAGTCAGCGATGCTTCAATGCAGGAAATTGGACAAATGCTTGGAGCGCAGGCTCTTGTTACAGGAACTCTTACCAGCATGGGCGACCTGCACCGTGTAATGTTCAAGGTTATCACCACCGAGACCGCAGCAGTTGTAGTACAGCACCCTGCCGACATAGCGAACGACCGCAGAATACAAGCGTTACTCGCACAGGGGGGAGCTTCGCGAGGAGTTAATTACGGTACTGCACCTACGGGGAGACAAAGCGATACTGCTTCTGGTAGAAGGCAGACTACACAGACTGCACCTGCAAGGCAGACGGGAGCTCAAAACGGAACATATACTTTTTATCCCCGGCTTCGCCCAATGAGAGCGGGATTAGTGGCAGATAATATTTATATTCCGCAAATAACTGTAACAAGAGATTTTATCGTAATTCATTTTGCCAGAACCGCAAATCGTGCGTGGACAGACGGCGAATGGGACTCTGGTATCAGTGGTTTTTATTATCCTCAGCATTTTAGCATACAAGACCTTGATAATCCTGCACGGAGTTACGCTCCTGTAAGCGCACGAAACACAGATAATGGAATGGGCAGAATTTGGACAGTTTCATTTAACCGTTTTCCCGCTACAAGATTTAAACTTACAATGATTCAATACAGCGGTGAAGATCCGCCGTTTGTCTTTGAAGAAATTGTTTTGGGAGAACCGGATTCATGAAAGATTTTATCACGCGAAGACGCGACTTGCAGCGCAGCTTCCAGCAAGGCGCAAAGAAAAGTTGTCGGACAATAGCTTTGCGTCTTAGCGTCTTCGCGTGCAGTTTATTGTTTATTTTCTGCGGATCAACTCCTGCGGCTGTCCATGCTCAATCCGCTCCGCTTTGGGTGGATAACCTTGAACGCGCGTACCCGTCAAGGGATTGGGTAGCAGTTGTCGCTCACGGTTCAAACCAAATGCAGGCGGAAAACGCAGCAATGAACGCACTTGCGCGGGCGTTCAGAACCGATGTTGACAGCCTTACGCAAACATCTTTGCGGTACAGACAAATTATCAATGACGCTTCCGGTATGAAAAATATCGACTTTGAAGAAAGCAAAAATTTCTGGCAGGAAGTAAATACCACTACAAATGTTCGAGGTCTTATCGGCGTGCAGATTGATGTGTACCGTGCGCCTAATGCCGATGTCTATGTCAATGCAAGAATGAACCGCCGTGAATGTGCGGCAAGATACTCCGGCATGATTAGGGAAAATACTGCAATTATTGACACTCTTATTAAATCCGCAGCTTCATTTCCCGAACAGGGGTCTTTCGATGTTTATGCAAGGCTTAGTTTCGCTTATGCGATAGCTTTAATAACCGATAACTTTCAGAACATTCTGGAAGTGCTTGACCCAACTGCAGTAAACCGCAAACCAAGTTACGGCGGAGCAAATGCAATAAAAGCGAAAATGCTTGAGTGCGCCTCTCTTATTACCATTGGCATTGATATAAACACAGAACGTGCAGAGGACAAAACTCTTTTTACCCGCGCTGCCGGTTCTTTTTTCAGGGACTTGGGTTTTAACATTAACGAGCAGGGCATAGGAAACCATGTGTTACGCGCAAATGTACGCTTGGAGACGATAATTCAAAATGTTATCTCCTGCCGTTATTATCTTGACGCTGTACTGGAAAACAACAGAGGCGCGGCGGTTTTTTCCTTTACAGAAGATGACCGCAAAGCTCATCTTTACGAGCAGGAAGCCCGCCGTCTTGCTGTGCGTGCTGTTGAGGCTTCTTTTAAGGAAGAAAAATTTGCACAGGAGTTTAACTCATGGCTAAATTCGCTTGTAGATTGATACTTGCGTTGCAAGGATTAAATAGAATTTTTAGGAGAGGTGTAATGAAAATCTCAAGGAAAGTTATAACGGTGTTGACCGTCATGGTTATTATTACTCTGGCCGGATGCGCTTCAAAGCCAAAGGCAAGGGTTGTAGAAATGGAAAACAAAGGTACGCTGACTAATACCCGTACTCCGGCATGGGTTACAAACTATGTTGAACACGGTATTACACGGGTACAGGCGCAGTCTGAGTTCAGAGACAGATACTGCATCATCGGTGAAGAAACCGGAGTGAACCGTCAGTTTGTTCTTGCCTGGGCGGATAATTTCAGCGCACAGCAGCGTCTTGGCGCAATGCTGCGTACTACGATAATCAGCGAATATCAGGCAAGGGCGCAGGGAGCGGTGCAGACTGTAGGCGGCGCTAATTCAACAGCCGCAGCAGGATCGGCTTCTGGGGTATATCAGCAGGAGATTGACAGCATAGTCAACGCGGTTGTAAACGTAAGTTATTCGGGCGCACAGCGTGAAGCGGACTGGTGGTCGCTGCGCCGCCGTTATGACCCCGATGTCAAAGATGCGTTTTCCGATGAATACGCGGCCTATGTGCTTTATACCATTCCCAAATCGTTATTGAATGAACAGGTTGCACGAGCTTTGGAAACCAGTGTAAGCAGAGATTCTGCGTTATACGACATTACTATCGAAATGGCCAGGCAGATCTTACGGAATGGGCTTGCAAACTGGGGCGCAAATTAAAATACTTTTTTATCCCGCAGCGGTTTTCTCCTGAAAGTTTCACTCTTCTGGCCGGTTGGGCAGT
>Ga0099364_10014917_pt1 | contig 10290 bp, 8 predicted proteins | sample TergutTh196P3_FD_73070 | JGI IMG/M metagenome (GOLD analysis project Ga0099364, IMG submission 73070) | Microcerotermes parvus P3 segment gut microbial communities from Pointe-Noire, Republic of the Congo - Th196 P3 | ecosystem: Host-associated > Arthropoda: Insects > Digestive system > Gut ...
TTGAGGGCGGGGCCGTACTCCCCCCCGCCCCGGCTCCCCCCCGCCACAAGGCCCAAGCCCTGCGCCAGCCGGACCAGCCTGCTCTTGTCGCTGGGCAGGGCGCGCGAAATCACGCGGATACAGGCCAGCCGCTCTTTCAGTGCCGCGTCGGAAAGTTCGGCCAGTTCATCCGAAGTAAGCGCCAGTTGCTTTTCGTCAGTGATAAGCCCGGCCTCCCGGGCAATGGCCGCGGCGGTATCTTTTCGGTCGCCGGTGATCATGACTACCTGCACCCCGGCTTCCTGCACCTCCTTGATAGCCGCGATGGCCTCCGGCCTGATTTCATCCCGGATGCCTATGGCGCCCACCAGGATCAACTCATCTTCGGGCAGCGCCCCGTCGGTAATGCGCCCTCGGCTGACGGCAAAGGCCAGCACGCGAATGGCCCTGGCCGCCAGGGCATCAAGCTTGTCGGTTATGGCCCGGCTATCGATCAGAGGGCCGGCTTGCCCTTGAGCATCATAAACGTATCGGCAGCGGGCCAGAATTTTTTCCGGGGCTCCCTTGATCATTAAGCCCGCATAATCACCCGCCAGTTCTGTGCAGGAGTATTTGTTTGCGCTGTTGAAGGGGATACTCTCTATTTTTTGAATCTTCTTTTCGGCGAACAGATCGGGCATGAAGCGCATTATCGCCCGTTCCGTGGCATTGCCGCCGATGGCCTTGACATGCTCCCCGGTTCCTGAGAGTACAGCGCTGGTGTTGTGGTGTACGCTTAACGAAAGCAGCCGGGCCAGCTCATCGCCGAGAGAGGCATGGGAGGTATGCTCATTCCCGGCGCCGTCCACAAAGATGACCGCTTCCAGCGTCCCTTTGGTGATGGTGCCCGTCTTGTCGCTGAACAGTATGTTCAGGCTGCCCGCGGTCTCGAGGCCGGCGATTTTGCGCACCAATACATTATCTTTGAGCATCTTTCCCATGTTCATTGCCGATACTATGGCGATCATGAGGGGCAGGCCCTCGGGAACCGCCATGACAATTATGACCACCGCCAGCATGACCGCTTGAAGAATATCGTTAGCCAAAACCATCCACTGTGAACAGTAGGCGAGGATGAGGTCAATATCAAAGCCATTCAGGATGACAATGCGCTTGAAGAGCAGGGCCAGGGCAATCAGAATGCCGCCCATGTAACCGAACTTGGCTATGAGCCCGGCAAGGCGCCTTAGCTTCACCTTCAGCGGCGTATCCCGATCCATATCCAACTGCAATTCTTGGGCAATGCCGCCGTATACCGAGGCATCCCCCACCACGCTCACCCGCATAACCGCGTTGCCGGTACAGACAACCGACCCGCGATACACCATATGTTCATTCAAAAAATCCACGGCCTCCAGCTTGAAGTCCGGGGCCGAGGGCGCTCGTTTGGCGGCTTCCTTGGCCTCGCCGTTGAGAACGGCCTGGTTCACCGCGATACTTCCGTCCATGATCACCCCGTCGGCGGGTATCTTGTCGCCCGCTTGCAAGAGGATACAGTCCCCCACCACAAGGTCATTGATGGGCAGCTCCAGTATCTCGCCGTCGCGGTAAGTTTTGCAGTTGATATGCGAGGCTTCCGCCTGCAATTTCTGAAAGGCGTTTTCATTCCGGTGCTCGGAGAAGGTGGATATGCCTACGGCCAGCAGTATGGCAATGGCTATGCCCACGGTCTCATACCATTCGCCCTCTCCCGCGAAGACGAAAATGGCGCTGACCGCGAGCGCGACACACAGTATTTTAATCATGGGGTCGCCCATGTTATTCTTGAACTTGTCCCGGAAATTTTCTCCCTTATGCTCTGTCAGGCGGTTATCGCCGTAGCGGGACTTCGATTCCTGAACCTGGGCCGTGCTTAATCCATACTGCTTCATGGCTGTCTCGCTTTGCTTATTTTTGGCGGTTGCCTGCTGAATAACGCGGAAACCTCGGCGGGTAAAGGCCGAGGTTTCCAAGGAAGCGCTTGAAAAGCCGCTGCTAGAGCTTCACAACCCGATCCACTTCCACTTCCACGCTGTTCCGGTCCCTGTCGATCTCGCCGTGCAGTTCCACGGTATCGTTCGGGCCGATAGTCTGCCCCTGCCATTTGTCGTCGTCAATCTCGACCTGGATAGTGCCGGAAGAGTCCTGGAACAGGTATTTGTCCTTGCCCAAATGCTTCACAATATTGCCGCGCAGGGTAACAGGGGCGTCATCCCGCATAGAGGCCGCCTCCTTGGCGGAGGTGACGGCAGGCCCTGGCCCGGTAAAGCCGCCGACTGCCGAAATAACTGGAGCCGCGAAGCCGCTGCCTAGCGAAAGCACGGTGAAACAAAAAAGAAGAAAGAGTAATTTTTTCATGGCGACCCCGCTGCTTGACGGCTGAAAATTTTGGCTTAACTCGTGCGGATACCGCCTATTTAAAAAGCGTTGCACATTTTATATTATACTCAGCCAGAATATTAAAAGTCAAGAAAGGGCCGAATTTATGCGTTGTCAGCAAAATGAAAATAGCAAGGCTTGACAAACTAGATGACTTATGTGAATATGATATTAGTGAAATACGAACTGCCAACCAATAATTCTTGTCGTTTATCAATAAAATTTGGTGGTCATAAAATTATTTTACAGAAAGCCCTGAAACCCGCCAATATAACTGTATATGCTGTATTTTCTAATACTTAAAAAAACATATTAAATCTGGTTTGCGTGGGGGGTCGTAATACGTAAAGCACAATTTTTTGGCAGGCGGGGCTGATTCGCCCCGCCCCCCAAAGGCCCCTTCTCAAGTCCCGCTTAATTCATGGAAGGAGCATTTATGAAAAGAGCCGCCCAAACAGGCATGCTTCTGCAGCGAGGCTGCGGGTTGACCCTCCTGACCGAGGACGAAGTCCGGGAGACCCACTACGCCGGTCTGGAAATTCTGGCCAAGACCGGCGTTTTCGTGGAATCGGACGAAGCTTTGGAAATCTTCCATTCCATAGGTTGCGTGGTGGACAAGGCTGAAAAACGGGTCCGCATTCCGGCCCACCTGGTCGAGGCCGCGCTGGACAGCGCCCCTTCCCAGTTCATCATTCGCGGGCGCGATGCCAACAAAAGCCTGGTGGTCGGCGGCAAAAGGGTCAGTTACACGCCCTTCGGCGAAGGTGTCCGGGTCAACGACCCCTATACCGGCCAGCAGCGCGATTCCCGGAAAATGGACTTGGCGGCCATTACCCGCCTGGCCGATTGGGTCGAGGAATTTGATATCATTCACCGGGCCGTGGCCTCGCAGGACGTCCATCCCTCCTCCTATCCGCTCCATAATTTCGAGGCCATGGTCCACAACACCACCAAGCCCATATCCTTGGGCGGAGGCAACGGTTTCCTGGTGGACAAGATGATCCAGATGGCGGCCATGGTCCGGGGCGACCGTGACTCCCTCAACCTGGAGCCCTTCATGGTCATCAGTACCTGTCCGGTCAGCCCCCTGCGCCTGGTGGGGGAGTGCTGTGAAATAGCCATAGCCGGCGCCCGCCACCGCATACCGGTGCGCTTCACCACCATGGCCCTCTCAGGCAGCACCAGCCCCATCACCATGAGCGGCACTATGGCGGTGCAGAACGCCGAATTCATGGCCTGCGCCACCCTCAGCCAGGCCGTCGGCAAGGGCGCGCCCATATTCCGCAGCGGCACCTCAACCCAGTTGGACATGAAAAAGGGCGACGCCTCGGTTGGTTCCCCGGAAATGGCCATGATGGCGGCTATGAACGCCCAGATCGCCCAGTTCCACGGCATACCCTCCTGGACCGGCGGAACGTAGACTGATTCCAAGATTCCGGGCGGCGCCCAGGCCGGTCATGAGAAAACTCTGACGGCTCTGTTGGCTGGCTTGGCAGGGTCCAATGTCATCTACGGAGCGGGTATGTTGGAATGCGGCATGACGGTGGACTACGGGCAGCTTCTTCTGGATTCCGATATGCTCCAGATGATACTCTTCCTTCTTCAAGGCGAGGAAGTGAACGAGGAAACTCTGGATTTGAAGGAAATCCACAAAATCGGGCCCCACGGCAACTACATGGTGACCCCCCTGACCCGCAAATACATGAAATCCCAGAGCCGGCCCAAGTTCTTCGACCGCATGAACATGGAGGCCTGGAAGAAGATCGGTTCGCCCGACTGCTACCAGTTGGCCCTGGAAAAGGCCAAGGAAGTGCTCATTACTCACAAGGTCGAACCCCTCTCCGCCTCCGTAACCCAGGATCTCCGCAAGTTTATTGAGGAAACCGAGATGGAGCTGGGGGTGCCCATGAGCAACCCGGATTTCAACCCCACCCAGGGCTTCCTGTAAGCGGCCGCCCCTGTTCTGAAGGCCGCGCATGGCTTTGCGATACGCCATTTTTGATCTGGACATGACGTTGGTCGACTCCATCGGTTCCCTCATGACCAGCGCCAATCTCCTGGCCAGGGAATTCGCCCTGCCCGAAGTCACCCGGGAGGCGGTCTTGGCCGCGGAAAAGAGCGCCCCCAACGTAACTTTCAAACTGCTGTGGCAGGCCCTCTGGGGCCGCTATGATCCGGCTTGGTATGAGGTTTACCGTGACCGGCTGGCCGACCGGGAATACGCGGCCATGACCCTCTATCCCGGGGCCCGGGAAACCTTGGATGCCCTCAAGGGCCGGGGCGTCGGCCTGGGTCTGGCCTCCAACCGCGACAGGCCCCGGCGGGCCCTGGCCGCCCTGGGCATCGAATCCCATTTCCAGGCCGTGGTCGGACAGCTTGACGTGCCCCGGCCCAAGCCGGCGCCGGATATGATTTTAAAGGCCCTGGACCTGATGGGGGCCCCATCGGAGGAGACGGTTTACATAGGCGATGCCCCGGGCGATTTGCTCAGCGCGGCCGCGGCCGGGGTAAAGGTTTTCGCCGTCACCACCGGCGGGCATGACCAGGCCGAATTGGCCGCCCTGGGGGCCTGGCGGGTCGGGGAAAACCTGGCCGGCCTTTTGGAGGTTTTCTGGACGGCTTGAAACTAAGAAGGAGAAATGATTTATGACTAAAATGGATACTTCTCAAATGCAGCTTTTCAAAGCCCCGGACTCGGCCCTGGCCAACGCGCATTTCATAAATGCGGCCCAGCTCATGAAAAAAGGCAAGGCAGTTTACGAAGCCTGCGACATGACCTTCATCCGCGCCCAGATCAAGGAAGTGGTGGAAACCAACTATGACCTGGGCCTGGTGCAGGAGGTCTATGAAATCTTCGGCGGTTACGTCAACCGCAGTTTCGGCGTGATCTGCGAAAAGGACGGCCGGACCGAGGAATACTTCGTGCGCAAATACAAGGCCAAGTTCAACAGCGAGGCCAACCCCAACGACATCCTTTACGAGCACAACCTCATCAACTACTGCCTTTCCAAGGGCCTTAAGGAGGCGGCCAAGGTCCACCAGTCCCGAAACGGCACCACCATGGTCAGCCTGATTGACCAGGATGAAAACGGCAAGGACCTCAAGCGCTATTTCGCCGTTTACGACTTTTTGCCCGGCGAGGACCGTTACACCTGGGTCCAGAATGAAAACACCCCCGACGAATTCAGGAATTTAGGCGCCCTTTTGGCCCGCTTTCACAACTTCGGCGTCGGCTTCGACCCGGGGAAGCTGGCCAAGGCCGAGCCCAAAATCCAACAGCTTTTGCCGACTTTCGTGGAACTCTTCACCCGGCTGGCCGGCCGCGACGTGCCCGGCTCGGTCTTTCATGCCTACTTCAATTCCAGGCTGCCGGACATCATCGCCTGCATCAAGAAGAACCAGATACCCGACGCGGCCTTCGCGAAGATGCCCGAAACCCCCATTCACAGCGACCTCCACGCCGGCAACGTCAAGTGGCAGGGAGACAACTGCACCGGCATTTTTGACTTCGACTGGTCCAAGATAGATGTCCGGCTATTCGACATCGCCTTCGGCCTGGTTTACTGCTGCTCCTCCTGGCGTCCGGAAAGCGATGGAATTCTGCGCCTGGACGACTGCCGCTATTTCCTGGAAGGCTACAACCAGCAGCTCAAGCAGCTCAACCGCCTGGAACCGCTGAACGCCACGGAAAAGGAACATTTCCCGACCATGATTGCCGCGGCTGTCCAGTATCTCATCAACTGGTGTACGGCCCTGTTTTTCTACGAAGACCCGGACCTGGTCAACGACTACGAGGCCCTTTACTATCTTTTGCACATCACCCGCCTTATGGATTGGACCGAAGCCAACAAGGCCGGCCTGGCCAAAACAATAAAAGACGTCTAATTCTGAGGGAAGGAGGACACAAATGGCTGATAACAACGCACTCCAATTATTGGAATCCAAACAGCTCAAGCTGGCTAAAATCGGCATTATAACGGGCATCGTCTCCGGTATGTTGTGGGGCGCTTCGGGCACGGTGCTATGGGAGGCCCTGAACTTCGCCCCCTTCACAACTCTCATGCCCCCCGAGAGCATTCCCGACAACCTTGTGGCGGCCGGCGCCACCGCCGAAGCGGCCGCGGCCCAGTATGATTACATGGTGCTTTTCTTCTACGTGGCCGCCGGCTTGGCCCTGGCCTTCCTGCATGACTTCTGCGCGAGCCTGTGGGTCGGCGGTTTCAACGCCATGAAAGGCAAATTCAAGGAATACGCCCGCAGCCTGTCCACCACCCCAGGCAAGATGGTCTGCGTGGCGGCCATTTTCGGCGGTCCCATAGGCATGAGCGGCTACCTTCTGGGGGTCACCTTTGCCGGCGCGGTGTATTCACTGCCCATAACGGCCTCCTATCCGGCTTTGGCGGCCGTCTTGGCTACTATTTTCTTGAGGGAACGCAACCCCTTACGGGTCTGGATTGGGGTGTTCGCCTGTATTTGCGGCTCTTTGATCATCGCCTGGGGCGATCCCGGCACCGCTCCGAACTTCAAGCTAGGCCTCGCCCTGGCCACCCTGGCCTGCATAGGCTGGGCCACCGAGGGCCTTATTTCCACCTACGGCATGGACATGCTGGATCCCGACGTGGCCCTGGGCATTCGTGAAGGCTTCAGCGCCTTGGTCCTGGGCCTCATCGTTCTGCCCGGCATCGGCCTGTTTATCGCCTCTCAGGAAGTTGTTTTCCAGGGCGAGGTCGTCAGCGGCTGGGCCCTGGTCCTGGCCACTTTCGCCAACGTGAGCAGCCCGGCCGTCTGGCTCTGCGTTTTAGGCGGCTTTTTCGGCGGCTTCTCCTATGTGGCCTGGTATCGCGCCCTCCATAGCACCGGGGTGGCCCGGGCCATGGCCTTCAACGTAACCTATGCCTTCTGGGGCGTTTTCTTCGGTTACGTGATGTCCATTATTATGGGCCGCGAATCCGGCATAACCGCCAATGCCTGGGTGGGGGCCGTTGTGATCAGCATCGGCGCCATTCTGGTTTCCATCAACCCCCGGGAGCTTTTTAAGCTGCGCGATTGATGACAGGGAGGAGAACCCCATGACGCTACCTTTGCGTTTCAAAATTTTATACGTCCTCAACAAGTCTGGCGGGCAGCCCATGGCCACCAAAGACATTTACGATGAGCTGGTGAGCGACTACCAGGGCGAAGGGCAGTTCAGCCTGAAGAAAATGGAAGAGCATCTTATGCATGTCAAGGCCACGGCCCTGATTGAAGGCTGCGAGCCCTACATAGACGAAGCCGGCGAGGCCCGTTACAAGTATTGCCTCACCGACGAAGGGCGCAAGCGGATCAAGTTTCTGCCCAAGCAGTGGCGGAGCTGACCAGGGCTTTAAGACTGCGGCGGCGGCGGGGTTCGCCCGGCGCCGCCAAGACTAAAAGGCGGCCGTTGATTTAGGCGAAAGGGCCTTACATACCTTTATCGCCCGCGAGGTTATTATGAATTTTTACAATTTTTTCACCGATGAGCAGAAAAAAAATATCCACGAGGCCTCCTTGAGCATTCTGGAAGATACCGGCATGCTGGTAAAAAACCAGGAGGCGGTGGAAATTTTCAAAAAGCACGGCTGCCTGGCGGACGGCCAGATGGTCAGGTTTCCCCGCAAGCTGGTGGCCGAAAAAATGGCCTCGCTTCCCCCGACCTACACTTTTACCGCCCAAAACCCGGAATTGGACGTTACCCTGCCCCAGGCCCGGCCGGTCATCGTCACCGGTTCCTCGGCCCCCAACGTTGTCGACCCGGTCACCGGGGAGGAGCGGCGCGGCACCAGCCGGGACGTGGCCAATATAGCCTACCTCATAAACGAACTGCCCGGTTTCGATGTTTTTTCCATTTCCGTCCTGGCCGATGACGCGCCGCCGGAAATGCGCTCCTTATACCGCTTCTACCCGGCCCTGAAAAATTGTAAAAAGCCGGTGCGCTCCAACACGCCCACCATCCCGGACCTGGAGAAGGTTCTGGAAATGGGCTATCTAATCGCCGGAAGCGAAGCGGCCTACAAGGCCCGGCCCTTCATCAACCACCACTACTGCCCAGTCATTTCACCCCTCACCTACGATGTGGAATCCACCGAATCGGTCATCCATCTGCTCAGGAAGGGCCTTCCGGTTTACGGCACCATTGTGCCCAACGCGGGCATGACCTCGCCCATGAGTCTTTTGGGCACCCTGGCTTTGGGCAACGCCGAGTTCCTCTCCCTGTGCTTCCTCACCCAGGCCGTTCGGCCCGGGGCCGGGGTCATCTACGCCGTCCTCTCCACCGTGGCCGATATGCGGGCCGGCGACTACGCCCCCGGGGCCGTGGAAACCGGCATACTCCAGATGGGTCATTCGGAAATGGCCCGTTTCTACAATGTGCCCTCGGGCGGCTATATCGGCCTGACCAACTCCCAGGCCAACGATGTGCAGAACGGCTACGAAACAGCCCTGAACACAACCGCCGCCCTCCTGGGCGGGGCCGATCTCTTCAACATGGGCGGTCTGTTGGGGGGCCTCATGGCCTTCGATTTCGCCAAGGCGGTCATCGACAGCGAAATCGCCATGAATCTCAAGCATCTGCGCCGGGGCATCCCCTATGAGGAAAAGGATTTCTGCCTCGATCTCATCAAGAAGCTGGGCCCGGCCGGCAGCTACATGGACCAGCCGCATACGGCCAAAAATATGCGCAAGATCACCCATTATCCAGCCATCGGGGTGCGGGGGTTCCGCAGCAAGTGGCTCACCGAGGGCCGGCCCACGGCAGACGGCCAGGCCGCGGCCCTGGCCCGTAAGATTTTAACCAGGCCCAACCCCAATGTTTTCACCGCTGAATTGGACAAGAAGGTGCGGGAGCATATCCCGAACCTGCCTGCCGGCGACGCCCTTTGGTATGAATAACCCCTAGTTCTGGAGGCCCATCGTGATATTGAAGACCATGCTGGCCGGCAAGGTTTACGCCTTCGAAAGCCTGACCGAGGTCCTGGCCAAGGCCAATGATGAGAAGTCCGGCGATGTTCTTTTGGGCCGGGGGGCGCACTCCGCGACCGAGCGCACGGCGGCCAAAATAGTCCTGGCCAACCTGAAATTGTCTGATTTTTATGAAAATCCGATCCTGCCGCCGGAAAAGGACGCGGTCTCCCTGGCCTTGAAGGAAGACCTCAACCTGGGCATCTACGAGCGCATCAAAAACTGGACCATAGGCGAACTGCGCGACTGGCTCCTGGAAAATCCCGGCCAGGACATACTACGCCTGTCCCGGGGGCTGGAGTCGGAGGCCGTTGCCGGAGTGGCCAAGCTGATGACAGTCATGGACCTGGTTTACGCCGCCTCCAAAATAACCGTAACCACCACCTGCGCCACGACCATAGGGCTTCCGGGCACCCTTTCCTTCCGCTGCCAGCCCAACCACACGGCCGACGAGCTGGAGGCCATAAAGGCCTCCCTCTCTGAAGGGCTGTCCTACGGCTCCGGCGACGCCGTCCTGGGCGTCAACCCGGTGGAAGACACCATAGACAACACCCGGGCCATCATGGATATGCTCTGGGAATTCATGCAAAAATGGAATATCCCCACCCAGAACTGCGTCCTGGCTCACATAACCACCCAGATGGAGGCGGTGCGGAAGGGCGCGGCGGCCTGCTGCCTCTTCCAGAGCATCGCCGGCACCGAGACGGCCAACGAGGGTTTTGGGGTCACTACGGCCCTCCTGAAAGAGGCCTACGACCTCATCCACCAGCTCGGCCAGGCGCCGGGGCCCAATCTGCTGTATTTTGAGACCGGGCAGGGCTCCGAGCAGTCCATAGGGGCCGACTGCGGGGTGGACCTCATGACCCTGGAAGCCCGCTGCTACGGCTATGCCCGCATCTTCAAGCCTTTCATGGTCAACAACGTCTCCGGCTTCATCGG
>Ga0099364_10014918_pt1 | contig 10290 bp, 8 predicted proteins | sample TergutTh196P3_FD_73070 | JGI IMG/M metagenome (GOLD analysis project Ga0099364, IMG submission 73070) | Microcerotermes parvus P3 segment gut microbial communities from Pointe-Noire, Republic of the Congo - Th196 P3 | ecosystem: Host-associated > Arthropoda: Insects > Digestive system > Gut ...
CGGTCAAGATGTTCCCGCTTCGTGACGTAGTTGATTACGCTTAAATCGCTTGCAGGGATGTTTTCGCCGTTCATTTCAAAACGAATCTTTTGTTTTTTGAACAGGGTCAGGATAATCCCGGCGATGTCCATGTCTTTCCACCCATACGGGATTTTGCCAAATTGTTCGGATATGCTCCGCATTGTGGTGGACAGGTTCAGATGATGGCTTCTTTCAATTACTTCAAGCGTTTCGGTCAGCGCAAGATGGTTTGGTTCGGCCTGCTGAATACCGTCGAGCGTAAGCTGGTTGTCTTTTGCCGTGAGTATTTCACGCAGGCTGTCCGTGGTGAGATACGGTTTGGTTATGTAGTTTTGTTTTGTGTAAATACTTTCCACAAGAGTTCTGAAAGCGTCGTTGATTCTTTGATCCGGCTGTTTCTCTTTTATGTCGAGTCTGTTGCCGAATACATATATCGCCGATTTTTTTAGAGCCTCAATAATCAAATCGCGGCATCGTTCGGCTCTTTGTTTACCCTCGCGGATTTTCGTGGTCTTAATGTCCTCGATCGTATCGGTTGCTGTCCGACCCGAGTTGCGCCGGATAAAAGTTTCGATTTGAAGCGATTGCTCCATCTCATCTAAAAAAGCAGTATCGGACGGCATGGCTACGATTACATTGTACTCGCGTGTGGACATTAATTTCATTGCCGTATCATCCGCGCCGCCGTGGGCGTATATCGGGGTTATCACCCTCAGCCCGATTTCGTCTTTCTGCCCTCCAAGCGGGCGGTCGTCAATAATGGTGTTGAAGCCGAAGTCGTGGCGGTCGTTATAGCGGAATTTTTTGTTCAGGCCAAACAGGACGGAGAATATTTCGCCGCCCACTTTGTCGATAATTTCGGATTGGTCGATACGAATTTCCCGTATTTCACGGTTGATGTCCTGTTCCTCGTTGGTAAGGAAGATAAACTGGTCGCCGTTCTTGATAATCAACTTCTGTTCTTCCAAGCGGCGCAGTGAAGCGTCAACCTTTTTCTTCGCTTCGATTTTGTCCTGGTCGATGTTTTGGAGCATTATGGTGGTGATGTTTTCAAGGTTGGAAGGCAAAACGATTGAAATGTACTTAACCATGAACAACACTTTTAGAACCTCGACGTCATACGCCTGCAGCGCGCCGCCGCGTTCCGCGCTATCCTCCGCGTCCAAAATGACCTTGCGGATATTGTGGTCAAGGAAGGTTTCCACTGTCCGATAGAAAGCGTCAAAGGGTATCAAGATGCCGTCGTCGAAGTTGGAAAATTGCATTGCGGCTTCCTGGAAAGCGTTGAGCAATGAGCGTTCGCCCTCAGACAAATGCTTGCCCGATGCCCCATGAGTACGTATGCCGTTGAACACGGCTTGAAGCAGATTGAACTGGTAAGGGATAAACGGGTACACATCCGCGAAGTCATCCGCTGAAGCGTACAGCCGCTTCTCCGGCGTGTCCTGTGAAAAGGTGATTAGGTTTTTGAGGATAGCAGCCTTATCTACGTATATAAGTCGCAGTTTAGCGGCCGCCGCGTCTGTCTTGGCAAGCAGCCTTTTCTTGATAACCTCGTCCACGTTCGCCGATGAAAGAGAGAGGCGGGTGTCAAACCGCCCTATGATCTTCGAGAAGGCGTCGCGGTTCACGTTGGTTATGGAATCAATATCCTCCTGCCCGGTGCAGATAACCCATGCCTGCCCGCCGCACTCATTCCCAAGCCCCTCGACGATATTTTGTAGGTTGAGCATAAGAGCGCCCGAACCGCCTATGTACTGACCGACTTCATCGCACAGGAACACGACAAACTGCTTTTTGCCGGTTTGCCGCTCCTTTGCTTCAATATACTCGCGCACGCGGCGGGCAAAGGAGTTAATGTCGAGGGAGTAGTTTTCCTCGGCTTTGTTGTACCACGAAAGGGCGGCGTCGGCGCTCATCTTTGTTGTGGCAGCCAGCGCTTGAACGATGGCGTCTTGTTCCATATAGAAGTCGCCTCTGAAATCTTCCCATTCGTTCCCGGTCAACTCTTTTATCTGCTCGCGAAAACCATCATATTGTCCGTTTTTGACCATCTGCCGTTCCAAGTCGGCAATCCAAGGCATAGATCCGCAGAATCCCTGCATTTTGTTAAACATTTTCATAAAAACCTTAACAACAGGGTCTTTGTTGGTTTTGGAATCGGCATCGGCTTCCGCGTCTATGTTAAAGAGGATAACGTCGGCGTTTGTGTCGGCGGCGACCTGCATATCAGCCATAATACGACTGTCGGCGATTTTATCCTCAAAGAAGCAGATCGCCTTTTTGTTGTCGTAAAGGTTACTGCCAAGCAGGTAGGAGAGTATCTTCAAAAAATGGGATTTACCGCTCCCGAAAAAGCCGGAAATCCATACGCCCATCTTGTCGGTACGGCTCTGCGTTCCCTTGCGATAGCTCTCAAAGAACTTATCGAAGTGGCGGTTAAGTTCTTTGGTAACGACGTACTCGTCCAGTTCCGTCTTTATCATTTCAGCGGAATCCTGTCCGATTTTGACGACGCCTTGAATCGGTCTGCCAATGTTCTTTTGGAACATTTCATTGATTTTCATACCGCCGCCTACCTTTCAATGAGCTTGAACGCTCTGTAATAATTGTCGTCCGTTATTTCCCCGAATAAGCGAAGTTCGTTTGTATAGTTGCCGGGGAAGAACATCACGAGCGGATTTTTGTCTACTTTGCTGTGCAGATTGTTCAGGATGGTATGGGAGCGGACAATCGGCCATGCTTTCCCAACGCCTGTCAGGAATATGACGTCCTTTTCCGGCGTGAGATTTTCTACGATTTTTCCGATTATTAAGTCGCCGTCCTCAGTCAGCCTTAGAGCTCGTTTAATAGGGTTAATGACAGCGTCGCTGCCTTTGGATTCTTCCATCTGTTTTACTTTGCCGAGATAATTTTTCGCCCGTAGGGCATCAAGTATTATGTCGTACAGGTCAAAACACGCTATGCGAACGTCATCGTGAAAGCTGTTAATTCGGTTTACTAAAAAATCGACATGGGCGCGTACCGCCATTTCGTCCTCCGGGTCGTAGTCAAAAATCCAAAAATTGACCTCGTTTGCGGTTCCTCGCCCTGTGCGAAAACCTTTTTCTAGTATCTTCGGCTCAATGAGGTCAAGCCGCTTATTCAAACTCATCATAACGCTCTCCTTAATGCAGGGAATAGGATTTAGGGTATAGGATTTAGTTTCCCACAGACAGATGAAATCAATAATAACAAGAAAATCAGCTCCGTATCTGTCTTCTAACCCCTATCCCCTAAATCCTACCCCCTACAATAGCATTGCACTTAAATATACTCTATCCGCTTCGTCGAACAGACGCCTGAGTTCGTCGTCAACGATGGGTTTTTGTATCAGGAGTCTGTCGCCCTTTCTTTTTCCCAAGCCCGCGTCGCATAAGGCGCTTTTAATTTTGCCGCGGATATTTTTGAGATTTGCTGTAGACCATTTTGCCACAGTTTCGCTGCTCTGCGCCTTACGTTCGACGAAGTCCAAAAAATCTTTGTCCGAAATTTCGTCAAGCCCCGCATGGAACCTATCCGCATATACTTCATACATATATTCAAAAAGCAGGCGATCTGCTTTTATCAGCGCAAGGAACGCAATAAACTTTGCATCGTCGTCGCGCCCGTGAGCAATTACGTCCACGAGGGGTTGCCCGATTGTGGACAACCGCTTAATCATTCTGAGCGGCACGTCGCGGCGTCGTTTTTCTTTTTCAAGCTGATAAATGTTTTTGTCCATAGATAAACTCACTATCTCGTCGCCCGCCTTGCCCTCGCAAAGCAGCAGCGCCGTTCTTTTCATTTCGGAAAACATGAGGGGCATATCCTTTATTGAGGATGTGTATTGCAATTCTTTTGGCATAACAAACCTCTTTCTCTTATGATGCAACATATTACTACATCAGCGGCAATTATTCCTCATCACCGGATATTGTTTTGCCACGCCGTCGCTACGAATCCATCCAGCTCTGAGTCATATTTCTTCCAAGAAAAACCACCAGATACAAAGCGAGAGAAGGCCGCAGGTCACCGATTGCGTCACTTTCCCGTAGGAGCAAACGGGTGTTTGGCGGTCGGAACTCGGAGAGTTTTGCCCGACAAAAGCCGGCTTGTCCAGGACATCAAGACCCTACGCGTCCGTCGTCACGCTTTGCTGTGAAAGACAAAAATCTCATGTAAAACAGTCCTCTTTTTGTGTGCGATACAGTTTTTTCAATTATGAAGACAAGGGGAGGAAGTCAAAAATTTGATATTACGGTTACCGAGCCTAGTCCGGCCAGATAGGTCGGGCTAAACTAATATTGCCAATACCTTCCGAATATATGCATGATTTCATCGTAACTTCACAGTAAGCCACCGGTCGCTCTTTTTTCCGGGGCGTCCATTCCAGTTTATATCGTGCCGCTACTCTACCGGTTGATGCCGCCTCGGGGTGGATTGCGCTCTTGTTTTATCGCCAAGTTATCAAACACAAGAGTTGGTTGACCTTCGCGTAATGTAATTGAAATTCTCCTATCACCGAGTTTAGCCGCTTCCAGTTTACCGAATTCAAGAGTGTTCACATTCTTCCCGGAAACGACGACAACATTGTTGTCATCGTTCAGTAAAGCGATGGCTTTGTGTTCTTTAAATTCTGTTATTGCAAGGATTTTCCCCTCAAATCTTCCTTCGACTCCTCCTTTGATGATCGTGTCTTTTCCCGCATTTTCGGGTGTCTTCGTCGCTTCCCTGCAAGCTCGTCTCATCGCTTCTTTTTCCAGAGCCATTTCTATTCCTTTTCGTACATCAACTTTGTCTATGCCTTTGTCAAGGTCACTGTCAAGAGGTACGCTGATCCTTGTTTGAGGCGTGTTCAATTCCAAGCCGATTACTTCCAACGGAAGTTCACCAAAAAAATTGCGTAAAAATTAGACATAAGCGCTTGTAATATGTGACTTTAAGCGCTCTTTTTCTTGTGGCTATACGTAGCTACATTGACGGCGCTGTTTGTCAAATACGGTGGCAGTTTTATCCCGGCAGCCTTCAGTAATTTTTCATTTTGCTCACTTGGAGACGGTATAGCGCTCATCTCCAAGCCATTTGAAAATACAATACGCTGCTCCGTCAACATTGACAGATGCTTCAATCCCTCCTCTACTGTGATTTCTATTCCCTTCCACAATTTATTTAGCTCTTGCAAAATCATATACGCCAGCATTACCACAAACACATGCCCGCGAGTACTCGTTGACAATCGTACATACAGGGGTCTCAGCTCCAGCGATACCGTTTTACACGTCCTGAACGCGCTTTCCACCAGGGCCAGGTCCTTATATCGAGCGTGAACTTCCTCCTTTTCGGACATATACTTCGGCACATCGGTTTTCAGCACGTAACATCCGTCTAAACGTTTCAGTTCTTTCAATGCTTTTTCATCCACTAACAATTTCAGATGGCGTATTCCTTCCTGAGGTACTGCTACACTTAACCACTGATCAAGCTTTAGTTGCTCTATTTTCTTCCAAATACGCTCCAATGCCGTCTTGACATGAGCTTTAGGACGTTCGGACAAATAGAGATTTTGTTGTTTGAGTAATTCTTCGACTTTGCCTAGTTTGCTTTTCCGTGTCGCATCTATTTCTTCGCTACGAACCGGGTTACGGCGAAAAATGTACCGTACCTCGTCGCAATCGACCTCGCACAAATTCTCATCAAAAAGCCCATAGTTCAATAATCCTGACTCTATCAACGTTTCTATTTGGGGGCGAGTAATTGCTGTAATATAAGCGAAATCAGCTTCTTTCAGGTCTTCCAAGGAAGCGCTTTTCAGCATTCCTCGATCACCTACAAATGTAACTTTTTGGCAACCGAAACGTTCGCGGACCTTCTTGATTTGCGACAATACTGTTTTGGGGTCTTGTGTATTTCCCTCAAACACCTCTATAGAAACGGGTATGCCATCATTGTCGCACAAAAGTCCAATGATGATCTGAAGTTTTCCTTTCTTCTTATCGCGGTTGTAGCCGAATTGTGCCAATTCGTTTTTTTCGCCCTCAAGGTAGCTGCTGGTGACATCGTAAAGGAAGAGATTTGGCGCGGCGCCTTTATTATGGTATCTGCGAGTGAATAGTTTATCTTCGATCAATTTTTGATTGTGATCCAACCACTTGAGATTGTCGTAGAGGTCATTTTCTGTAAAGCTTTGCTCAATCTGAAGTATGGAAACCGCAGCATGAAGATTAGCCATGCGGACAGCAGAGAGCCTGGAACCTTGTTCGAGGACACGTGCGTAGATCTGCCATAGCGCGAGTTTACCTTGCGCACTATCGCCAAAGACAGCAGGAATGCCCAAACGAGAAGCGACTTGATGGACAGTAAAAAGAGCGCCTACGGACAAGCCCTGTTCGAGAGACGTTTGATGAGGATAAATCTGCATTGATTCAGTTTTATCAGAGACGGAGTTATGTTTGGAACTGTCATTGGCGTTCTTTTCGGAATCAAGAGCGAGTTGAAGAGCGTTAATGGCTTCATCGGGCCAATTTTTGAGATTGAGAATATAACGGGACTTGACCTTACCGTCTTCGCGATAAGATTCTTTGAGCCATATGGAGCGGTAAGTCTTGCCAGATCTATTTGTCCAAGAGGACCTCGTGATATACATAGCTACTATTATATATTTTATTTTCCATAAGTCAACCTTAATAGTAAATAGCATAGCTACACATTTTGACGTCGTCAACATAAATCCATGCAACATGCGACTTCATAAATAGACTTGCTATTCAGATGGTGAACTTCCGCTATATCAAGGCTTTCGTATTTCCCAAATAATTATAGCCGGCGGGTCCCCGGCCCGGTAAAGTCTAGCCAACTGCCGGTAATCACCTCCGCTCGCGTCTTGGGCACAATGTCGTGCTCTATCACGTCGAGCAACCTGTTGAACAATTGGATTTCCTGCATTGTGACCACCTTCCTTGCCAACAGCATACCTGTACCGTGGTAATCCGACATCAGGTGATCGTCTTTTTTGGGAAATGCTTATATCGCGTGTCCGCCGCTTACCTTGATTACCTGTCCAGTTATCATAGCGGCGCATTCGCTGGCAAGGAACACGATTGTGTATGCTATGTCCTGCGGCTGAATCAGCTTGCCAAGCGGTATTTGTGATAGAACCACATTTGCCATTCTTCATCAATCCAACCTGTCTGTACCGGTCCCGGCGCGACGCAGTTGACCGTTATGCCTCGTTTGACGACTTTAAGAGTGATCATAACTCCGTTGTCACTTTGCGTTTTCAGAAGTTAGGCTATGACCTTTTTTACAACTTTAGCTATAGCCTTGCCAAGCAGCTCGTGTTGGTCAGCATCCAAGTGTACTCCGTCCATGTCGGAACTCTTCACAACGGTACCTGCGTCCAGGTAATCGACGCCTAAAGTGTCGCCCACTGTCTTATAGCAATTCCCAAGCTGCTTCGATTTTTCCTCGTTTCCGGCAAACATTTCCTTGAATGCGCCATTTGATACAGGACCCAGCGGTGGCGGGCCGATCAGAATTACTTTCGGTTTGCCGTCAACAAACGCTACAACATGGGCGACCGCCTTTTGCACGAGCAGAGCGGCACTGTTCGCTATGTCTTGCGCAGATACGGAAAAACGCACATCAAGGTCGTTAGTACCTACAAAAATAATGAGGAGGTCAATGGGAGCCGCAGCATCCATCAACGTAATGATCTGTTTTTTGCTACAACCAAATTCTCCGATAGGATCGCCCCACATCGTTGTACGCCCATTTAGCCCATCGACAAGCACTTTGAAGTCGCTGCCCAATTCTTTCTGCATCACACCCGGCCACCGTATGTTTTCGCTCCATCGCTTAATGGGTTTTATCATGTCGTTACTGGGGTTCCACCCCCATGAATTCGAATCGCCAAAAACCAGCACAGTCTTCATCGCAAAAAATTCTCCTCGTTTTAAAAACATACTGTGATTATACGCTTAAGGAAGCTTTGAATAATTCCTTGTCTTGTGGCCAGAAAGCTTCGTGAGTGGGATAATTTTTTAAGATCAAGGGAAGGAATAAAGTACATCATGATGAAAATGGAATCTGTTAAAAACGAGGAACTGAAATCTATTCTATCGCCGGATTTGTTTGCCCATGTACATCCATCATTGCAAAAATCGGCGGCACTCTGTTGGGAAAAGGCGCGTTGATTCGCGCATACGGCAAAGTAGCGGGATTAGCTATAGAGGGGAGCAGCAACGGCAATGATTCTTGAAACAGAGCGATTACTATTACGCCCATTCAGTCCTGATGATTTTGAAGCTGTGCACTCGTGGGCGAGTAATCCCGAAAATACGCGCTATATGGCGTGGGGGCCAAACACGGAGGAACAAACGCGGGAGTTCATAACATCGTTTGTTACGGTTGGCAAAGATTTCGCCGTTGTTTTGAAAAATACAGGGCATGTAATCGGAAGCTGCGGGGTATACCCGGACAGCGACAATGATACAGGGGTACTTGGGTGGATACTCCATAAGGACTATTGGAAGCGCGGCTACGGGACAGAACTCGGCGGCGAGCTTATCCGTTACGGATTTGAAACCTTGAAACTGAGGCGCCTTACTGCTCCATGCGCCGCTGAGAATTACGGTTCGTGCCGTGTGATGGAACGGAACGGTATGCGTCGTGAAGCATTGAATGTCAAGGCGTTTTGGGCGCGTGTAGACAAAGTATGGGTAGACAAGGCTGAATACGCCATTCTCGCGGAGGACTACTACAAGGGGAAAGAACGCAATGCCGAATGAAAAAAATGAAAAAAAACGCTGCCCGTGGGCGGACGGCGATGAAAAGATGGCGAAGTACCACGATGAAGTCTGGGGCAAGCCTGAGCATGACGACCAAAGATTATTCGCCAAGCTATGCCTTGACTTGATGCAGGCGGGGTTGATGTGGCGAACAATCCTGTATAAACAGGAGAATTTTCATGAAGCGTTTGATGGCTTTCATGTCGAAACGGTCGCTGGATATGATGAAGTGAAGTTTGAAGAACTGATGCAAAATGCCGGAATCGTGCGAAACCGATTAAAAATACGCGCCATTATCAACAACGCGGCTCGCGTCTTGGAAATCCAAAAGGAGTTCGGCAGCTTTGATGCTTATATATGGAGCTTTACAAATGGTGAAGTCGTAAAAAACTCTTGGAGGAACATTGAGGATGTCCCGGCGTCAACGCCGCTTAGCGATGCCATCAGCAAAGACTTGAAAAAACGCGGTTTCCGATTCGTTGGAACTACAATCATATACGCTTTTCTTCAAGCCGTCGGCGTTGTGAACGACCATCTGACAAGCTGCTTTTGTTACGAGAGGTACGAGCGGGAGGCATTATGATTATGAAAAAGCAACCAGATCCAAATGTGAAATTTTTGTACCAGGATGATATCACTCCTCAATAGCCCATATCTCCTTGAGCCTTTTTACAGTAAACTCCCATTTTTCCGCTTTCGGACGCGCAACCGTGTTTTGGTTTCCGAAGAAACCATATTCCGAGACTGCATTGTTTCGTGAGACAGTTTTTTTCCAATCAATTCGCACAATATATTCTTCTTTATCTTGTGGCAAACCTTGATGATAACCAGCAGTAAGTGACAAATCAAAGAACCTTATTTCTTGACCATCTATCATAAAAACAGTTTCCCGCGCTGGCTTTGCCGTTTCAATAACAGTACCGACGCCAACATAGCCTTCGCGGGGAATATTGACCCATATACGACTACCTATTTCGAGATTTTGCATTGTACCTGTGTACCAAGAACCGCCTCCAGCAGATACAAAACCATATTTTGCCGCATCTTCCCAAGATCGGCAATTACCAACACCATATGAGAAGTAATGTTCACCGTTCCAGTTTTTTGCTGATGCAGACACCGGAGGCTTGCTGCCATGTTCCGGCTCAAACATCCATGCTCTACTTAACAAGCGTTTCCCCAAGTGTTCAAACACATTGAAAAACAACACATTAATGTCAATTCCATACCTTTGCAGATACTTTATTATTCGCTCCGTACTTCCATCCATATCCGTTGCCACAATAACGATTTGAGTATCCGTATCATCATTGTCATCGTTTAGTTCAACTCCGAAACGCTCTATAAAAGCATCTCCCAATGATGTCATCCCTTTGGAGTGCTTCAAATATAGTTGCGCCAGTTCATCTGCAGCAATTTCTTTGACCCAAGAGGCGTAATCCAATGCTTGAGCTGTGACTTC
>Ga0099364_10014919_pt1 | contig 10289 bp, 6 predicted proteins | sample TergutTh196P3_FD_73070 | JGI IMG/M metagenome (GOLD analysis project Ga0099364, IMG submission 73070) | Microcerotermes parvus P3 segment gut microbial communities from Pointe-Noire, Republic of the Congo - Th196 P3 | ecosystem: Host-associated > Arthropoda: Insects > Digestive system > Gut ...
TACGACCAAGCAAATTAGGTTCCAAAATCTGCCAGACTGTATCGGATATGTCGTGCCGTCTGTGTGCCTGTTGCATAAAATTTCTCCCGGTTTCCAAAAACTCAGATATTATACAATCTATTGACTACACTGCCTAAAATCAAATATGCCGCATAATATTCAATACTTAATGGCCGGGTGAATAGGTATGTGATTACGGCTTGGTTTATCGGTTAATTTTGATTATGGAAATGGGTTTTGCGGTGATATTCGAGGGTCAGGACTGGCGCGATGTATGGGCAGATGGCGCAAGGTTCGGGAGACGTTTTGGCGGCGCTTACATTTTTTACGCCGCGTAACAAAATGAATGACATTAGCAAAAAATGGCTTTGTATGATTGTCCCTGCGTCACAACAACTTTTTAGGGGCATTCAAAATGAAAACCATTTTTTTATCCGACAAAGCGCGGCGGGTTGTTGGCTTGCTCGGCCTGTGCGGGCTTTTCCTCTCCGGCTGCGCCAGCCACTATGACCACAGCCGCAATTATGGCTATCGGAGCGAACGGGAAGTTCGGGTTGTAAGGCAGGAAGTTCTGGTCGCGCAGCGAGTGGAACCAGGACGCGCGCCGCCACCCCGGTACACTCCCCCGCCCGCTCCCAGGCGAGAAACACCGATACGTCAGCCGCAGACTGGAAGACGCTGAAACAGTAGAGCGGTTTCGGTTCAAGTGAGTACATTTTACAAGCCTTCTCCCAATCTTCGGCCACCCTCTCCCGAAAAGCGGGAGGTCTTGCAGACGGAATTGTTTTTCCCCTCTCCCGCTTGCGGGAGAGGGTGCCCCGAAGGGGCGGGAGAGGGACTTTGCAGATGGAAAAAGTTTCTGTAACACCCGGAAATATGCGCTTTTCGCCCTCTCCCTCATTCCCTCTCCCGCAGGCGGGAGAGGGACGTCCACGCCTCAACTGCTTTCAGCATGGAAGAAATGTATACGCGCTTATAGTGCTTCTCGTAATTATTTTTACCCTTTCTCGCTTACAGGATAGGATGTCTGAAGGTTGATAGAGTAAGATTATTTAGGAAAAGCACTATAAATCAAACTCGCTCTGACTGCGTGGCTGTAGGGCGCGTGGTCAAACAGATAGTTTCAGGTCTGGCTTTCAATGGCGTCGCGGCGGCGCAGGCTCTCGAACAGGCAAACGGCGGCGGCGGCGGAGACATTGAGCGATTCCATACCGCCCGGCATGGCTATACATACCCGCTGCTGCGCTTCTTTCAATACCGCAGCGGAAATGCCTTGTCCTTCCGCGCCAAATATCCAGGCAAGCGGCGCGGCGCAAGGCCAGTGGGCCGTGTGCAGGGGTTCGGCGTCGTTGATCGTCGCGGCAAGGCTTTCCCCCTTGAATCGGCGCAGAAAAGCCGCCAGGTCTGCCGCTTCGTAAATTTTCAGTTGAAAATGCGCCCCCTGACCGGCGCGTAAGACCTTGGGCGACCAGGCCGACGTTGAGCCTGTGGCAAGGAGCGTTTGGGAAAATCCGGCTGCTACCGCCGTGCGTAGCAGGCAGCCCAGATTGCCGGGATCCTGGATGCCGTCGAGCAGCAAGGTATCCGCATCCGCCAGAGGAGAATCGGGCGGCTTGGGCAGGTTGATCCGCGCCAGAATACCTGCTGGCGTTTCGGTATCCGCGAGTTTGCAAAACAGGGTATCAGGCGAACAGAAAATTTCTGCCTCTGCGCGTAATAGGAGACGCTGGTTTGCGGCAAGCCAGCCCGCGATTTCCGGGCGTTTTAATCCGCCTTCGCTTACCCAGACGCCGGTCGGCATTCCGTAAGAAGCCTGCCAGGCAGCAACGAGGTGCATTCCTTCCAGCAGGGTTTCCCCATTTTTCTTCCGCGCGCGCGCCGAGTCCGCCAGTTGTTTCCATTGGCGAAAGGAAGGGTTGGCGGCAGAAGTGATCGTTTTCATTTGCCGACAGTTTATTCAGGATAAATCCGGTGCAGAATCGTGACATGTTGGCATATCCACTATTTTTCCGGCAATACTGCATTCGTCCATCCACGTCTTGATCTCGTCAAGTGTGAGATGCAAGCCCGTTTTCTCATAATCGCGCATGGATTCCAACACTTCACGCTGGAAAGCGGCACGGCGTTTTTCGGAATCAATGAATTTTTCGATCATGCAAAAATAATAACACAGGGATGGGGCGAGTTATCGTAGAACAGATATTTCCTCTCAGCCGTTTAATCCCCCAATTCCAATTCCAGAGCAGACAATAGGTTGGGATTGGGCGGCAGCCAGTAAAACCCGGCGGGCTTGCCTTCGTTAGTCCAGTCGGGGCGAAGACCGCGCACAAAAAGATAGCAGGCTCCGCCTAAATGTCGGGCAGGTTTGTAATCGGCAAGCCGCCCCCGCAAATAACGATGCAGGGCAAGCATATAAAGACGCGCCTGTAGATAATAGCCGTGCCGTTGCATGACCGGCGCAAGGCGTGAGGCTGCGTAGTCCCCTTGCCGCCAGCCCAGATGGTTGCTCTTCCAGTCCAGAATGTAATAACGCCCCTCATGCGCGAACACCAGATCAATAAAGCCTTTCAGGTAGCCGTTCAGGGTTGGGGCGACAAGGTTAGGCAACGGCTCGCCGGAATCAGTCATGATTTTGGCAAGTCGCGCCGGATCAAGATTCCTCGCCGGAAGATGAAAAGATAACTCGCGTAAACAACGGTCGGAAGAGAGCTGATTGAGACACAGCGGCGTCTCCCCCATCAGCGGCAGGGGCGTGGCAAGCGTGTCATCCGCAAGCCGCAGTAATTGCGCTTGCTGAAGAACACGCTCCGCATCGCGCCGGACAGGTTGCGGATGCGCCTGCAAGGCGCGGGTTGCGGCAGGCACAAAGGTCGCCGGATCGGTAAATTCGATCTGTTCAAAAAAAGCATGAATGCAATCCCCGGCGCGCGCGCCCTTCGGAAAATTGAGAATGTCGTGATCGGGTATGGAATCGCCTGATCCCTGCTCGGTCGCTTCAAATTCGTTTTCCGCAAAGGATGTCGCGTCGTGTTCGCGCTCTTCCCCGCTCCATGCCGCGCCGCGCGTCAGACCGGAAAAACTCTCCAGCCGCCAGGCGGAATAAAGCGAGCGCGTCGGAAAAACAGGCTGGAGAATATAGTTATGCCCGCTACTCCCCTCTCCCACTCGTGGTTTTGAATCTTCAACGCTCACCCTCTCCCCCGACCCCTCTCCCGCGAGCGGGAGAGGGGAGAAAGGCTCGCCATCTTCCGCGGAACTCGCGGCATAGACGCTCGTTTTGATGTCGCCAGAGTGTGGGTTGGGGTGAGCTTGCGAACCCCAACTTGTCATGGCTGTCGCGGCGCGGATGTTGGGGTTCGCAAGCTCACCCCAACCTACATCCCTTGTCGCGGAAGTCGCGGCTGCGTCTAACGGACAGCTATCCACGCTGCTGCCCGCCGCTTCGGCTATGCGTCTCCATGCAATACGAATTTCGTCTTCGTCCGGCAGGCGCTTCTTTTCCTTGCCAAGCCAGGTTAAGGGGGTACAGTGTTCTCCTGCCGCCAGCCAGTTCAACAGACTGTTGGCAGGCAGGGGATTGCATACCAGATAGCAGCGGAGCGCGGCGCGAGTCAATGCCACGTAAATCAGGCGCAGCGACTCTTCCGCCTGTTCCAGACGCGCCAGTTGCCTGCCGGTTGCCGCAGTTTCCGGGCGGTAGTCAATGACGGACGCGCCGCCTTCCTCGTGGTAAATCTCCCCCGGTATTTTGTCGGGCGGCGGATGATGATTTTTCCAGAGGAGAGGGCAAAAAACGATGTCGTATTCCAGCCCCTTGGCTTTGTGGATGGTTACGATTCGCACCAGATCAAGCCCGGATTCCAGGCGTATTTGCGTCGCTTCCCCACCCGGCGGATTTTGCAAGGCGAGTGAGAATGCCTCGAATAAGCGTTCCGGCGTCAATCTTCCAGCAGTTTCATCGCCGTGCAGCAATTCCTGCAGATGCAGGTAATCGGTCAGGGAACGTTCGCCATTCGGCAAGGCAAGCAGGCGAGCGGAAAATTTGCCTTCCGCTTCCATGACGGTCAACGCCGCAAGAATGCCTTTTTCCTGCCAAAGCCGATTGGCGCGGGAGAATAGCTCAATCTGCGACGTGAGCAGGGATTCATTGTTTTCGGGGCGGTCGTCCCTCTCCGCCCTCTCCTCTGACCCTAATTGCCGTCTGCAAGACCCCGCGAGTGGGAGAGGGGAGAAGTCTGCAAGCCCCCAAATATCCGGGGCGGAAAAGCCGAACAGGCGGGTGGCGAGCGCCGCCTTGATTCGGCGAATATCGCGGGGGGCGAGCATTGCCGCCAGAAGCGGAGCAAGCTCTGTCGCGGTCTCGCTCTTATATACGCTGGCGAGCGACAACTCCACCGCGCGCACCCCGAAGGCGGCAAGCGCCCGCCGGACTTGTCGTCCTTCCTTGTTGGTACGTACCAGAACGGCAATGCGTCTGGCTTCCATAGGCGCGTTATTGATCCGGATTTTTCCGGCGCGGGCTGCGGCCAGGAGCCGCGCTATTTCCGCCGCAGTGGTTTTGATTGCCCACAAAGCGGCTTCTTTTTCATCCGTTTCCGGCGGTTGCCAGAAAGAAAAGGCGGGACGCTCAAGACCGCTTTCATCAGCAAAATGCGGCAATGGCTTTTCGCCCCGCGCAGCTTCGGGAAAGGTAAGTCCATCCAGCATAAAGGGATTGGCTTGCGCGCAAAACAGGGCGTTGATGCCCGCCAGCACGCTTTTAGCGGAACGCTGATTATGGTTCAGGCCAAAAGTCTGTTCCGGCGCGACCGTTTGGCGGGCGGCGAAGTAAGTCGGCAAATCCGCCTGCCGAAAACTGTAAATAGCCTGCTTGGGGTCACCCACAAAGAAGAGCGCGGTATCTGCCGCGTCAGCATAAATGGCCTGGAAAATCGCGTATTGCAGCGGGTCGGTGTCCTGAAACTCATCAATCAGGGCGGCGGGATAAGTTTCCCGCAGGCGGTTTGCCAAGGCGTTACCGTTTTCTCCTTGTAGAGCCTGATAGACGTAGAGGAGCATGTCATTGAAGTCGAGATGACGTTGGCGTCGTTTCAGGTTGGCGAGCGCGGCGGGGAAAAATTCCAGAAAATCCCGTTGCAGTCCGATAAGGCGCGTTTCGCAAAAATGCTGCCCGGCGTTTGCCCATGCGCAGAGCTTGTCCGCCTGCAGGAAAAACGGATGCTCCGGCGGTTCATGCCCCTTGTTGCTTTTTGCCGCCAGATAAGAAGCGCAGAGAAATTTCATCTCCGCGAAGGTTTGGGTCGGCCAGGCGGCGGCAAAATAGCGGCTCCAGGCGTCGCGCCAGAGCGGTAATTTATCCGCCTTGTAGGAGACGGCATTTAGCCCACGCGCATTGATTTTGTCTGCCAGCAGCGTAAAAATGACTTCCTGTTCCGCCTGCCAGATGCTTGCTGCCGCCGCAAAGGCGGTTTGCAGTTCCGCCTCAGGCGGCGCTTCTGCCAACGCTTCCGGCCAACGCGCTTCGGCCAGCGGACGCTGCATATGCCGCAAAGCCAGACGCTTCAGATGTTCCGGGCTGAATTTACGCTCATTGAGCCAGTCAAGGAACAGGGCGGGTTCGTCACCAAAGATGACGCGCCGCCGCCAGAAATCCGCCGCAACTTCGGTCAGCAGGCCGCCGCCAGCGTCACCCTCTTCGCTGCAATTCATGGCAAGCGGTTGGCGGGCGAGGAGCGGCATATCGGCCAATACGCGCTGGCAAAAGGCGTGCATGGTTAAAATTGCGGCCTCATCGAATGAGGATAACGCCTGCTTTAGCCTTGCCGCCATTTCCGCTCTGGACTGGCCGTCATTCTCCAGTTTGGCGAACAGCGCGGCAAGCAGCGGATCGTCGGAGGCCGCGGCGGTTATATGGCGCAAGGCTTCTTCCAGACGGGCGTGAACCCGTGTTTTCAATTCGGCTGTGGCGGCGCGGGTAAAAGTCAATACCAGAATCTGCCGGAGCTCCAGATGTTTTTCCAGCACGAGGCGCGCGATCAAGGCGCAGATAGACCAGGTTTTGCCCGTGCCTGCCGAGGCTTCGATCAACACCCTGCCGGTCAGGGGACAGGCGAGGAGTTCCAGTTCGCGCGTCATGGCTGTTGTCATGGTTGTTCCGGCAGGGGTTGCAGATATTGCTCCAATGGGGAGAGCAGCCGCTCCCGCCAGTGGGCGAAATCATCATTCAAGGCATCTTCCAGAGCGGAATTACCCAAGGCAAGCCGCCACAAGTTGTCCGCTTCGGCGCGGGAATAGTCGCTACCCAGCCATTTTCGGCGTCCGGCGGCTTCGCCCTGCCGCTGCCAGACCCAGGCTGTTTCCGGGTAGAAGGCAAGAGGTTTCTGGCAGCCGTCCTGCCAGGCGGTCAGCCAGTCGGCAAGCCGAGCCGTCGCCTCGTCCTGCGCCAGCGGCGCGAAGGAAAAATCCTGATCGCGGGCAAAAAAGCGGGTTCGCAGCATACCTCCGTCCGCGTTCAGGACAAGATGCGCGAGCCAGGTTGAAATGTAATCGCGCCCCCTGACATTGGCGTAACGAAAAGCTATGAGGCCATCCGGCGTTAAATCGGCGAGGGACGCCGTAAGTAGATGTTCATGCACTGCCAGAGATATATCGCGCTTCTCCCGCTTGCGCCAGTATGGCAGCAGGCGCTTGGCGTAGGCGATGACGGCCTTTGTTTCCGTTGTCAGCAATGCTTCGCCGAAGCGCCCGCCCGGATATTCCACTCCGCTTGTCGCAAGCCGGAAGATGCGTTCCTCGTCCGCGCCGGAGAGAGCCGCCGTGAGCAAACGCTGATTGAGATTGTAGCGGGGCAGGGGGAGCGCGGTTTGCGGCTCGATATCTTCTGTTTCGTCCGCCGCGTCGGGCAGACGAATGCCGAGTTGATTCATGAGCAGGGCGCGCGCCGGATGTTGAAAGAATGCCTGCAATTCCGGCAACCACAGCCGCTTGTCGCCTGACGACGGCAGGGGCGCGGAGAAAAACGGCGCGGCCTCGCCCCTGCCGGAAGCATGTTGCAGGGCTTCGGCGTAATCCTGCCGGAAGCTCATCAGGCGGGGATCGCCGGAAAAATATTCAGGGGAGAAGGCTTGCAGGGGATGGATAACTTGCAGGCGTTCCGGCGGAGCGCCGGTGGCCTTGTTGAGAAAATCCCGCAATTCGGCCAGTGGCAGCGAAGGGGGAAGCTCGCCGTCGTCGCGCTGACTTCTGCCGGAATAGCCAAGATAAAGGGTTTCGCGGGCGGACAGGATGGTATCAAGAAACAGGTTACGCTCATCAAGGTTTTGTCTCTTGTCGCCCAGGCGGGGCAAAAGCGGCATCAGGTCGAACTCTGACGCTTGGGAGCGACGGGGAAACACGCCATCTTCCAGCCCCAAAACGCAGATCATCCGATAAGGGAGCGAGCGCAAGGCAAAAAGCGGGGCAAAGGTAAGCGCCCCGGAAGGCTTCGCGCCGAACGCTTCCGTTTGCAGGGCTTGTTCCAGCGCGGCAAGGGCGACTTCGGCAGGTATCGGCAGATCATCGGCAGCCGCCATGTTGTCGCAGAGCGTATGGATGGCGGCTATGGTCTGGCGCAAGGCGGCATCCGCCGTCATGTCCGGCGTGTTGGCTATGGCGCTCATGCCCTTGCCGTCATCCAGCCATTCGTCCAGTGTTTGCTGCCAGAGTTCGCGCCAGCTCTCGGCGGCAAGCGGGTTACGCATCGCCTTGTGCAATTTTTCCAGACGTTCGAGAAACAGCCATGCGCTTCCCAGAATCCGGGCGCGGGAACCGGCCAGATTGCCCGCCGGTAATAGCCCCTGAAAAGGCTCGGCGGTGGAGGTTGCGCCGCCATGTTGCGCGGGCAGCGCATAGCCCAGGAACAGACGCGCCAGAGCGTCGCGCCAGGTATGCCGCGCTACTCTTGCGTCCGTGGCGTCCATTCCCCAACGCGCTCCGGCTTCCTTCAGCGCGGCGCACAGGCTTTCCGCCTCGTCTGCGCTAAGGCCAAGGAGAGCGGCAAATTCGCGCACAAAGGCAAATACCTCACTGGCGGGCAGGCGTGAACCCGGCGCGGCCAGATTCAGCAGGGCGAGGAGCAGCCGGGCGATTGTGTTTTTGCGGGCGGCGGCATAGCCGGTGATGGTGTAGGGGATGCGTGGCGCGTCCCGTGTAAAAACTGCCTCGATCCAGGGCGCGGCGCTTTCCAGATCGGGAAGCAATACCACGATGTCCGCGAGGGTGAGCGGGCTTTGCTCTCCTCTCCCGCTTGTGGCATCAAAGCGAGTGGGGGAGGGGGCTTTACTCTCCTCTCCCGCTTGCGGGAGAGGGATGGTAGCCAAGCGGGCGAGCAACTGATCGCGCAGAATTTCCAGTTGGCGAAACAGGGAATGAGCGACATGAATTTCCACGCTGCGGTCTGTATCAGACAGCGGCCATGCGCCCGGGGCGGGCGGCTCACCATCCAGAATGCTGTTTTGCAGACGAATCAGGAGCGATTTGCCCGCGCCGGGCTTGAAATGCTCGGTTTCGGCAACGGCGTCATTTTCCAGCAGCATGGTAAACAGGGTTTGGGTTTGTCGCCCCCAGTCGGTCAGCAGGGGATGCACCGGAGGAAGAAAATCCGCGCGCCCCAGGGCTTCCAGCCGCGCCCTGTTTTTGGTGGTGGGTAAGTCCGTCCAGTATTCACGGCAGGGATTGAGGAGATAAAGACGCACGTCAACCCATTCGGCAATGCGGGTCAACATCTCAAGATAGAGCGGCGGCAATTCGTGAAGGCAAAAGACGGATAAGTGAGTCACCCCAACCTGAAGGTTGGGGCTTCCTCGCCATTGGTTAGGGGAGCCTTCGGCTCCATAATCAACTGTCTCGCTTGCCCCGCCATAAATGGCAGGGCTTCTTTGAGACCCGTGGTCATGCGCCAGCCCCAATTTTTCCGCCGCGTTGTCTGCTGCGTCGGCAAGGGCGGCGAAGAAAAGCGACGCCGGATGTTCCGCAGTTAAACCGAGTTCCGCCGCGAGTTTGCGCCACAATTCCGCCTGCCAGCTTTCATGCGGAAGGGGATGGCCGGTCTTTATCGTTCGTCCCGCCTGCCAGATCGTCAGATAATCGGGGCGGTAGATTGCGTAGGCGGAAAACAGGGCGGCTATCCTTGCCGCCAGTTCATGCCGCATCAAGGGGTCGGCATCCGCCAGATAGTTCAGGAGCGCGGGCGCCTGCTGAATGAAAGCGTTATCGGCAAGCAGGCGGGTAATCCGCCAGACTGAGCGTTCCGGCGCGAAGGGGGAATCTTGCGCCACGTCTGGCAGCAGCGCCGTAATGCGCTGCCACAGCCAGCGTCCGGGAAAGGAAAACAGAACTCCCGCCGCCACCCCGTGCTTATCTGCCAGAGCGCGTTCCAGATCGGACTGGATGGCAGTATTGGGCACGATGATTTCCTGCAAGGCAAAAGGATTTTCCGGCGCGGCGGCAAGATGCGTCAGCAACAGTTCGCGCAGGATTTCGTAGCGGTTGGAAGTGTGGAGATACAGCATGGGTTTTGCGGACAGGAAATCTCCGGGGAATTCTAGCCTGTTTTACGACAAGGTTTGCATGGCGGGCAATTTGTCACCAAGGCTGTCCCATCCAAACGTCCAATAAGCGGAATGGGTACGCCGTGAGGCGTATTTTTCCCGTTTTTTCCTTCACGAGAGACCGTGAAGCGATAAAAAACGGTCTCAAAATCCATCAAAAAACGACGAGATTGTAAGATTTCTACGAAATTCCCTCCTTTTGGCGAATGAAGCGCGAGCCAGGCGTTCGTTTGTCTGGACGGTGGTAAAAGCTGAAGGAAGCAAAGTAAAACCTTATCATCGTCGAATATAAAACCCGGTCAGCAATCCTTCCCACGCCTCGAAATATTCGATCTGTTTCGGTTTGATCGCATACGGGTCAATTCCTTCCCATGCCTCGACGGGAGTTTGCCCGTCCAGATTCTCATGCGGGCGGATATGGTTATAAAAAAACAGGAATTGATTATAGACCCGGCTACTAAGTATTGAATAATTTTACATCATCCCCATATAAATGAAATGGACAAAGAAGATGGTCGCAGGCTGTCGCGCGAAGCACAGCATGAGAGACGCAAACAGGCGGTGCGGCTGCATCAGCAGGGCATGACGATGATGGCCATCGCTGCCACGTTGGGCGTTGCCTACGGGACGGTTCATCGTGCGGTAAAGCTGTGGCGTAGCGGTGGGGTTAAAGCGCTTTCGCCCATGCCAACCGGTCGCGTA
>Ga0099364_10014920_pt1 | contig 10289 bp, 9 predicted proteins | sample TergutTh196P3_FD_73070 | JGI IMG/M metagenome (GOLD analysis project Ga0099364, IMG submission 73070) | Microcerotermes parvus P3 segment gut microbial communities from Pointe-Noire, Republic of the Congo - Th196 P3 | ecosystem: Host-associated > Arthropoda: Insects > Digestive system > Gut ...
TGAAAGGTGTTGTTGCTACACATAGATGATATGCGAAATCTGTGTTTCGACAAATGTATCGTGATGACACAACACGCCAAGGCGAGGCTGATGGAACGAAATATAACAATCGAGGACATAAAGAATTCCATACAAACAGGCGAAATAATTAAGCAATATGAAGATGATTCCCCATTTCCCAGTTGCTTGCTTTTAGGATTAACAAAAAAAGAATCTCCCATTCATGTAGTTGCAAGCATTGATAACGAGTATCTATATATCATAACCGCGTATTATCCTAGTGAAAATGAATGGGAGATTGACTACAAAACAAGAAGGGGGCGTTGACATTGAAGTGTCTTTCGTGCAAATCTGAAACTTCGTTTGGGACAACAACTGATGTCACAGACTTGGGAAACTGCCTTGTAATCGTGAGAAATGTGCCTTGTCACAAGTGTTCTGAGTGCAATGAAATACTATATACAGGCGATGTGATCAAGCGTTTGGAGACAATTATCAAAACTGCAGAATTAGCGATGAACGAGATAGCCATAGTAGATTATAGCAAAATGGCAGCTTGACGTTTAGGTCACAGGCTAAAACATCCCGCAAATCAAGGCTTTTATCCGCAGGATCGGAACCCCCCGGTCTCCTAACCCCTATTCCTTATTCCCTTGCGGTCGAAGACCTCGCTAACACATCCGCAATGCGTTTTGACGCAAACCCGTCGCCGTATGGGTTTGCGGTTTTGCTCATTTTCTCATACAACGCCGCATCGGTCAAAAGCAGCTTAAACCCCTCGTAAACCTCATCTTCACCGGTTCCAACAAGCCTCAGCGTCCCCGCCTCGACGCCCTCCGGCCGCTCCGTCGTATCCCTCAGCACCAAAACCGGCTTCCCAAGCGAAGGCGCCTCCTCCTGAATGCCGCCGCTGTCAGTCAGGATCAGAAACGACCTTGCGAGGAAATTATGAAACTGCATCACATCAAGCGGAGGGATCAGGCGGATGCGTTGATGCCCCCCGAATTCGCTTTCCGCCGCCTGCCCGACTACCGGGTTCATGTGGACGGGATAGATTATTTTAACGTCCGGGAATTCATCGGCTACACGGCGAATTGCCCTGAAAAAACGACGCATCGGCTCCCCGAGGTTCTCGCGCCTGTGCGCCGTCATCATCACAAGCCGCGAATCTGCGGCCCAATCCAGCTCCGGATGCGAAAAATCGTCCCTGACGGTCGTTTTCAGCGCATCGATGCCCGTGTTGCCGGTAACGAATATTGTTTCCGGAGGCTTGCCCTCGCGAAGCAGGTTTCCGCGTGATGTCTCCGTCGGCGCAAAATTGAATTTCGTTATGATGTCGACAGCCTGCCTGTTGAATTCCTCGGGATACGGGGAATGTATGTTATAGGTACGCAAACCCGCCTCAACGTGCCCGACGGGCACGCCGGAATAAAAACATGACAATGCGGCGGCAAACGTCGTAGTCGTATCGCCATGCACGAGCACGACGTCGGGCCGCACGGAATTGAGGACGTCGCGCATCCCGGCCATGACCTTTGTCGTGATATCGAAAAGCGTCTGCCCGCTGTCCATTATCGACAAGTCATATTCCGGCGTCACGTCAAACGCTTGCAGCACGGCATCAAGCATCTCGCGGTGCTGCCCCGTAACGCAAACGGTTGCATCGAACTCTCCACTCCTGCGCTTGAGCTCAAGGACAAGCGGGCACATTTTAATCGCCTCCGGCCTCGTCCCAAAGACCAACATTATTTTTTTCATTGCCTTATTCCTTATCAGCGGCAGGAGCAGAGCCCCTGCCCTACGATTTTCTCAATTCTCAACTCTCAACTCTCAACTATTCAAGCTCCCAGCTTGACAAATACTTTTCCTGTTCCTCCGTCAGGGCGTCGATTGACAATCCGCAAGCCGCTAGTTTTTTGCGCGCGACATCAAAATCGATTTCCGAGGGAACCGGGATTACCCCTATTTCAAGGTTTGCACGATTTTGAACCAGATATTGAGCGGATAATGCCTGAATAGCGAAACTCATATCCATGATCTCGACCGGATGCCCATCGCCGGACGCAAGATTTACAAGCCTCCCCTCAGCCAGGACGTAAATCGTTTTGCCATTTCCGAGGACATATCCCATAATATTGGGCTTCTGCTCCCGCCTCTGTGCGTTTTTATCGAGCCAGGCAACATCGACCTCAACATTGAAATGGCCGGCGTTGCAAAGGACCGCCCCATCTTTTAGGCTCCCGAAATGCCGTTCCGCAATGACGTCGGAACACCCCGTCGCGGTGATGAATAAGTCTCCGATTTTCACGGCCTCGTCCATCGTCATAACCTCAAACCCATCCATCATCGCTTCCAGAGCCTTGACCGGGTCGACCTCGGTTATAATGACTTTCGCGCCAAACCCTTTCGCGCGCATCGCAATACCCTTGCCGCACCATCCATAGCCCGCAATGACTACGCTCTTGCCGGCGGCTATCAGATTTGTCGTGCGGTTTATGCCGTCCCAAACCGACTGCCCCGTGCCGTATCTGTTGTCGAACAGATATTTGCAATTGGCGTTGTTGACCGCTATCATCGGGAATTTCAGCGTGCCGTCCGCCGCCATAGAGTGCAAGCGTTTTATCCCGGTCGTAGTCTCTTCGCAGCCTCCTAAAACGCCGGGGATAAGATGCTGCAGCTTCGTATGCATGATGTTCACCAAATCGCCGCCGTCGTCAATTATGATATTCGGGCCGGCTTGAAGCGCCATAGTAAGATGACGTTGGTATTCTTCCGAAGTGGCTCCATGCCATGCGTGTATGTCCATGCCGCCCGCCGCAAGAGCCGCCGCGACGTCGTCCTGCGTTGACAGCGGGTTGCATCCTGTCGCGTGCATTTCGGCCCCGCCCGCTTCAAGAGTGCGGCACAGGCAGGCAGTCTTGGCTTCCATGTGGACGGACAAGGTTATTTTGACGTCTTTAAACGGCTTTGTTTTCTCAAAATCAGCCTTCAACTCGCGAAGCAAAGGCATATGCCTCCATGCCCACGCCATCTTTTTTTCTCCCGACTCCGCCAAGCTCAAATCACGTACTTCACTCATATCCTCATTCCTTTCTTTTATGTCCTAATCTCTAACCCGGCGCACCGTGCCGCCGCATCCTCGTCCATATTTGTACACTGTACACTGTACACTGTCATCTAACCCCTATTCTCTTGCATATCTTATCGATTTCAAAATATACGCGTTCCTCTTCGATTGTCTGAAACTCCCTGTTTTCCATCAAAACCCGGCCTCCGACGATGACGGTCTCCACTTCGCTCCCGTTTGCCGAATAAGCAAGCGCGGCCACGGGGTCGTTCACGGGTTGCATGTTAGGGCGGTCAAGATCGAGTATCGCGAGGTCCGCGATGTTCCCCGGCTTTATTTCGCCGAGATTGCCGTACCCCATGGCCCGCGCCCCGTTTATCGTCGCAATCTCAAGGCCCTCCCGCGCTGTTATCGCCTGCGCGTCGTGGTTTATGCCTTTGTGCAGCAATGTCAGCAACGAGAGTTCCCGGAACATATTCAATGAATTGTTGCTTGCCGCGCTGTCGGTGCCAAGCGCGACCTTGACGCCTGCGGCGCGCATCTTCATCACGGGTGCGACGCCGTTGGCAAGTTTTAGGTTGCTGACCGGGTTAGTCGCGACATGAACGCCGCGATCCGCCAACAAGCTGATGTCTTCATCAGATACTTGGACGCAATGGGCGGCTACCGTCGTGTCCGCCAGCAAGCCCGTCCTGTCCGCGAGTTCAATGGGCGAACATCCGTATTTTTCGCGGATCGATTCAATTTCAGCGACGCTTTCCGACAAATGGGTGTTGATCGGTATCCCGCGCCGCTTTGCTTCCTCGGCGACTTCGCGCTGATACCCCTCGTCGCATGTGTACGGCGCATGCGGCGCGATCATAAAGCCTAGCCTGTCCCGGCCTTTCCACTTTTCGATTGCGTCAAGCGCTTCTCGCAAGCGCATCTCGCCGCCTTGCGGATCGTCGGCGCCGCCTTGCAGTCCGCGTGAGAGGACGGCGCGTATTCCGGATTCTACCACCGCTCGGGCAAGCGCATCCATAAAATAATACATGTCAATAAACGCCGTCGTGCCCGAACGGAGCATCTCCATGACGGCAAGCAGCACGCCCCAATAGCAGTCATCGGCGGTGAGCTTATCCTCAAGCGGCATGATCCTGCCGAAAAGCCAATCATTGAACAGCAAATCATCGGCGCAGTTGCGGAGTATTGACATGCTTGCGTGCGTATGCGCGTTGACCAGGCCGGGTACGAGCAGCTTCCCCGCCCCGTTGATTGTCTTATCCGCCTTAAACCCCGCTGGCTCAAGCGACGTCGAGACAATTGCCCCGTCGCAGACATAAACGGAGCATACCTCCGCCCCCCCGGGCAAAACCGCAAGTATGTCCTTGATTAATACATTCAAAACGCAACCTCCGCTCTCGCTTATTAGAAATCAATAATACCATCAGCACAAAAAGAATGCAATCGAAATGAAAAACGCAAACCCTCGTCCATATTTGTACACTGTACACTGTACACTGTACACTGAAACTCATTGCCTTTTCCAGCGGCAAAAATATCTCTCCGCCAGATTAGTGGCCGCATACGCCGCCAGCCCCAGCAAAGACATGGCAATGATGCCGGCGTACATCAAATCATAGGCCCTGCGGCTCATGGAATCCATAATATAATACCCTATGCCGTCCGAGGATGCAAACGTCTCCGCAAGGAACAAAACAGCGATGGCCGTGCCTAACGAAATGCGCAAGGAAGTGAATATCTGCGGCATGGCGAAAGGCAGGATCAGATGGCGGAAAATCTGAAACTTGCCCGCGTTAAGGGAGCGTATGGATTGGATTGCGGACTCAGGCACGGATTTTGAGGCGTCAATGGCAACGACGGCCACCTGAAAAAAGACCACCAAAGCGATCAGAAGGATTTTCGGGGCGTTGCCGATGCCGGTCAAAATGACAATGATGGGCAGAAAAACCACCTTAGGCAAAGGATAGAGAAAATAGATGAAAGGTGCGAAAAAACCATAAGCCGCTCTGCTTCTGCCTATCCAAAGCCCCAATAGGACGGCGGGCGTCCCCGAAATCACGATTGAAACCGCTACGCGCCAAGCGCTGACGAGGAAATGCCTCTGTATTTCACCGCTTGCGACGATGCGGAAGAAAGCCGAAAAGGAAGCTAGCGGCGTGGGCAAAAACGCCTTGTTTAGAATAATTGCCGCCATATGCCACAACACAAAAAAGACGACCGTGGCCGCAGCGGCGCTTACAGGCTTACTACGCAAACCCGCCACCCCCCATCATTGCCCGCACCAAGCCGCATTGCTGAAAAAAAAGCGGGCTGTCGCGATAATCCTCTTCCCCTCCCCGATGATTGTCGATCAATGCGGTGATTTTGCCCGGCACGCTGAAAACAGCGATCCTTTGCCCCATAAAAACCGCTTCTTCGATGTTATGCGTGACCATGACCAAAGTGAGGGAACGCTGTTTGCACAAATGCAGCGCGGTTTTTTCCATGTTTTCCTGAGTGATGAAGTCAAGGGCGGCAAAAGGCTCGTCCATCAGGAGAACCTTCGGATTCAGCGCCAAAGCCCTCGCTATGGCCACCCGCTGCTTCTGCCCGCCGGACAACTGGCCGGGGTATGCGTTGACTTTGTCGGCCAAACCCATTTCCTCAAGAATCGGCATCACTTTCCCCCTTATGGCCGCCCTATCCGCGCCGCGAAGCTTCAGCCCGAGCGCCGCGTTTTTATAGACGGTTTTCCACGGAAAAAGCCCGTAATCTTGCAGGATAAGGGCGATATCCGCATGAGGGGAGGTCATTGGCCGGTTATTATACATGACCGCGCCGGAACTTGGGGCAATCAATCCGGATATCAAATAAAGCAAAGAGCTTTTGCCGCAGCCTGAAGCTCCGACTATGGAAATCCGCTCCCCTTCTTCGATATCCAAGCTGATCCCTTGTATCGCGTCCAAGTGCGTACCGTCGTTATTCCTATACCGCAAAGACACATTATCGATTTTGAGCATTGATTGACCCTCTCATGACGCGCGAACCTGATTGACGAAGCGGGCGTCTACCATATCATCGTATGAATAAGCCGTATCCAAAAGGCCCTTTTTGACCATCCATTCCAAAACATCGGCCAGCGAAGTAGCGTCCGGCAGCGCGCCGGGGGTGTACGAGGGCGTGGGATACAGGTTTTTCAGAGGTTCGGGTATGCGGCAAAAATTAAAAAGCGCGTTCCTCACCGCTTCCGCGTCAGGGTTTTCGTTGATGAAGGCCATAGCGTCAAAATACGCGCCCATTACCTTTTGAATCTCAGCCTCTTTTGAATCGATTGCTGACTGCGTAAAAATCACCACGGATTGAGAAAGGTTCCCGTCCGCCTGAGTATCATCCGCGATAATCGCGGCGCCTTGCAAAACAGCCAGCGACGCCAACGGGTCCGGCAGTATCGCGGCCTGTATCCTGTTGCCCAACAGGGCCTCCAGACGCAGCCCTAAATCCGGTATGTTTTGGGTTTCGAGATCATCTTCGCCGAAACCGGCCAAAGACGTGAGTTTGTAGCTCAAATAATGAATGACCGTGTTGTTCCCCACCGCAATCGGCACGCCCCTCAAATCGCCTATCGCGCCAATGCCGGAACTGCCGGGCGCCGCCAGAAGCACAAACCGGCCTTCGGATTTGTCTGCTCCTAAAGCGATGCTGACGATTTTGACGTCCGTCCCCCCTTTTAACAGCAAAGCCGTGACGATAAGGTCCGTCATATCGCCGTCGATCGCGCCGGCTTCCAAAGCCGTTTCCTTGTCATTGGCGCTGTTGAACGTGACAAGTTCCACCCTGACCCCGCGCTCCTCAAAAAAGCCCTCTTGTTCGGCGATGAAAAACGGAAAACTGTCATCGATTGGCAACAGGCCGATTCTTACTACGCTATCCGCATCATCCGCAACGGAAGGCGTTCCGGGCGCGCATGCCGTCAACGAGAAACAGACTGCCGAGAACAAGCAGAAAAACAGAATTCTTATACGCAAAACATCGCCTCCTGTTAAAAATATAATACCATTTTATCAGTATTGCCGCAATTCGCAAGTTTTGTTTTTATAATAATTCCTGTATGTTGACATATGTGCGCATATTTGTTAAGATACGGACAATCTCGTGAACTGCAAAATATTTGCAGGGCACGCTTGAGCCAGGAGGGTTAATAATTGCCAATTACAGAAATACTGGAAAAAAACTGCGAACTCTACGGCGGCGACGTCTGCCTGATAGAAATCAACCCCGACAGGCAAGACACGCGCCGCGTGACCTGGAAAGAATACAGCCTGATCGAACCCGCGCGCGCCCCGCATTACCGCCGCGAAATAACCTGGGACGTATTCAACGAAAAAGCCAACAGATTTGCGAATCTGCTGCTCGCGCGCGGCGTCAAAAAAGGCGACAAAGTATCTATTCTCCTGATGAACTGCCTTGAATGGCTGCCGATATATTTTGGCATACTCAAGACAGGCGCCGTCGCCGTGCCGCTCAATTTCAGATACACGGCCGAAGAAATCGAATACTGCGTGAAGCTGGCCGAGGTTGACGTATTGATATTCGGCCCCGAATTCATCGGACGCATCGAGGAAATCGCCGGATCGATCATCGAAAACAGAATGCTCATATACTACGGGAGCGGCGACTGCCAGACATTTGCCGAGGATTACAACGAACTGACGGCGGACTGTTCCAGCGCGTCGCCCGGCATCAAGCTGACCGACGACGACATTGCCGCCATTTACTTTTCCTCAGGCACGACCGGATTCCCGAAAGCGATATTGCACAAGCACAGGAGCCTTATGCATGCGTGCATTGTCGAGCAGGCGCATCACGGCCAGAGCAGGGACGATATTTTCCTGTGCATACCGCCGCTTTATCACACCGGCGCAAAGATGCACTGGTTCGGCAGTTTTCTCGTGGGCGCGAAATCCGTATTGTTGAAAGGGACCGAGCCAAAATATATACTCCAAGCCGCCTCGGCGGAGAAGTGTACGATCGTCTGGCTGCTGGTGCCGTGGGCACAGGACGTCCTCGACGCCCTCGACAGTGGCGAAGAAAAACTTGACGATTACGACCTCGAACAGTGGCGGCTAATGCACATTGGGGCGCAGCCCGTCCCGCAAAGCCTCATAAAGCGTTGGAAGGAATATTTCCCCGAACATGATTATGACACCAATTACGGCCTGAGCGAGTCGATAGGCCCCGGCTGCGTGCATCTGGGAATCGAAAACATCCACAAAGTCGGCGCCATAGGGGTTCCAGGTTACGGCTGGGAAGTCAAAATCGTCGATGAAGGCGGCAATACCATCGAGCAGGGCAAGGTTGGCGAATTGTGCGTCAAAGGCCCCGGCGTAATGGAATGCTACTTCAACGATGCAAAATCCACCGCCGAGGTTCTCAAAGACGGATGGTTGTTTACCGGCGATATGGCGGAGCAGGACGAAGACGGATTCATATTCCTCGTTGACCGCAAAAAAGACGTCATCATTACGGGCGGCGAAAACATATACCCCGTGCAGATCGAAAATTTCCTTTCCGCCCACCCCGACATCAAAGACGTCGCGGTCATTGGCCTTCCGGACAAACGTCTGGGTGAGATATCCGCCGCGATAATCGAAATCAAATCCGGGCACACTTGCAGCGAAGAGAGCATAAACAGTTTTTGCCTGGAACTGCCGCGATATAAGCGGCCTCACCGCATCATATTCACGAAAGTGCCGAGAAACGCTACCGGAAAAATCGAAAAGCCGAAACTCAGGCACATGTACGGCGCGGATTCGATAGTATCGACGCAAACTAGGGAATAGGGAGTCAGAATATGAAAGAACTTTTGTTAGGAAACGCGGCGGTCGCGCGCGGCATATACGAAGCCGGGTGCAGCGTCGTATCAAGTTACCCGGGCACGCCCAGCACGGAAATCACTCAATTTGCGTCGCAATATGACGAAATCTATTCCGAATGGGCCCCCAACGAAAAAGTGGCTATGGAGGTAGCCTTTGGCGCGTCTCTTGCCGGGAAACGGAGCTTCACTGGGATGAAACACGTCGGGCTCAACGTCGCCGCCGACCCGCTGTTTACCATCTCGTATACAGGTATAAACGCCGGAATGGTAATCGCGGTTGCTGATGACCCCGGGATGCACTCATCACAAAATGAGCAGGACTCCAGACATTATGCGATTGCTGCAAAAGTCCCGATGCTCGAACCCGCCGACTCTGAGGAGTGCCTCGCATACACGAAATACGCCTACGAACTTTCGGAGAAGTATGACACTCCGGTCATAATCCGCACGTCCACCCGCATCGCACACTCGCAGAGCATAGTAGATATCTCAGAGCGCTTGGAGCCACCGATGATGCCGTACAAGAAAAACACTCCGAAGTACGTTATGATGCCGGGCTTCGCCAAGGCGCGCCATCCGATAGTCGAACAAAGGACTCGCGATCTCATAGCACTCGCGGAGGACAGTTTTCTCAACAGAATAGAGTCCGGCGGTGCGGAAATGGGCATAATAACGTCGGGCGCAGCTTACCAATACGTCAAGGAAACCTTTGGCGATAGCGTAAGTGTTTTAAAACTCGGCATGGTCAACCCGCTGCCGGAAAAACTCATCCGTGGCTTCGCAATGAGTGTAAAGAAACTCTTCGTCGTCGAGGAACTTGACAGCATAATCGAAGACCATTGCAAAAAACTCGGACTCGCTGTCACAGGCAAGGATGTCTTCCCGCTTGTTGATGAGTTTTCTCAGAACTTAGTGGCTGAAAAGCTAGGGGCGGCTTTGAGCATCGGCCGTCCGCTTGACGACGTTATACCCCCTCGGCCTCCCGTCATGTGCGCCGGATGCCCGCATAGGGGCCTTTTCTACGTATTAGGCAAGAAAAAAGCGACAGTCCTCGGCGACATCGGATGCTACACCCTTGGCGCGACGGCTCCGCTTTCCGCTATGGACACAACTGTATGTATGGGCGCATCCGTTTCAAGCCTTCACGGGTTCAACGTCGCGGGCGGGGAAAACGCCGTCGCAGTTATAGGGGACTCGACTTTTGTACACACCGGCATAAATGGGATAATAGATATCGCCTACAATGGCTCAAACTCGACAGTTATAATTCTAGACAACTCGACTACAGGAATGACCGGCCATCAGGAAAACCCTACTACCGGATATAACATCAAGGGGGAGCCGGCAGGAAAAATCGACCTCGAA
>Ga0099364_10014921_pt1 | contig 10289 bp, 11 predicted proteins | sample TergutTh196P3_FD_73070 | JGI IMG/M metagenome (GOLD analysis project Ga0099364, IMG submission 73070) | Microcerotermes parvus P3 segment gut microbial communities from Pointe-Noire, Republic of the Congo - Th196 P3 | ecosystem: Host-associated > Arthropoda: Insects > Digestive system > Gut ...
CTGTTTTATTTCTTCATTCATTTTTATTTCCCCACACATTATATAAATTTCCTGCATATCAACACATATGTCTAACATAACTTTTCGTAAAAGATAAAGTAGATTATGCTTTTATGTCTATTTTATATCCCGTCAGCCTTGCGGCGAGCCTTGCATTTTGCCCCTCTTTGCCGATAGCAAGCGACAACTGCCCGTTTTCTACCATCACTTGACACGTTTTGTCATCGTTGACCGTCACTTCAATCACGTTTGCGGGGGAAAGCGCGGATTTTATAAATTCTACGGGGTCTTCCGAATATTTAATAATATCTATCTTTTCGTTGTTTATCTCCGCGAGAATACTGTTTATTCTCATTCCCTTTGCGCCTATGCAGGCGCCTACGGGGTCAACGTCGGGATTTGTCGTGCTTACCGCTATTTTGGTACGTGAACCGGCTTCCCTCGCTATTGAGTTTATCAGAACCGTGCCGTCACTGATTTCGGGCACTTCAATCTCAAACATACGCTTGATAAATCCGGGTGCCCTTCTCGAAAGCGTAATTAACGGACCTTTGGTTTGATTTTTTACCTCGACAACATAAACTTTGATTTTTGAGCCTTCTTTAAGCGTTTCACCGGGAAGCTGTTCGTTCTTTGTCAGTACCGCTTCGCCTTTGCCTATATCGAGTATAACATTTCCCGTCGGCGGGTCGATTTTATATATCGTCGCGCTTATCAGTTCTTCTTTTTTACTTTCAAACTCTTTTATTAGAATCCCTCTTTCCGCTTCTCTTATGCCTTGAATTATAACTCCTTTCGCGGTTGTAGCAGAAATTCTACCGAAATTTTTAGGCTTAAACTCAATTTCGGCGACAGAGCCTAATTCATATCTGTGATTAATTTTTTTTGCGTCCTCAAGGTTTATTTGCAGCAGAGGATTTTCGACTTCCTCTACTACGTCTTTGAGTTGATATATCCTGAGTTCTTTTTTGCGTTCATCGAGATAAACTTTTACGTTGCTGTTGGCATTATCACGTTTAAAAGCTGTTATAAGCGCCGTCTCTATTTTTTCAAGCATATATGCTTTGTCTATGCCCGTTTCAGCTTGAAGCGCGTCAAGAGCGGCGAAAAATTCAGTGTTCATTTTTTGTTTTCTCCTCCTGAAAATAAATAATAATTCTTTTTAAAAATTAATCTCATCATATACATAAATATGAGCAATTTCTTTTTTTGTTAAATAAATAATTTCTTTTTTGTCTTTATCGTTTTCATCTCCCGAGGCAACGGCAATTTTTACATTGCCTTGAGTGCCGTCATATTCAGTGAGCGTACCCCGAAAATTCTTAGCTTGGATTACTTCGTGTTTCGCAAATAATTTAACGGTCACTTCGTGATTTATATATCTCATAAAGTGAAAATCTTTTTTCAGTTCGCGGTCAAGTCCCGGAGATGATACCAAAAGAGAGTAACTGTTTTCGATAGGGTCCGCTTCATCTATAATCGGACCGATAGCCCTGTGTACTTTTTCGCAGTCGTCTATAGAAATGCCGCCGTCTTTATCTGTTTCGATAGTAACTTCAAGAATCCATTCCGTCGGTTCTTTATAATATTCTATGTCCCAGAGTTCATATCCCAAATTTTTTACAGTTTCCCCAAAAAGTTCTTCGGCGATTTGGACAACATTTTTCTTTTTCTTTTTCTTTTTTTCTTTGTTTATGCCTTTTTCGTTATCTTTCATAAATTTAATGTTCTCTCCTAAAAATAATTAAATTCTATGCGTATAATTTACAATAATTCTGTAATCTCCGCCTAATACAAATTTTATATACAGCTAATTTTATAATTGACGGTAAAATTCGATTATATCTATTCTGTTTACACCACAAATATCTTTGACGATATTTTGGAGTGTGCCTATTTTTATCGGCTTATGGTTCGGAACAGTTATAACGTGTTCCCCTTCATCAAGCTTTTTTAATAGTCTGACATGGCTTCCCGTTTGCCTGATAACCTCGTAGCCGTAACGCCCTAAAAGTTTTATTAAATCGCTCGCGTCTATATCTCTCGGCACTTTCATACAGCTATAACCTCATCTTTAACAAAGTGTATACGTATTAGAGAGGGCAATTCATCTTCGTTAAAGTGACATTTAACCGCATCACGCAATATTGCAGGCAGCTCACTATACTCATCGCATTGAGTATATATCGAATGACCGACAGCCTTAGCTTCATATCCGCCGTCCAGTGATTCTGTTACCGTAAAAATTATTTCATTTACCATTACAATTTACTCCACTAATATAAATTTTCCGCGCCGCCTGTTAAATACAAACGCCCGACACAGCTATATACAAATAGTAAGAGAGTGGTTTGCCACTCTCTTTTTCATCAATTTATATCTTTTTTTATATTACAGTTACATTATATCACATTATTTTGAAAATTGCAACTGATATTTTAGATATTTTTAAGATTTTTTTAGAAATTTTATTAACTAAAGATTATCCAGTCCGTATTGAATCTCGTATATCAACTGATATACAAGGTCAGTCCACGCTTTTGAACTGCTATAACACTTCGCGATGTCGGGCAGGGTATACCCGTTGAAATATTTGCCCCCGTCGGTGAGATAATAGTTTGAAAGCAAACTCGCCATAAATACTATACAGTCATTTTTTGTATCAAATTGTTTATATACCGGTCTTGAGCGATATACTCCTACAAGTCCGCCGAGATTATTTTTTGCACGGGCGATATTGCTTTTCCCATTCCCGCTCTCCAAGCGTATTATCGCGAGAAGCAACAGCGCATTTACGTCATATTCATCTTGAACTTGTATAAGCGTTTCTGATATACCCGAAAGATACGGAAATTTTTTTAGATATGAGTCCAAATCTTCCTGCGTTATATCCGATTTTTTCCGCATATCTTCTTTTTTAATATTATCTTTTGTAAAAACAACGACATTCTCGGAACTGCCGGCTGCGTTTAGTATTATAACCGTAAACTGCGGGTTTATCATAATACTTAATATAAGCGCGGCGCAAGTTATAAATTTTGTGGTTTTCAGCATAAAACAGCCTCCTGATTTGTTGATTTTTCGGTTCCCTATAGATTTTTTTGCCTTTTATCAACGTGTATATTCATTTTTAAAGCAAAAAATGTCCAAAATGTATAATTCGTTACAATTCATTTTCAAATATTTAATAGCTTTACCGTTTTTCAACAAATTATTCACTCACTTTTCTTTAGTATTAAAACGAAAAAGAACTTCATAACTATTGACAAATAAGTCTGTTTATGCTATATTGTGTTTGTATAATTGAGATAATTTTATAAAAATAATTAAGGCGGTGTATTTTTTCGATGGGCAGGATTATAATGATTACTTCTTTCAAGGGGGGAGTCGGAAAATCAACCGTCGCCGTAAATTTAGCGGCGGGGCTTTCCAAGCGGAAATATAAAACTCTTGTAATTGACCTTGATATAGCGTCGTGTTCTGTTGATTTACTCATGGGCTGCGAAGTGGATAATTTATATAATTTCTGCGACGTTGTAACGCAGAAAGCTACTCTTTCGGACGCGATTATAACCCGTAACGGCGACTCGTGCATTAATATTATGAAATCGCCTTTTTCGTATGATTCATACGAAATAAACGATGAACTTTTCGGAAAATTCATTGAAATTGCCAAATCTGAATATGATTTTGTTGTTTTTGACACGCCGCCCGGAAAATTTGAATTTTTTGATATAATATCCAAAACAGCAGATTTTGTGTTTGTCGTTACTTTACATTCGGTTGTGTCGGTTCGCGCGGCAGAAAAATTGTCGCTTTTTTTATCCGATAATGACGTAAAAAATGCCCGCCTTATAATTAATTGCTTTAATCCCTCGGGGATTGTGAAAGGCACGCATCTCGGCATTGTCGATATAATCGAATATTCAAGGATAAAATTGATTGGTATTATCGAGTATAATAAACAATTTCAGGTTTTGCAGGAACAGGGAAAGACCGCATATGATATAAAGCAAAAAAAAATGCAGATGTTTTTTTCTGATATTATTGAGCGTATGCTTGACAATTCTACGAAATTAAATAAAAAATATAGCGGATTAAAAACTAAAAAGCTGTACTTCAAGAAAAAATAGAGCTGATAAAATTTATTGAAGAAGAGGAAGGGTTGAGAACAGATGGAAATAGCCATAATTGCCAATGACAAGAAAAAAGAACTGATGGCTCAGTTTTGCATTGCCTATTACAATATATTAAAAAAGCATAATTTGTGTGCGACTGCGCTTACGGGGAAATATATTTACGACGCTTCGAGACTAAAAATAACGCGGCTGATGATGGGTGAATATGCCGGAGAGCAACAAATAGCGGCGAGGATTTCATATAATGAGATAGACTGTCTGCTGTATTTCCGCGACACTTCGAGCGGGCGGGAATATACTGTGGACGAACTGGATATTCTGCGATTGTGCGACGTGAATAATATTCCCGTAGCAACCAATATAGCTACTGCGGAAATATTAATCTGCGCGATTGATAGGGGCGACCTTGATTGGAGAAACTATGTAAATCCGATGTACCGTCGGTAAAAATTAATATTAGCAGTTTATAAAATTTAATAATAAGTTTTTGCGGGACGTCGAGGACGCCGTCCCCTACAAATTTGAACCAACATCAAATTTTAAAAAACACTCGCCGTCTGAAAACCCCCGCCCTACGGACACCCCCTTTAAGAAATGGGGCAGACACCCTCTTTACAAAAGAGGGCAGGGAAAAATAGCCGTATCGAAAGCCCTCTTTAAATTAAAGAGAGCTGCAAGAAGAGTAGTGAATGACGGGTGTTTTGTTGATTTACGTAGAAAATTTATATAATGTTCAGGAGGGCAAAGAACTTGAAAGAAAAAGCAACTCCATATCTCGGAATGGCATTACTTCCGTTTGTGTTTTTAGGGTTGGAACTGTTAATTTTGTTTATTGCATCCTTGTTTTACGGAACAATGGATTTCACGCAACTCATCGAACGGCACGGGGTTTCCACTCTTCTCATACATTGGGGCGCGACTTGTATTGTTTGGGGTACGGGCGCGTGGCTTCTGTATATTTTGGCGAAAAAGATAGGCTTTAATGTATTTGAAAATAAATCCAAAGCTTCTGCGGTGAATTGGGTTATTGTTTTTGTAATTCTTGTGCTTTCGATTATTGCATCATATTTATCGTGGCATATGCAGTTTAAGCCGTTAGCGGAATTTGCAGGGATGACTAACAGGTTTGGCAGTCAAGCTATATTTGCGTTTATCGGGCAATATATTTATTATATTGTTGAAAGCGTTTTATTCTTATCTATCGTTGTTTTCGGACAGAAATTCGGCGAGCTTGCCTTTAGGAAAAACAACGTCCCGTGGGGCGGTATTTTGTGTGGATTGACATGGGGATTAGGACATATACTTACGCAGAATTTATTTACAGGGATTTACTCGGCGGCAATTTCAATAGCTTTCGGCATTGTATATTTGCTCCTGAAAAGAAATGTCAGATACACATATCTCGTTATCGCACTTATGTTTATGTTATAGCCATTTTCTGCGTAAATATAGCTGTTTCAGTTTAAATCAGCAGATGATGAAAGAAGAGAATATAAAAATTTTAGCGGAACTTTTAATAAAGAAGCGGAAGATTACGGTATTGAATTTAGGCAAGGGGAAGCTTTTTATGCTCTCCGTAAAACTTTACCATAAGCTGTGTTAGACATATTTATTGATATGCAGGAAATTTAAAATAAACGTGCAAGAAAAACACCCGCCGTCTGCGGACGGCACCCTCTTTACAAAAGAGGGCAAGGAAAATAGCTGCACCAAAAGCCCTCTTTAGTAAAGAGGGTGGCAGACGCCGCAACGCAGTTGCGATTAGCGTTTGACGGGTGTTTTGTTGATTTACGTAGAAAATTTATATAATAGACAGGAGTTGTAAAAATGATAAGTGAAAAACACACTGATATAGACCCCAAAATAGTAGAGCAAATGGTAGGAGCAATTACGGGATATTTAAAGTGGCAAAACAATATTGTAGGAATTATATTTAATCATGATTTAGTCGGATTTATAAACTCCGATTTGAACGCTGCTGTGAAAAAAAGTATTAAGGGAAAAATTTCGTGGTCAGCCGAAGAATACAAAAGTTTTTTATCAGACAGAATCGTAAGCCGAAACAGAAGCGATATAGAACGTATATTGTCTAAATTAAAGTTGGACGATTATGATATGATAGAAATAGCCGAAAAATCGTATGCTTTTAATTCCAAAGATTTGTTTTGGATTGCTTCGTTTGAATACGAACGGTTAGAAGATAAAATAAAAGAATTTTTTAGTAATATTTGCGATGTTTCAATAAACGAAGGAGCTAAAAAAAGTTTAGGTGTAAATAATGGTAAATATGGCATTTTCAAAAATAGGCTTGGAAACTCGACTGATATTGAATCTGAAATTGCGTGTTATAAATTAGGCAATCTATTTGGCGTTAATATCTGCCCAGTTTCGCGAGTATCAAAAGAGGTTATCTTTTCTGAATTTATATATGATTTCAGCAGTGAATTTTTATTAGATGCAAGAAGTTTATTAACGAAAGAGGAAAGAAGCGAGGATTTACACGCTGATTTATGTTCAAAATTTCCGCAATTTGTGGACGATATAGATAAAATATATATTTTTGATTTTATAACACGCCAAATAGACCGACACGTTAATTTAGATGTTAAAACAGACGATAAAGGCGTATTGAGTTTATACCCTTTATATGACAACGGGCGTAGTCTGTTTTGGAACGAAGATGAAATTCGTATTGAAAGGGCTATTAAAAATATTAAAATATTCGATGTTGTAGAAAAAATCGTTAAAAATAAAAAAATAAGCGATATTATCAATTTGAACATTAACCAACGTGAATTGGTCAAGATATTATCGCAAAGCGGCTTTACGGGCTATAAATTAGACGGGTGTTTAAAGTGGATAACCGCTACGATAGATATTATGAAAAATATCAACTAACACCCACCAATAATAAGCATTTTCTTCACACCAACGCATCTGTCTAACACAGATTTACAAAAAATAAAAAAATATAATCAGTTTAGGAGATTGAAAAACAATGATACAAAAACCGAGGGGAACAATGGATATATTGCCGAAAGAGATTAAAAACTGGCAATATGTCGAGAATATAATAAGAAATATATGCGAAGTGTACGGCTTTAAAGAAATGAGAGTGCCGACTTTTGAGGCGACAGAGCTTTTTGTGCGCGGCATGGGCGATACTACGGATGTAGTTCAAAAAGAGATGTATACTTTTACGGATAGAGAAGACAGAAGTTTTACTCTGCGTCCCGAGGGGACAGCCGGATTTATGCGTAGTGTTGTCGAAAATTCGCTTTACGGGAATATTTTGCCGTTAAAGCTGTTTTATATAATGAACTGTTTCAGATATGAAAAGCCTCAGGCGGGCAGGTCGAGGGAATATACTACTTTCGGCATAGAAGTTTTCGGCTCGCGTTCGCCCGTAACCGATGGGGAGGTGATAAGTCTTGCCGACAGTCTTTTTAAGAAACTCGGCATAGCTGACGTATCGCTGAATATAAATTCTATCGGCTGCCCCGAATGTAGACCGAGTTATTATAAAATTCTTAAAGAATATTTACAGGAAAATTATAGTTCTCTCTGTGATACGTGCAGAACGCGCTTTAAAAAAAATCCGCTGAGAATACTTGACTGCAAAAGCGACGTATGCAAAAAAGTCGCTGAAAATGCTCCGAAATCAAAAGATTATCTCTGCGACGACTGCGGAACGCATTTTAACAAGCTTATGGACTGCCTTAAAGCAATGAAAATTGATTTTGTTATAAATCCGTTTATTGTTCGCGGACTTGATTATTATACAAAGACTGTATTTGAGTTTATCTCCGATAAAATCGGAGCGCAAAGCACTATATGCGGCGGCGGACGATATGACGGATTGAGCGAGCAAATCGGCGGTCCCAAGGATTTATGCGGAATAGGCTTCGGCATTGGCATGACGAGATTAGTTATGGCGGTGCAAGCTGAAAAAGCGTATCTTCCCGAAGCTGTTACGCCTGATATCTATATCGCGCCGCTTACGGACGGCGGCGACAGTTTTAAAATTAAAGAAACTGCGGCGGGTATGATAAAAACTTTGAGGGACAACGGTATTTGCGCGGAAACTGATACAATGGACAGGTCTCTTAAATCACAGATGAAATATGCCGATAAAATCGGCGCGAAGTACACATATATTATCGGCGAGAGGGAAATTGCGGAGGGAGAAGCAATTCTAAAAAATATGCGCGTAAAAGAAGAAACGGAATGTGCGTTTGACGATTTATTTACGGTTTTACAGAAAAATTTGAAGATATGACGGCAAGAACTATTATGATTTTCCCTGAATTTGAAAATATGCAGTATATTGACGAACTAAGGAGAAAATATGACCCGCTTGCGTTTAAAGTTCGTCCGCATATCACATTGGTCTTTCCTTTTGAGTCAAATTTTAATAAAACTGAAATATTGAAAATATTAGATAAAAGGCTTCGCCACATAATGCCTTTCAGAATTTATGTGCAGGGTCTATCTGTCACAGACCGTTGGTTGGTTTTAAATATAGCAGACGGCACTGATATATTGGCGGAAATTCATAAAGTTTTATATGACAATGAGTTTTCCGTATATAAACCCGTTTGGTTGAATAACTATGCGCCGCATATAACGGTCGGGCAGTTTAATGCAGTTGAACAAGCGAAAATTGCTTATGATAAAGAGCGGAATTTTGACAAAAGTTTTAGCTTTTTGGCGGATAAAATCTCTGTGGAAATTATAGGCAATGATGAAGAGTCGATAATAGAAACAGAATATTTACTCGGCAGCAAATATTAAAATAAAAAATAAAATAAACATAGAAGAAGGTAAGTATATATTATGAAAAATTTAAAAAGAACACATTACAATACGAATTTATCTGAAAAAAATATAGGCGAAACAGTCTGTGTTATGGGCTGGGTGCAAAAACAACGCGATATAGGTACTCTTATTTTTGTTGACCTGCGTGACAGAACAGGGATAATACAGCTTGCGTTCGGTGAAAACACGGACAGGGCTATATTTGATACGGCATCGAAGCTAAGGAGCGAATATGTCATCGCGGCAGAGGGCGTTATACGCTCGAGGGGAGAAGACGTTAACAAAGAACGTAAAACGGGCGCAATCGAAATAGATGTAAAAAATCTTGTCGTATACAGCGAAGCCGTAACTACGCCGTTTCTGATTGACGACAACGAAAATGTAAACGAAGAACTGCGTTTGAAATACCGCTATCTTGATTTACGTCGTCCGTCGCTCAACTCAAATATAATTTTTAAGCATAACGTGCAGAGAATTACAAGAGATTATTTTTATGACAACGGCTTTATAGACATAGAAACGCCGAATTTGATTAAACCCACGCCCGAGGGTGCGAGGGATTATATTGTGCCAAGCAGAGTGCATAAAGGCAAATTTTATGTGCTTCCGCAGTCGCCGCAGATATATAAACAGCTCTTGATGGTCGCAGGGTTCGACAGATATTTTCAGATAGCGAAATGTTACAGGGACGAAGATTTAAGAGCGGACAGGCAACCCGAATTTTCGCAGATAGACTTGGAAATGAGCTTTGTAGATGAAGATGAAATCTTTGAAATAATGGAGGGTTTTATAAAAACTCTATTCAAAAAGGCGATTGACGTAGATATACAGACCCCGATATTAAAAATGACATATAAAGAAGCTATGGAAAGATACGGTGCTGATAAACCCGACTTGCGTTTCGGATATGAACTTGTCGATTTGACGGAAATCGTGAAAGGCTGTTCGTTTAAAGTATTCAGCGATACAGTCGAAAACGGAGGAACAGTTAAGGGAATAAAAATAGACGGCGAAGCCGATAATTTCTCGCGGAAAGATATTGATTCGCTCACGGAATATGTCAAGACATATAAAGCAAAGGGGCTTGCATGGTATAAAAACGCGGAAACCGCATCTTCTTCTTATTCAAAGTTTTTGACCGACGAAGAAAATCAAAAAATACTTGACAAGTTAGAAGTAAAAAAAGGCGATATTATATTTATCGTTGCCGACAAAGCGGAAGTTACGGCGGATTCGCTCGGAATGTTGCGCTGTGAAGTCGCGAAACGCAGAAATAAAATACCCAAAAATGTATTTTACCCGTTGTGGGTGACGGATTTTCCCATGTTTGAA
>Ga0099364_10001094_pt1 | contig 10288 bp, 11 predicted proteins | sample TergutTh196P3_FD_73070 | JGI IMG/M metagenome (GOLD analysis project Ga0099364, IMG submission 73070) | Microcerotermes parvus P3 segment gut microbial communities from Pointe-Noire, Republic of the Congo - Th196 P3 | ecosystem: Host-associated > Arthropoda: Insects > Digestive system > Gut ...
AGGAAGGAGCTAGGAAGCAACCGACGATGAGCCCCGCAGGGCCCTCGGAGAGTGGCTTTTTTTGGTTACTTTTTTTGTCCAGACAAAAAAAGTGACTCGCCGGGAGGCGAAACCTCCTCTCGCTGAAAGCGAAAAAACCCTTCGCCGGAGGCGACACTCCCCCCCCGGAGGGAAAAAATAAAAACACCCCCCACAAAAACCCTTTTCCTTTGAAAATAGCCGGGCCGCAGGCCCACTCTGAAAAACAACCTTGCCAAAAACCCTTCGCCGGAGGCGACAAAAAAAACCCTATTTAAAATGCCCGCCACCTCAAAAAGTGTGGCCCAAACTGCCCCCACAACTCCCTCTAAAACAAGCAAGGGTTTTGCCGCGCCAAAGTTTTTTTAAAAAACTGCTGGAACCTTTTTTGGCGCCAAGGCGCCTGGAGAAACGCTTGGAGGAGTTTCGAGTAGAGTTGGGCAAGGGGGAGCAAAGTGTTTGGGAGGTACACCTCAAAATAGAAATACTCAACAAGGTGGTTATGGAGCAGCAGCTCAGCATTGACAAAATGTGGGCAGCGCTGCTGTGTTGCCTGCTTGGGGCGGTTTACATGCGCCGGGGCGCAAAAACCCCCAACAGGCGGAGGCCGGAGCCCAAAGCGGTGCATACGGCCTCCACAAGCAGAAGGCGTGCGCTGCGCACGGGGGGGTTCTCCTCAACGAGGACGCGTTTGCTCCTGTCCTGGTTCCCCAGCGTATACCAACGGCTGAAGGCAGCGGCCCCTTCCAGCAGCCAACGTGCAACAAAAGAGGGCTCATTCTGCTCAACGGCCTCTTCCACCAGCTGCGGCAGCCGCGCAACCCAACGCAAGAGGCTTTGCTCTTCAGGCAGCTTTAACGCATGGGCGAAGGAGAGAGCGTCAACGTGGGGGCTGCCACTCTCGGCGGCTTTCTGCAAAATGGCCAAGGCGCGCGCATGGGCATATTGCACATAAACCCCTGTGTGCCCCTCAAAACTCAGCAGCTCCTCCCACTCAAATACATAGTCCGTTGTGCGGCGGTTTTTGAGGTCGCCAAAAACAATGGCCCCACAGCCAATTTGCTCTGCCAACTCCTCGGGGGCTTCCGTGTGTATTTTCCCCTGCGCAATGTTCTCCTTCACTTTTTCCAGGGCGCGGGTTTTGGCCTCATCCAAAACTTCCGAGAGGAGGTGCAGCTGCCCCTTGCGGGTACTCATGCCGTGTACACGGCCGAAGGGGACGTGGGTGAGGCGGGGGGCCCAGGCTTTTTGCATTTTTTCCAGCACAAAAAAGCATTGGCGAAAGTGGAGGGATTGATCTGCGGCCACAACATAGAGGCACTTGTCAAAGCCAAAGCGGTTAAAGCGATCTACGGCGGCGGCCAGGTCGCGCGTGGCATAGAGGGTGGAGCCGTCATTTTTTTTGAGCAAAACAGGGGGCTCTGCCTCAGCATAGGGGAGGTTAACAATGAGGGCCCCCTCAGAGAGGCGTGTCCCCACCGTATTGGAAATTTCCTCAATAAGCCCCTCCATTTTATTTTGGTAGAAGCTTTCTCCCTCATAGAGGTCGAAGTGAATGCCCAGGCGCGCATAGAGGGCTTTAAACTCTAGCAGAGAGGCCTCTCTCAACTCTTGCCACAGCGCCAAGGCCTTGGCCTCCCCGGCCTCCATGCGCGCGAAAAAAGCGCGCGCCTTGGCATCAAACTCCGGCTCCGCCTCGGCCTTCGCATTGGCTTTAATATAAACCTCCACCAGGTGCTGCATGCTGTGCTTTTGGGCCTCCTCCCCAAACAACCCAAAGCCCTCGGCCACAAGGCCGAATTGTTTGCCCCAATCCCCAAGGTAGTTAATGCCCACCACCTTCCAGCCCTGGGAGCGATAGAGGTTGGCCAAAGCATTGCCTATAACCGTAGAGCGTATATGGTGGAAAGCCATGGGCTTGGCAATGTTGGGGGAAGAAAAGTCGATGACGACGGTTTTCCCCGCGCCTGAGGTGCCAGCGCCATAATTTTCGCCCTGTTGTTTTGTGGCTAAAAGCACCTCGGCGGCAAAGGGCATGGGGCATATGCGCGCGTTAATATAGGGCCCTGTCGCTTTCACTTCCATGCCGGGGGCGCAAACCTGGGGGGCCACCTCAGCAGCCAGCTGTGCGGGGGGTTTTTGGGCAAGCTTGGCCCAGGCAAACATGGGGAGGGCAAAATCCCCGTGGGCTTCCTCAGCGGGTTTGAGGTGTTTTTCTACCTCGGTGAGGGGGCAGGAGAGGGCGTCAGCCAGTGCAGAGGCCAATGTTTGTTTATAGTGTTGGAGTACAGAAAGCTTCATAAGAGAGGTGCGAGGAGGCGTTGAAGGCAAGGTGGTTTTGAGGTTTTGAGGCTTTAAGGCTTTAAGGCGTTAAGCTTCTTCTTTGGTTGGGGCTTGGTCGAGGCGGCGAAGGAGGCCTGCGCGGTTGAGGTACCAAGGAGGTTGCAGCAGGGCTTCCACTTTTTCTCTATAGCCTTGTACACTCAAAGCGGAGGTATAAAGGGCCTCAATGGCATGGGTTTGGACGCGTTTAGCCGTAGAAGGAGAAAGCAGCAACTCGAGTATGGGGATGCGGGCTTCTTCAAAGGGGTGTTTGCCCAGCACGAGGAGGGCATTAATTTTCACATCATCCGTCATGTCCTCGAGGTAGGGGAGGGTAGCGGGCGCAACAGCGGGGTGTTGTTTGTCGGCCACATATTGGAGGAAGACGAGTTTTTTCTCAAAGGAGCGCGTATACGTGCGCGAGAGTTTCTGCAAAAACTCACAAGCGAAGGTGGTGGTTTGCTCTTCCGGGAGAATGTGGGCAAGCACGCGCAGTGCCCAGCTGGTGCCGGTCTCATAGCGTTTGAGGAAGGCTTGGACAAGCTCCACAGCGGCTTCGCCACGCTCGCACAAAAGCTCAAAAACCTCCTCTTTTTCTTCCGCATCCCGCGTTTGCGGCTCCACGGAGAAGGTGAAGCGGCCCAGCAGAGCCTCAACGGCTTCGGGCACATGCAACTCCCCCAAAGCGGCAATGGCCGTTTGGCGTATGCTGGGGTCGCCATATTTTTGAGAGAGTTTTGTTTTGAGTTTTTCCACTTTTTGTTCAGGGGAGCGGTTAAAAATGTCGAGCAGTCCCAAAATAATTCCTCCACAAGTTAGGCATAAAAGGCAGACATAAAAAGGTTTGGAAGCGGTTTAGAGTTTCAGTTTCTCGCGTACATTGCCTTTATAAGCGGATTCCAAATGTTCAATGGCATGGGCATACGCAGGGTTTTGAAGGGGAGGCAGGTATATGTGTACCGTGAGGAAGAGGTGGCCGGTGCTACCGCCCTTTTGGAGGGAGGGTATACCTCGTTGTTTAAGGCGCAGGCGGGTGCCTGATTGGGTACCAGGCTGAATGGTGACCGTAACAGAGCCGGTGAAGGTGGGGACTTCTATGTCGGCGCCCAGGGCGGCTTCCCTGAGGGTGAGGGGGAGCTCCATGAGGAGGTTATTCCCCTCCCTTTTAACGAGGGGGTGGGGCTGTACCTCAATGCCTATATAAAGGTCTCCCGGTGGACCTCCGCGCTCTCCGGGTGCCCCCTGCCCCGCCAGGCGCACTTGAGAGCCTTTGTCAACCCCCGCAGGTATTTTCACCTCAAGGTTTTTGCCATGGATTTGGATTTTGCGCTCCACCCCGCGCACAGCCTCTGCCAGGCTCAGCGTTATCCGCGTTTGGAGATCAACGCCCTGGGTAGGGCTACGGCGGCCAAACATCTGCCCGAAGAGGGACTCGAAGTTAAAGTGAGCGGAGCTGCCGGCCTCATAGGCGCGGCCAAAACCCTGATCAAAACCTTGGCCAAAACCCTGATCAAAACCTTGGCCTGAGGCGGCACTTTGTTTATAGGCGGCGGCTTTTTTTGGATCAAAATCGAAGTTTTTGGCTTCCTGGCCAAACTCGTCATAGAGTGCGCGTTTGCGTTTGTCGCCTAAAACCTCAAAGGCTTTGTTCAGCTCTTTAAATTTTTCTTCGGCATTTTTGTCATGGGGGTTGAGATCTGGATGATATTTTTTGGCAAGCCGCCTATAGGCCTTCTTTATTTCAGCCCCAGAAGCCTGTTGTGAAACGCCGAGAATGTCGTAATAGTTGTCCGACATGGAAAGAACGCTCTATGCTGCAATGGAGATTAACGCAACTTGATTGCCTTGTGAAACAGGGGTGGTGTGCAAGCCTTCTGCTCTGCCTAAGCCTGGGAGTGGCACCTGCAAAGCTTTGGGCCCAAGGAAATGCGGAGGTTTTGGCAGAAAAAAAGAGAGAGCAAAGCGCAAAGTTGGAGGACTGCATTGCCGCCATCGTCAATGGTGAGGCCATTTTGCTCTCTCAGCTGAGCTTTGAGGCGCGCCTGAATTTGATACGCGCGGGTGTTTCTCCCCAGCTTTTGGAGCACATTCCCCAGGAGAGCTGGCCGGCACTTTTGGACATGGTTATATCCCACCGCCTGTGGGCCGCAAGCAGCGAGAAGGCGGAGCTGAGCATAGAGCAACTTGGCAGCGTTGCGCTGATGGGCGAGCAACTGAAAAAGGCTTTTGACTCTGAAGCCCATTACCAAGCGTTTTTGCAGAAATATGAGATGGATTCCGCGGACATTCAGGCCACCCTCGAGCGCATTGTGCGCGCAGAAAGCAACCTCCAAACCCGAATACGCCTGCGCTCTCAACCCAACGAGGCAGAAATACAAAAAGCACGTGAAGCTTCACCCACGCTGAGTGAAATGCAAATAAGGACAAAACTATATGAAGAAAAATTTAAGCTTTTGTCCAAACAAGAGTTGGAAGCCCAGAGGAAAAAGGCGGATGTGCGAATTTTATTAAAGTTTTCTGCTATAGCTGCCTTATAACCATGAGGATACGTTTGGTATACATGGAGGATTTGCCTCAGTTGGCCCTCATTGAGGCGAGCTGCTCAGAGAGCCCATGGGGCATAAAAATGCTAGGAGAGGCCCTGGGTTTAGAAGGGGCCTTCGGTTGCCTCATAGAAGCAGAAAAAACAGAGGCGGAAAAAGGCAAAGGCGAGGAAGGGCAGGAGATTTTAGGTTTTGCTCTGTTTTTGAAGGTATGGGAAGAGTTGCAGGTTTTGACGCTTTGTGTGCTCCCTGGGCACCGTCGCAAAGGGGTGGGGCGCATGTTGTTGAGGGAGGCGGGGAGTGTGGCCAAGCGTATGAAAATTCAGAAAATAAGCCTGGAGGTACGTCAGGGCAATGGGCCTGCCCTCAGGCTTTATGCGCAAATGGGTTTTGTGCGGGTGGGTTTGCGCAAGGCCTATTATAGGGATGGGGAGGATGCGATATTGATGGATTGGCCTCTATAGGGCCCTATAGAGGTGCAATAAAGGGGCTTTTCTAAAAAAGCTTGCGGAGACAGTTGACAGGAGGGGACAAAATTTATAGTTAGGCCCACCTTTTTATATTTGCTTTTTATATGTGTACCCTCCAAACGCTGAAGCGTTAACAGCCACACCCTTTAGAAATTTTAGAAATGCCATGCCAACCATCAACCAATTGATCCGCAAAGGACGTCAAAAACTCGCCATTAAGGGGAAAAGCCCTGCACTCAAAGAGTGCCCCCAAAAGCGCGGCGTTTGCACGCGCGTTTATACGACGACGCCGAAAAAACCCAACTCGGCCATACGCAAAGTGGCCCGCATCCGCTTGGTGAATGGCATTGAGGTGACCTCCTATATCCCCGGCGTAGGCCATAACCTCCAGGAGCACTCCGTGGTGATGATAAGGGGAGGGCGCGTGAAAGACTTGCCCGGTGTACGCTACCACATTGTCCGAGGCCGCCTGGACTCCGTCGGCGTGCAAAACCGCAAACAGTCACGCTCCAAATATGGTGCGAAAAAACCAAGCTGAAAACATTATACCAAACATTACACAAGAGAAACAGCGTATAACTGAGGCAGTGTATAAACGAGGAAACAAGAAATGCCGCGCCGTCGCGTCCCCAATAAGAGAAAAATTCTGGCAGACCCCAAATACCAAGACAGGCTTATTACGAAGTTTGTGAATGACTTGATGACGGGTGGACGAAAATCCATTGCGGAGAGCCTTTGCTATGACGCCTTTGTCCTTGTTGAAGAGCGCTCCAAGGAAGAGCCGCTTAAAACTTTTAAAAAGGCTTTGGAAAATGTGAAGCCCGTGCTGGAGGTGAAAAGCCGCCGCGTGGGTGGGGCCAACTACCAAGTGCCCGTTGAAGTGCGGCAAGACAGGCGCATTGCGCTGGGCATGCGTTGGATTATTCAATATGCCAAAGCACGCAGCGAGAAGACGATGATAGAAAGGCTGGCTGCTGAAATTATGGATGCAGCCAACAACCGTGGAGCTTCAGTGAAGAAGCGCGAAGACACGCACAAAATGGCAGAAGCCAACAAAGCTTTCGCTCACTACCGCTGGTAGTTTAAGCAAAACAGCTTTTCCTCGCAGCACCCTTGGAGAATGCGCATGGCGCGCGAATATTCCATCGAGCGCTATCGAAATATCGGCGTTATGGCCCACATTGATGCGGGAAAGACGACGACGACAGAGCGCATCCTCTATTATACGGGCGCCATACACAAAATGGGGGATGTGGATGCCGGCAACACCACCACGGATTTTATGGAGCAGGAGCGCAAGCGGGGCATAACCATTACTTCCGCCGCCATCAGCGCTTTTTGGGAGCGAAGGGGCCAAAAATACCGCATTAACATTATTGACACACCAGGGCATGTGGACTTCACCGTGGAAGTGGAGCGCTGCCTGCGCGTATTGGATGGTGCGGTGGCCGTGTTTGATGCGGTGAGTGGGGTGGAGCCGCAATCCGAAACCGTTTGGCGCCAAGCCGACAAACACCATGTGCCGCGCATTTGCTTTATTAACAAAATGGACCGCGTGGGCGCGGATTTTGAAGCCTCCACCAACTCCATTCGCGAGCGCTTGGGCAGCAATGCCTGCGCTGTGCAGTTGCCCATGGGCAGCGAAGACAAATATGTGGGGGTCGTTGACTTGGTGCGGATGAAGGCACTCTATTTTGAAGAGAGTGAAGAGGCTTCCAATGTGAAGGTGTTGGAGGTGCCAGAGGAATATGCAGCGGCGGCGGCAGCGGCACGCCTTAAATTGTTGGAGCAGGTGGCCGAGGTGGATGATGCGCTGATGTTGAAGTTTTTGGAAGGGGATGGCAGCGACATTGGCGAGGAAGAAATTTGCGCAGCTTTGCGCAAGGGGTGCATAGAGTTAAAGTTGTTTCCGGTGTTGTGCGGCTCCTCGCTGAAGCACCGCGGAGTGCAACCCCTCATTGATGCCATTGTGGACTATTTGCCTTCGCCCGCAGACATTCCCCCGGTGAAGGGGAAAACCCCCAAAACCCAGGCGGAGGCAGAGCGAAAAACCTCTGACGAGGCACCTTTTTCAGCCTTGGTTTTCAAAATTATGTCCGACAATTTTGGCCCCCTGGCTTTTGTGCGCGTCTATTCCGGCATGCTCAAAGCAGGCTCCGTGGTTTATAATGCCTCCAAGGGGAAGCGGGAGAGGGCAGGGCGCCTTGCGCAAATGCGCGCCGACAAGCGCGAGGAGCTGGACATGTGTTTGGCGGGTGACATTTGTGCCATTGTCGGCCTTAAAAATGTCAACACGGGAGATACGCTTTGCACAGAAGGCCAGCCCATTTTGCTGGAGAAAATTGACTTTCCAGAGCCGGTTATTGATCTGGCTTTGGAGCCCAAAAGCCAGGAAGACCAGGAGAAGCTGAGCCTTGCTTTGCAAAAGCTCTCCCTGGAAGATCCCTCTTTCCGCGTGCGCACCGACGAGGAGACGGGCCAAACCATTATTGCGGGAATGGGGGAGTTGCACCTGGAAATAGTGGTAGATCGCCTGCTGCGCGAATATAAAGTGCAGGCCAATGTTGGCGAGCCCCAGGTGGCCTATAGGGAGACGGTGACACAAGCCGCCGAGGGTGAGGCCAAATATATACGCCAGTCCGGCAACAAAGGCCTCTATGGCCATGTGTTGCTGCGCGTAGAGCCCGGTGCAACAGGGGAGGGGCTGAAATTTATAAATGCGCTTGCCGCACAGGAAATTCCTCAAGAGTTTATTCCCGCCATTGAGCGCGGTGTTGTTGAGGCGACAAGCTCCGGAATATTGGCGGGCTACCCTCTGGTGGATTTGAAAATAACTTTGCTAAAAGGCAGCTTCGACGAGCAGGACTCGGATGAAATGGCTTTCAAAATTGCAGCCTCCATGGCTTTTCGCGAAGCATGCAACAAGGCAAAGCCCGTGCTTTTAGAGCCCGTGATGAAGTGTGAAGTTTTGACGCCCGATGCATTTATGGGCGATGTTATGGGCGACTTAAACGCCCGGCGCGGAAAAATTGTGGCGATGAACCCCCGGCATGGCGTGCAAGCCATTGAGGCCATTGTGCCCCTGGCACAATTGTTTGGCTATGCGACGGATTTGCGCTCCAAAAGCCAAGGCAGAGCCTCCTTCTCCATGCGCTTTGAGCATTATGCCGCCCTCCCCGAAAATGTGGCCAACACCCTCGTGGTACGCCTGAGAGGCTATTGAAAAACAGGGGCGGATTTTCAGGCTATTTGGTTTTATTTATTGAGTTTTTAAAGCCTAAAGCCATGAGGGTTTTAAATAACAAAAAATATGCCTATGGTTTTGGCCCTGGACACAACACCTACGAGGCGAAGAATGGGCGCAAGGGCGTTTGGGCATAAGGCTGGCCAAGCAAAAACAGGATATGTTGTTGTGGTAGCCACAATAGCCATTGCGGCGATTCTGATTTATACGCAATTGGGAAACATATGGAGGGGCCAGAGCTCGACGGCAACGGTGGCCTTGGCAGGGCAGGAGGGCGAGCGTCAAGAGGGGGTGGCTGCAGGGACGCCAACAGAAGCAGGCGGGAGTTTGGCAAGCGCTGTTGGCGGTTTTAACCCCAACAAGCATGCCCCCAAGGCCAGCAGCAGCACCGAGGCCAAGAGCAAGAGCAGCAGCCAGAATAAAAAATGGATAGGCCTGAATGAGCCTGCACCAGGTGCCAAAGACGGTGCAAAAGACACTGCCAAAGACACTGCCAAAGACACTGCAAAAAACACTGGCCAAAGCAAAAGCAAAGACACGGGCAAGGGCAAAGGAGGCACAGCCTCGGCGGGTTCTGCAAAAGCGGCTGCCCATGCCTCAAGCAACCCTGTCGCAAATGCGGCGAAAGCGCGCCAGGATGAAGGCGGATGGGGAAAGCCCGGCTATAGAGGAGGGCTGGGGTGGATTACTGAATTTAAATGCAACCTCTTCGTCAACAGAGTAACCAAAGAAGCAGGAGTGACACCGCCTCTGGTCAATAACAGACAGGCTACGGCAGGGGAACTTGCCAACCCCAATCAACACATTGAGGGTTGGGAAGTGGTCGAAGATGGGAGCCTGAAAGATGGGGATATTATTGCCACATCCATGTCAGGCCCTGGATATACGGGGCACACGGGAATTGTTGTTTTTGAAGATGGAACCCCGCAAACCATTTCAGCAAGCAGCAGAACTGGAACAGCAAACTTGGGTGACTGGGGTTTTGAAGCCCACGTAGCTGCACGCGACGCAGCATTGGAATCCGGTGAGGTTCCACCCCTCCCTTATGCAGATGAAGGTATGACTATACGTCGCTATACACCCCCAGGAAAAAAATGAAATATATATTCTTGTCTCTGATTGTTTTGTTCATTGTTATAGGTATTGTTATTGTCTATAACGCATTCGACAAAAGCGAAGTCCACATTTCCACAGACTCTTCTGCTTTTGTTTCCGTTGCTCCCGGAGATCAAAAGATTGAAGAGATTGACGGAGAACTCTATTTGCTCGCTGGCATAACGCCCGCTCCCTTTCCTGAAGAAGCGGACGATATATACCGTCATGCAAAAAAGAAAGGGAAGACAATATGGATAACCATGAAAAACAGCTCTCCAGAAATAAAATTTAAAATGGTGGGTGGCCTCTCCAAAAAGGGATATATGCGGATAAAATGCAATTCACTTGAAGAAGCCAAGGAACTGTCTTTTCAACTCAAATTGCGATGGCATGACTAGTGCCGGAAAGCACAACTCGGAGCGTGGGTTAGACACAACATCCACAAGGCGGGGAACGTGCACAAGAGAGTTGGGGTTGCTTGGCGATACCCATTCAGAAAAAAATGAAATATATATTCTTGTCTCTGATTGTTTTGTTCATTGTTATAGGTATTGTTATTGTCTATAACGCATTCGACAAAAGCGAAGTCCACATTT
>Ga0099364_10014922_pt1 | contig 10288 bp, 8 predicted proteins | sample TergutTh196P3_FD_73070 | JGI IMG/M metagenome (GOLD analysis project Ga0099364, IMG submission 73070) | Microcerotermes parvus P3 segment gut microbial communities from Pointe-Noire, Republic of the Congo - Th196 P3 | ecosystem: Host-associated > Arthropoda: Insects > Digestive system > Gut ...
GGGCGGGCGCCCGCAGGAGGGTTGCCGTCCTTTGTGAAATACAAAAAGATATCATCGAGGACTTCGTACATTACCACGTCTGATTCAAAGGAACCAGCATATTCTGCGCCGCCGATATTGAAGCTGAGGGTCGATCCGCTAATTGTCCAACTTCCCTTTGCGTCGTTTCCGTTGAAAATGGTAATACACTCACCATTTGCCTTCAATTCCAGGGTCGCGCCTTGGGCATAGAAACTCCTGATATCTGTTTCATCGCCAAATAAATCGGCTAAGTATGCAGTCCACGTTCCCAATATGGGATGGTCTGCATCAACGATGCCGCCGCCAGTCTGGTTCGTATCACTTCCGCTTCCCGCATTGCCTGCATTGCCTGCATTGCCTGCATTGCCTGCGTTTCCTCCGGTAGCAGGAGAAACCGAGCTACCCGCTGGTGGACTGCTGGTATTGCTGGAATTGCTAGAATTGCTGGGACTGCTGACGCTTCCGCCTCCATTGTTTCCGCCTGAACCGCAAGCTGCCAGTGCTGCTACGCACATGGCGATTGCCAATAGTATTGAGATGCTCTTTTTCATTGTATTTCCCCTTAGTATTTAATAATATTTTTGGTTTTCATCTTACCTTCGCCTTGAAAAACACGTCCAACACTTCGTCCTGGACAGCATCCATACGACCATATTCTTTCGACTCGCTGTCAACCATGTACATATTCACCTTGAAGCGAATCTCGTCGAAAAACGGCGAATCGATGCTTAACGTTACATAGAAATCGTATTCATATTTGTATTGGCGCGGAAAATGACTTACCATTTTTCCGTCCTTGTCTTTTTTCATTATTTCCGTTCTGTGTTCGTCTTTTGTACCCACGCATTTCGTCACCTGGGAAAAGCTGATGACATCCGGATTCTCCTGCTGCCACTTGCTGGAACTGGAAACCACGAACTTCCCCGCCTCCTCATCAATGTGCACCATATAACAGTCTCCGACGGATCTTGTCACGTTCAATGCAGCTACTTCCGCCTTGTTAGCCTCGCGGTACTCAAGATGCGCCCTAATGTCATTGACAGAAGTCTTGCGTCGATCTGTTGTAAAAGGTGAAAGCTGCTTTGCACAATCGGCGCACATATTCCCATCTTCCAATTTGCGGTTGCCTAGCAGGCTGATTTTCCCGCCGCAAATATCGCATTTTTTCTTATCAAAAAGTCCCATATTTCATCACCCTTTCAAGAGACATATTGATTCAGCAGTTCTTTTAGCTCGCTGGGATCGGGGTAGTAAAGATTATACTCCTCTCCGCTTTTTGTGCGGATTATCACACCCTTGTTCGTACCCCTGCTAAAATCATCCAAGGCAATTATTTCCCCATGCTTTATCTCTATGGAAATCTGCCCCGCTCCCCTGCTCTTCGCTTTCGCCGCAATACCTGCCACTGCAATGGTTGACAAGGGGTTCATCGTTTCGGTTACGACATTTCTTCTGAAAATCCCCTGTTTTTCAACAGTTTCTTTCATGATACCCCCACCCAGGCTCTTTGCAGTCACAGCTCCTTTAATGAAAAACATCCTGAGATTCGTGACAGTCAGCTCACCTTCATCGAGGCTGAGCGCTCCTTTTCTGTATTTGCACTCAACAATCGCACGCACCATTTCAGTCTCTGGGTTCGCCAAATTTGTACCGCACACCGGGCATCTGTCCGGCAACGATTCATTCTTTTTCAGCTTCATTTCGCTATCACACACATGACAGTATTCGCTCTGTTTGAACATAAATGCAGCCCTCCTATTCATCATAATATTCGACAATTCACAGTATAATGGAAATAAACAACCATCACCCTACCCGCAACGGGTAGTTTTATGTAAAAATCGTAACTACTAAAACTTTGGGTTTATCCAACCGTTGGATATCATATAAAAAGCCAAATCAACCGCTTTGGAAAAACCGGTTTTTGCCAGCATATTGGACTTGTGGAATTTCACAGTGTTCTCGCTGATAAAAAGGGCAGCAGCGATCTCCCTATTGGTCATATGCCTGCACAAAAGCCTCAAAACCTCCATTTCTCTAGCCGTCAGCGGAGCTTCCCCCATGGGCATGGGAATCGTCTTTGCCTCGGGGTAAAATGTGTTCCCCTCCATGACACCCATAGCCACCTGATAGAAATACTCCAAGCTCCTGCTCTTGAAAATGAAAGCATGGGCTCCCGCCTCCTTTGCCCGAGGCGCATAGGTGATTTCATCAAAGCCCGACATGACGACAATCTTGATCTCGGGAAACATATCGCATATCTTTCGAGTGGCATCGATCCCCGACACATCACCCAATGTGCAAACATCCATGAACACAAGATCCGGCCGCAACCTATCACAATATAGCTCAGCCTGAGCAGCGCTTGGTCGAGTCCCCACAACAGAAAATTCGCCATTTCTCTCCAAAGCCAAAGCAATAGAATCACACATAGACTCATGATCATCAAAAATCAAAACCTTATACATAGCAACCCCAATTCCTAATTCCTAATTCCTAACTCAAACCGGCAAAACAACCCTCAACTCAAACCGCGGCGAAAACGCAACCGAAACCTCTCCGCCCAAAGACTCCACTCTATTTCTCATCCCCAGAATCCCGCCGCCTTCTGCAACTTCCCCTTCAGGAGCATAGCCGTTGTCTGTGATGTTGATGACACACATAGATTCCCCATGGTCTATCTCAACATAAACCTCGGTGGCAAAACCATGTCGCACCGCATTTGAAACTGCTTCCCGTATCACATCGACTACAATCAGCGCGGCTTCACTATCCACAGGAAGCTTTTCATTCACCAGCACATCCACACCCACATAGGCGAATGTCTCGACGATGCTGTCCAGTTCGTCCGCAGGAGACGGAGTTGACTGCACGGCTTTCAAGTCCTCCATCAGCCCCTGCATATGATGCAGCAAAAGCCTATGGTCTGTATCATGCTCACCTCGCACAGTACGTATGAGCAGCGTGAGCCGCTCCGACAAGACATCGTGAACCCTCATTTTTGCCTTTTGCATCTCAATTTCCTTTGTAAGCACATTCAGGTTTTCTATCGTCCTACTTAGATCCAATTGCCGCTGCAAAAGCTCCTCGTTTCTCCACTGGAGCAAATCGATTAGCTTCCATCGCTCAGTAATATCGGTGGCTGTTATCTGCAAGTATTTCCTTTTACCTATTGTCAGCTCCACAGTACCAAAGACCCATGCCGACCCATCTTGATAAATACAGACATTCTGACCCTGGAAAAACTGAGCTTTCCAGCCCTCCTCCACATCACCTGAGCTTATCAAATCACTAAAATGCTTCCCGTTTCTATGAATTTTACCGGTTAATTCCATCATAACCCTCTGCATTTCCACATTCACCAGGACGATGTAGCCATTTTCTTCGCAAAACATGACCCCGGTACCCAGATGATCCATTGCGCTTCTAATCGACATTGCCGAAAGCTCTTCCTTCATCCATCTATGCTGCTTAAAAGCAATGGATATACCTCGCCAAGTCCACAGTACCAGCGCCAGCAAAAAAAGCGAAGGAAATACAGCTCCCTGGGAATGCTCCAGAATAGGATGGGTCATACCCGCAAGGGCAATGCAATAGGCGGTTTTTGGTTTTTTGCCTGCGACAGCGCCAATGAGCGATACGGACGCAATGGCAGCAAGCAAGACAGTTCGCATTGTGCCAAAATCCTGGAACATAACAAGCCCCATTATGCCTGCCTGCACAACTTGTCCATGCATCACAGAAAGCATAAGCAGCTGCAAAAGGATCAAAATTTCCAATGAAATATCAACAAGCCACAAGGAAGATTGCCTGGAACGAAAAAGGGAAAAGCACAAGGCAAACATTTGCGAAAGCACCGAAAAGGCAATCAGCAACGTTATACCCGAACGAGCATATGCAGTTATAGTATAAAAATACGACATATATCCACCCTATTCAATCGGAAAACACAGGCTCAGGCTTGCCGCATCGTCGTCGATGCTTCTGAGCATATACACTCCACCCACCAATGCGATTGCCCTATCAAGACTTTCATCCATTTGGAACGCAGCCCCCTCATCGGACATGAGCAGCCTGATAACAATGGCACCGGATTCCAAAAGAAGATTTGATATTATACTCATATTATCGAGCCTGGATGCCCAAAAGATGACATTAAAAAAGAAATCATAAACCAACGTACTGTGCCTAATATTCAGCTCCATATCAATGGAACTGGTCGAGATGACGTTTGTACCAGAGTACTGAGCTATTTCAGCCAACTCGTTGAAATAGACAGCAAGTTCCTGGGTAAGCATGGTGTCGGCTTCCCTCTCCATGAAAAACAAGCCGCACCTGCGCTTGATATAGCAAAGCAGCAATGTAATGTGCGCCATTGCCTTTTCTTGCTCATCCGCACTATCCAGCTGCTCCATCATAATAGACAGTCTTTGTGTGTGCTTCGCTATATCAATTTCCAATTGATCCATTAGTGCGGTTTTGTTCCTCTGCGCCTCTATTTCACGAATCAAACGCTCTTCCTCGGCAAGAATGGCGTTGCTCGCTTCTAGCTTGAGAACAGAATCCTCGATTTCCAAATGCAAGCGATTGAGTTCCGAAATATCTTCATGCCATAGCACACTGCCCCCGGTGATTTCCGCCGCAAAAAGCAGGCTGTCCCCGTTATGATGAACAGGGAGAGGGTATGAAGAAAGCGCAATAGGGAGAAGATCCTTCTCAAATTCCAAAGCAAAAGCCGATGACCAAGCGACCAGTCCTTCCCTGTCAAAAATCTGCATCCCCAGCGTTGAAGAAGAAAACATTTCCCTGGATTTCGAATTCACCGGAATCATGCCTATTCTCATCATTGTTTCCACCATCAAAAGCACGAAGATTCCAGTGGTCATCGTCAAATCGCTCTCCCATGCAATGGGGATTCGATTGATATATCCGTAAGAATATGCCAATAATAAAAGTATCAGAGCAAAAAGAAAAAGGACTCCCCTATTTCTAAGTCCGCTTCTGCCTTTTTTTATCATAATACCAAGTGCCGGAAAAATTGGCAACAAAGTAGCTGCAAGCACAAAAGGATACCCCGCTCCATAACCATACTCGGCAGGCCAGTAAGGATTTGTCAAATCGATCCGAAACACCAGGTTGTGGAAATCATTGGTCATTACCAAGGCGATGAGCAAAACATAGACCGCAATAAGCGTCTTCAACCATTTAGGCGGCAAATACACCACCGGTTTATCAATGAGCCATGCAAGCCAGAGCATGACGAGCGGCAAGGACAATTGAAAAATATAGTAGGAAAACCAAAGATACCGATCAGGCACAGTTGCGTCGGGTATCTGGTACTTGATCATTCTGACCGTAATCCATCCAATCAGCAGAAAACAGATGATAAATGCCGCTCGGCGTACACCCACCTGCATGGCGCGGCGCACAAAAGATGCAGTCCATGAAAAAACGACGACAATATAAATCAAAGCAAAAAGCTGATGCTCCCTCCCATCAGCAGAGGAATACCTGCGGGTCTGCAAAACATTTCGCCTGAACAACCTGAAAGAATCAAGGGAAACAGTGTTGTAGTGGGCATAGTTCGCAAGCTGCACAGCCCTTTCATATGCCCCCAACGGCGGATAAAACGCAGCATCGCAGCTGCCATCCAAAAGGCGAAAACCAGCATCGATAAGCGACAGCTCAAATCCATCCGGAAAAACAAGCTCTGTATTGGAGAGCAGCCCCTTTGCATAAGAAAGCGTCCCCTCTATGGGAACGACAATCTCGATGTTCCTCCCCTCTTTGATCAGTGCAACCCCTTGATAGTCATAGCAAATCACAATGGGAGCATCAAAGGTGTTTTGCAGCAAAAGTCCGCTCCTTTGGAGTTCCCCAAGCAGATCAATCATCCCACTACTAGTAAAGCCCTCACCCTCAAGTCCATAAGAAATAGCAGCAGTCAGCATTTCATAATCAATGCCCCTGCTGCGAAGTCCAACGGCTTCATTGGCGCCAATCATATCTCTCCAACCGGTAACCCCCGCCGATGTCCTATCTCGGTCGATGGCGATAACAACGGTTGCCAAGTAATGGGGATACCAATATTCCGCCGCCCCCACCTGCAAAGCAGAAACAGCCTGCGGCTCGAAAACCTCTGAAACAGCACCAGATCTCAAATAGTCGAATACGGAATGTGCCCCCCGAACAACAGAAAAAGACGAAAGCGCATCCCCCAGCAAATCGCCATAAGCCCAGAACCCATCATCACTAAAAAAAACAGTTTCCTCATATTTAACCCCACCACATCCCATAAGAGCAAACCCAAAAAAGCAAAGCAAAAAAAAGAACCCCAAATACCGTAATAAGATAAACCGCCTCTCCCCCACCATCAATCCAAACTCCCAACAAGCAACAACACTAAATCTTCCAAAACTGTCACAAAGACCCCCAAACCACAAACCTAAACCAATTCCTAATTCCTAACTCCTAATTGATTACATTGACAAAAGCTTCGCCAAAAGATAATCCAGCGAAACATCATAAAAAACAAAGTCGTCCACAGCATTTGACTCCACGCTGCTCACTGCCAGCCTGCGAACATCATCATTGTCCTGAGGAGCAATCAACAACAAACGACAGCTGGGCAGGCTCTCCCGTAAACCCTTGCAGATTCCCAGCACAAGCTCAATCTGCTCAGAAGCATGGGAAAATAGCTCCAGCACAGCAACATCAATGGAAAGAACCTGAGCATCCAGAATCGCCTGCTGCTGATTGTGCAAGATATGAACATCAAATTCCAAATCAGTATATTTTTCGATAAGCATCGCCAAACTCTGGGCAAATATCCTATTTTTAGTAATAAAAGCAATCTTTTTCATCGGCAACCAACAATATGTCTTTCACATCACGCCCTTCTCCCCAAAAGGAGCTTGGACACCAAAAAATCGGTACTGGCATCATAGAACACAAAATCATCTATCATGCCCTCGCGCCTTGCCTGCACCGCCGCAGCAACGCTGACTTCGTCCCCTTCCGGACAAAGCAATATCAACCCGCAATCGGGAGCATCCTTGCGCAGACGCTCGCATAGGCGAAGGCAATAATCAGCATCATATACCCCCCATTCAGCAAGCTCAAACAATACCGTCTGAGCATCGCGGGAACAAGCAATGTCAGCAGCAGTCAAATAGTCCCTTTCAGAAATCACACGCACACCAATAAAATCAGCCAGCTTCGCCGCCAAAACCTGGGCGATGGGCTCACGCCCCATGGCAAGTACAATCGTCCACATAGAAACACCTCATACATAATTATACAGGTGTTCCTCCCCCATGCCCTACCCGCAACGGGTAGTTTTTTGAAAGTCGCGGGAACGTTTTATGTTCCGTTAAGATGCGGAAATAGTTCTGCGTCCATGGGTGCATGAAGGTACTACATTGTGAATTAATCTAGCAAATAAACCATACAGATGTACACCTACACGAAAGCCATTTCGATTTCATCCCTGCCGAGGAAAGCAAGGGCCGCTTTGATAATCGTCTTTCCGCTACCTTGATACCTGTCGGCGTATCCCATTTGGTCAATCTGCTCAATCGCTTTGGCTAAGGTATCGTCGAACAGCTGCCGCTTAAATTCAGCCGATGCGTCTATCGGGCAGTCTGCATACTTGAACTCCATGACATAAACCTTGTCCTCAAGCTCGAGAACAGCATCGATTCTCCCCCTCGAAGTCGAAACCTCGGCATCCATGTCAAAGCCCAACAATGTCATGACCGCATAAAATATCGAGTGATAATAAGCCTCAACCTTGACATGGAGCTCATATGGAATCGCTGCGAAAAGCCCACGGAGAAGCTCCAGCATTTTTTGAAGATCTCCGGTTCTTAAAGCATCGCCGATTTTGCGATGGGACGAATCCGCCAGGGTGATCCCGCTTTGGGTCAGCTCCGCTAGCACCTGGAGGTTGAGCGCTTCCCTGACTTCCAGGTTTGGTATGTCCAAACGATAAACGGATGGACCGATTTGATAGATAACATCCTTCACCGTGAGATAGCCCGTCTGAAACAGCAAAGGCTCCAGTTCCATTCTATTTATGTCGAATGTCTCCAGTGCTCGGTCGCTCATCTCCAGGTTTTTCAGTGAAAGGAAGGATTCCGGCTTCATTTTAATCAAATCTATGAGAATCTTTGTACTCCCGCTGGAATACCAGAAGGCTCCGATTTTATTAGTTGCGAAGAGGCTGAGAATGGAAAAAGGGTTCAGCAGCCTCTTTTTTCCGTCCCAAGTATAGCCATCGTACCAAGCGAGTATCTCTTTTGCAATGTCGCCGTAGTGTTTGAACGCATCGTAGTTATGCAGATTCGCAATATGTTCACCGAAATGCTCTTCCAGGCTGTCAGCTGGAATCCCGCATATATCCGCATATTTTTCGACCATGCTGATGTCTGTCAAGTTGTTGAGTTCTGAAAAGACAGAGGTTTTTGTGAACCTTGAAACCCCAGTGAAAAAGGTGAACCTCAGCATCGGATCCATTGACTTTAGTATCCCATAAAAGCTCCTGAGGACTTTCCTGTTCTCTTCAGCTGCGTCGATGTCGTCAATGTGGTCAAGGATGGGTTTATCATACTCGTCAATGAGGACGACCACGTGCTGATTGTATTTGTTGTACAAATCACCTATGAGCTGTTTGAAAAGTAAAGCACTGTCGCCTTCAAGTGTACGGAATCCTTCCCTATTCGCTTGAGTTCTAATTTCTTCTGACAATGAATATTCAAATATCGCAGAATTTGTGGTGGATAAACTACTCATATCCACCCGAATAACTGGATGCTTTACAAAATCGTAATCGGATTCATATATCCACAAACCTTTAAAAAGCTCCCTTTCGCCACGAAACACTTCGCCAATCGTATCGAGAAGCAGAGACTTACCAAACCTTCGCGGACGAGAAAGGAAGTAATACTTAGCTCCAGTTACCAGGTTGTATATATGCTGGGTTTTGTCAACATATACATAATCGCCCTCGATAATTTTTCTGAAAGTTTGTATTCCGACAGGTATTCTTTTCATAGCTGCACCTCTAAACAGGTTCTGGCAATGATTATATCACGCAAATCTCTGAAAAACCATGATTTTCTACATCGCATTTCAAGCCCAAGCTCCGTCATGCTACGAGTCACCCCCTAGCTCCGTAATGTTACGAGTCACTCCCCTAGTTTGCCGTATCCATATAAAGCAGATGAAAGACAAACTCGGAATCTCCAGGGTTTCGACTTCGGCTACATCATGGCGCAGCAAAAGTTCTAAGCCTGGAGCACAGATCGATCTTCTCATCAGCCGTCGCGATGGTGTCATTAATCTATGCGAGATGAAGTTCACGAAACATCCTTAAATCATCAACGAAAGCGATGCAGCAGGCTTGGAGCGCAAAAAATCTGTGTTTCTGTCAGAAACAGGAGTCAAGGATGCCATCCACATCACCATGGTCACCGTCTGAGGTTTGGAAAAGAAAGGCTACCATGGCATTGTGCAATCTGAAATTATTCTTGACGATTTGTTCAAATAGACATCTCAAAATGATGCGATAACCAAAAAAACTGTAAATTTTCTACTCAACTCCTAAATAGTATAGGACACAAAGCTATTGCAAATGCGTCTTTCCTATGATACTATAACCCACGTGAGGCCATAATAAGGGCCGCAGCGACCGTGAGGTGTTCCCGCACCATCACGGCGAATGTAGGGTTCATCTCAAAGACCTGCCTACAAACACGGAATAAACCGCCGCTACGACAAATTCAGTATATCTTTTTACACAGATATTTACAAGCTGATTTTATCGTTGCACGGTCGTATTGTGTGAAAAAACGCTGAAAACTATTTCTAGCGCGTAGGCACGGCAGTAATGCCCCCTGCGCGCTTTTGTTATGGCCTTTCGTTTGATGTAGGGTAAATGCGAAAAGTATTATCAGCTGATGATGCTTGAAAACATGAAAGATAATAAACAAATGAGTTTTTTCGAAATGTTCACATACGAGTGTATCGCAGCAATCATTGGTTTTATTGTAGGTCATCTTTTTTCTCTGATAATTCGATTGTGTTTTGCTCCAAGATTAAAAATATCTGATATGATAAGCCTGAATTATTCACGGATTTTGAAAATGCCTGAAAGACACCGTCAAGCACCCATGCTACATCCGCAAGGCTCGCATGGCCTGTTGAAAACCTGCATTGAAACGCCAATTAAGGGAAAAAGAGCGCACTTAACAAGCATCCACCTGTG